>Ga0209058_1001383_pt1 | contig 20628 bp, 19 predicted proteins | sample GraSoiAngelo_147_FD_185904 | JGI IMG/M metagenome (GOLD analysis project Ga0209058, IMG submission 185904) | Grasslands soil microbial communities from the Angelo Coastal Reserve, California, USA - 14_1009_05_40cm (SPAdes) (version 2) | ecosystem: Environmental > Terrestrial > Soil > Grasslands ... | reverse complement strand
AAACAAAGTCGACGCCGCTGGTCAAATGACCTCGAAGGGCGGGATGACCATAATCGACGGCGCTATTGATGTCGGCCACTACAACGCCGTATCCATCGTAGTAAGCCGACGCTCGATTCGCTCGAATGAGCGTGAATGCCGGCTGCTTGCGGTACCAGTCCACCGGCGCATCCGACTGAAGCACGCCGAGCGTCCTGAGAGTTGGAGCAAACAGAGTCGTGTCGGCTTCGATGTATGCAATACCGTACAGGTTGAGAGTCAGCGTACCCAGCCCCGGAAGCGGCGAAGCGTTGAGCAGGTACAAATTGGATTCTGAGATCACATCCAGAACAGTCGCGTTCAACAGGGTGAGAACCGGCGCGATCGGCGATCCGTCATTCAACTTGACAACAATCCTTTGCGACGCCGCTGCATCGAGACCATTTACAGTAATGATTAAAAATAACAATGCGCACAGCAATGCGCGCTTTAAAACGGAAGGCATGACTATCCTCCTTGAATCGAAAATTGAATGATGTTCCCCGAAGAGGGAAGCTCGATAAAAAATAACAGCGTGCCGTTTGGCACTCCGCTGAACGTGAATTGGCCTAATTCGTTGCTTCTCGTGACCTGAGCAGGACAGCCCGGAATGTGCAACTGGATTTTGGCGCGGTCGACCATGGTGTCCGGTTGCGATGGCAGCAGTTGGGCCATAATCCTCCGGTCGGATTCCTTTCCGGAAACCTTCACATGAACGTCGAAAACCTGAGTGTGAAGGACGACCTGCCGCGACTCGGCCGGCGCGCCTCGGAGCCCTGCTACCGCTAATGGCTGGAGGAAGCTGTCAAAGAGCAGGCTCGCTCTCTGAAACCGAGAAGGCAACGGCTCGGGTTTTCTATAGATTGCGATGCATTCGCTGATTAATTCCGTTGGAGCATCGGTAAGACTTGACGGGCAAAGGCCGGATAGAAAAGTCCACCACGAATCGTATTCAGCCGCGCAGCGCCGGCAATCCGTTAAATGCTGTTCGTAGGATTCACGCTCGGACTTCGACGCCGTTTGCTCGATCATATCGATCATGATTGCGGGGTCCACGTGTCTCATCTTTTCTCGTCTCCTGCCCATAGGACGCAATAGAACGCGAAAAAATACCAGTGGACGAAAAAATTATGGTTTGCCGACGATAAGGAAGGGCGCCCAGAAAAACGGATGGGGAAAGTCTTCCCGAAGGCGGATTGCCGCGCGTTGCAAAGCCACGGCTTTGGTTGCTCCTTCAAGCCAATAACGATAGAAATGGCTCATCAGCGAAGCAGTCGACTCGTCATGGACTGGCCACAAGCTTAACAGCAATGATCTGGCACCGGCATACAGGAACCCCCGAACCAGGCCCAGCAGTTCGTCGCCGCCCGCAACCTGTTGCATACCCGTACTGCACCCGCTCAAGGTGATCAGGTTAGCTGCGCAGGACATCCCATACATGTCCAGCGCGCTGATCCACCCATCGCCGAGTTTGAAGGCGGAGGACATCGGATTATCTTTGCGGAACACGGCATGAGTTGCGATATGAATGAAGTCGGCCGAAGCGCTTTCCCTGCGGAAAGCCCCTCGTGTCGCACGACGGCCTTCCAACCGGCGGGCATCCAGGAAAAGACTGCCCAGTTGCTCGATTTCCCGGCGGATCTGAGGCGCATTGCGGTCGGGGATTCCGACCACGAGAGGCGAAGAGCCGGTGACGTCTGCCTTCTCCAGACAGTGCTGCAAAACGGAGGCGCTGGGAGCATACGAGATGGAATAAGCATCGATCAGATACTGACGGCCGTCCAAAAAGGCATGGAACGGCAGGTAATGAAGCGCCCCGTGAGGGACGATGATGAGATGCCCCGTGTTTAACCGGTCGCGAATCGGGGCCACCAGCGCCCGATAAAGATCCGCCAGGTGTTGTTGCATTGAAACCGACAATACCTGTTCGTGTCTTTTGATGTACTCCGGGGACAACTGAAATCGGTCCAGTTGAAAGCGTACGCACTCCAGAAGGTGGTCCACGCGTTTGGAAGGACACAGGCGGCGCACGACACTCACCTGCTGAGAATCGATGACAAACGCGAGGATTTCCTGACGTATTGAGAAATACTCCACCAGAGTCGTGTTCTCCGGCAGTGACTGCTGGATCTTTTCGAGCGAAGCCACGGATACTTTTTGAAGCGAAACGTATTCGGGATCGGTGTCGGAGAGGCCGCCAAGTATTTTCGAAAGCTCATTCTCCTTCAGATCCACATCGGCGCCCGAAGCAGCCGCGTTCAAGAGCCGCGTCTCGGCTGTTGCCCGGATGTGACGGCTGTTCAGCTCTTCATGCAGGCGCCGGACGCGGTTGAGCAGCGACTTGTCCGCATGGCCGGTAATCTTGGACACCTGACCCGAGAGAAGATCGATCAAGCCGCGGGCTTTCGATCGTTCGCACCAGCCAAAAGCTTCACTGATGGAATCGGCACATGCTTCTGTAGATTCGCCCTCGTCCAGAACTATCCTGGCGAGTGACTCGAAGACGACGTGCTTTCCCTCGAGGAAAGCGACTTTGAGGTCGTCACGCTCAAGGTAGCTGCGGCTTAACTCGATTTCGCTCGCGGCTTCTTTGTAGAGTTTCTTTGCTTCGTCGATCTCGGAAACACCCTCCAGCAGTTCGGCGTTCGTCGTCAAGGTCCGGAATAACAGAAGCGGCATCTTGTGAGTACGCGTGAGGCTCAATGCTTCTTCGGCATATCGCCGCCCGGCCTCGTGCTGGCCCAAATTCATCGAAAGGCGGGCAAGCAGAATCAGGCAGAGCGCGTGTTTGGAAGGGATGCCGGCGTCGGCGAATCGCTGCCGCGCCGAGTCGGCCAAGGACTGCGCCTCGCACAAACGGCGCAGCGAAAAGTAAGCCTCAGCCCGGTATAGATCCAGCAGAGCGCTCCAGTATTGGTTCGATTCTTCTTCGAACAGCATTTGCGCTTGTTTGAAGATCCCCTGAGCCTCAGTCAATTCCGACTGCTGCGCCAGCGCGATACCGAGAAAGACACTCGCTTTTGCCTGCTCGTAGCGCATTCCGAGCTTCGTGAAAGTTTCGATGGCGCGCTTTGACAGCATCGCTGCGTCCGAAGCAACATTCAGGTGCAAATAGATCTCTGCTTCGTCCAGATCGCACAATGCCGCATACCGAAGGCTTTGATGCGTCGCAAATCGCCGGCGCAGACCCGCAAAAGTCCGGAGCGCGTCACTGAACCGGCCTCGCAGGAAATGAAGGTAGGCATGATTGTATTTGGCCTGGATCAACTGGTCGGGCACATCCATTTGCCGGCTCAAACGCTCGGCCGCGATGTAGTGGCGATCCGATTCGGCAAAGCGGTCGAGCGACGACAAGACGTTGGCCATGTTGAGCATGGATAGCGCAAGCGCGCGTTTGTCGTCCTTCACCTTGAAGATGGCATTGGCTTTGCGATGGTATTCCAGCGAACGGGCGTGGTCGTCAAGCCGATGGTAGACGTTGCCCAGATTCGTATACAGTTTTGCCAGGCCGGCATCGTCACCGCTTGAAGAGAACCATTGATGAGCCAATTCGGCTGTTTGGATTGCTTCCGAATAGCGCCCACTCATCAAGAGCGCGCCAATCAATCCCAGCCGCGTTCGAGCTGCGAGCTCTTCCTTACCCCTGACCGTGTCTAGCGTTCCGAGTGCCAGCTGGTAGTGCTCAATCGAATCCTCATATTGCTCGTTTGCATTTAGGGCATAGGCCACCATGCGATGAGCCTCTGCTTGCACTGCAGAGTCCGTGGTTGTCGATGCGATCGCAAGCGCCTTTTGTGCCAGCGCCACGCCTTCACCGGACTTCTTGCCTCGCGGTTGTCCGGAGATCATGTGTGAAGATCGGAGTTCGATCCACAGCGAAGCGAGCCGATCCAGAAGCTCCTGTGGCTGCGTCTCGTATGTGATCGTATGGGCACTCATTGCGATTGCATCAGCCTCCGAAGCTTCTGCAGGCTGCGGGCACGCGTCGGTCCGATACTGGAAACCGGTATGCCGAGGCGCTGTGCGATTTCGGCGTAACTCAAGGGCTCATCACTGAAGTACAAATGATTGAGTAATCGACGGGAACGCTCTGGAAGTTGTTCGAGAGCCTGTTCCAATTCGTGATGACGCTCTAATGTCTCGATTTGAGGATCGCAGGGGATTTCATCTTCGGCCAACTCCATCGTCCTGGGCCGCCTGCGAAGCATGTCCACGCTTTTCGCGCGAGTGACGTTGATCAACCATTTCGGAAGGCCCTGAACGTCGCGAAGCTGAAGTAACCGTCGATAGAGCTCCAGGCAGACTTGCTGAAAAACGTCGGCTGTGTCTGCCGGTTCGGGACAGAGGACCCGTGCTGTCGAATAGATGAGCCGCTGATATTTTCGAATCAGCTCAGCCCACGAAGCCTCATCGCCATCAATACAGGCCTCCACCAGGTCCTGGTCCCTGCGCGCTGTCCGCAAAAGCATCCCTTGCATCCTTTCCATTCTTCCGGAACTCCACGGTGCCAACCGAAAGTGCCTTCAGAGATGCCTGAATGCTAAACGGAAGTCGTATGGTCGCTTATCCTTCCTAGGTGCCAAGGGGATAGCACTTAGGTGCTAGTGTGGCGTCGACGTCGCGGCCTTCGGCCGCTGCCTCGCAGGCTGCTGAAAACCCATCCGAAACGACGAATGTCCCTGTAGGGGCGGTCTATTTCTTGAGGCTGGGCGCTGCCGCGCTTGCGCTTCGCGGAGCGCCCTACAGTCGCGCGATTCGATTTTTTCAGCAGCTTGCTAGCGCTAGACTAGCGCCGCGCTCTCCCAGAGGGAGAGGGTTCATCCCGCGATCGTTTTCCAGTTCTTCGCCAGATGCTCGCCGGTGCGCCAGGCAAGCGCCTGAACTGTGAGCGTTGGATTGTGTGCGCCACTGGTTCCCATAACGGAAGCGCCGAGAATTCCAAGATTCGGCGCTTCGTGAGAAAAACTCCAGCGGTCGACGACGTTCGTTTCCGGATTGTCTCCCATGCGCGTACCGCCGTATGCGTGTGTAGACATCGTCATGGGACCGATGTCCGCTCGCTGGATGGCAATGGCACCGGCGGCGCTGTACCACTGCTGCATCTTGTCCTGCATAAATAGTGCGAGCTTTCTCTCGTTTTCCTTGTACTCCGCTGTGATTCGGATTACCGGGAAGCCGAGCGGATCGCGGACCTGCGGGTCAAGATCGAGGTAATTCTCCTCGTAAGGAAGCGTCGTCTTCTGGATGTAAGCCGTATTCTGGCGATCCGCATTCTCTTTGATGAATGCCTTCCAGGCCGAACCCCAAAGCGGCGCGCGATTCCACGTGCTCATGCTGGCTGCGGCAATAGGCCGCCGCTCGTGATAGACCCATAAATTACCGCCGCCGATGAAATCCAGACTGGAGTGATCGAAGTTGTCGTCCGCCCAATCGTCCGCAGCGACACCTTGCGACGGAGTTCCGTACCACGTGTTGATGTTGAATGGGAACAGCGCCGTCACACTCGCGGTTTGATTGTGACTGAAGTAATGCTTGCCCACCTGGCCGTGGTTGTTCGACAAGCCTTTCGGGTAGGCCGGCGACTTTGAAAGCAGCAACGTACGAACGTTCTCGTAGGTATAGGTCGCAAGCAAAACAACGTCCGCAGGCTGGAAATACTCGCGGCCATCCTTGATATAGATGACGCCCGCCACCCGCCCATTCTTATCCACTTCAATCGTATTGACGCGCGCTTCCGTGACGACTTTGAACCGGCCGGTCGCCTGCGCTTTAGGGATTGTTGAGACGGCTGTCGAACTCTTCGAATTGACGTGGCAGCCACCACGGGCGCAATAACCGTGATAGACGCATCCCGGCCGCCCTTGATACGGCTGGCTTGTGATTGCCGCAGGTCCCGGAAACGGATTCAGGCCGATCTTGTTCGCGGCGGTTGTCATCAATTCCGTGAAGCCGGAGCCGCGAAGCGGCGGCATTGGATAGTCGCGTTTCCTCGGGCCTTCGAAGATGTTTCCACGTTTGTCCAGTGTTCCATTGATATTGCCGGCCTTACCGGAAACTCCGATCTCTCGTTCGACCCGGTCATAGTACGGTTCAAGTTCTTCATATCCGAACGGCCAGTCCTCGACCGTCGATCCCTTCGGAATTCGCAAGGCGCCGTACCGCCGGTTGGTTTCGCTGACGACTTTGAAGTCCCAGGGATTGAGACGCCAGCTCTGACCCCAATAATGGACGGATGTGCCGCCAACTGCGTTCATCATGGCATGCCGTTCCGGGCGCGGGGTCATTGGGGACGATGCGGTCGCGCGATGCGTCGGGATTTCGTCGTTGACTTTTTGCAACTTTGCCGGCCAGCCGCGTGTATACCGCAATTCATCGGGAGCCATATCGCGCGGGATCACCCAGCCTCCCGCTTCCAACGCGATGACCTCGATTCCTGCCTGTGCCAGCGGAAGCGCCGTCACTCCACCAGCGGCTCCCGCGCCGATGATCACGACGTTCGTCTTTTTAAGATTGATGGCCATAATCCACTATTTTCGGCCAAACAGCACGCGTTTCGTGCCGCGTTTCACGCGTTTGATCGCAAGCACCAGGCCAATCGTACTGAGAAGCGCACCGCCGGCGTTCAAGACAACCATCGTGGTGCGCCAAACGGCACCATTGTAATACCAGAAATTGAAATCGAGGCTGTGCAGGCCGTGGTAGATCCAACGCTCGAGGCGCTGGCGGCGAGTGAAGCGCCTAACGGCCTGACCCATTCGCGGATCCACGTAAACCCAGGTCGCATCGGGATCACTGAACTTCACGCGCAAAACGGGAAGCGGCGCGCCACGCTCGTTCGGACGGTAATAGGAATCGTAATCGGAAAGCAGCTGCGATTCCAGAATCGCGACATTCGGACTTGCCTGCCGGAGCCGATTCATTAACGACTCCACGGAAAAAGGAGTTCGCCGAATTTCAAACGGGTTTGCCGAAATCAAGACCGGATCCCGTTCCACGCCCCGCGCGATGAAAAACGGCTCGCCCTGGATTCGGACGAACTCGATTTCTTTGGCAGACCGCGCAGCCAACGCTCGATACCAGCTTCCGGCGTCGATCATCGGAAATGAGGCAGCATCGAGCGGACCACCGCTGAGCGTTTGAAGGATGCGATTCCCTGTTTCTCTGCCGCCTGAAGCCCAGAAAAACGGCTCCATGGACAGCCATCCGCTCACAACCCAGGTTAAGGTTAAAGTCCCGAAGATTGCGCCCGTGACGTAATGCCACCGCATGAGCCCGGAGTAGTGGGTGGAAAACTGAGTAAAGCCGAGAACGAGGCCCAGAAGAGCGAGCGCGGCGCCGACGCCGGACGTCCACAGGACAACTTGTCTCCACGTTTCACCTTTGACCCGAAGCGGCGTGAAGTACATCCAGTGAGGAATCGCGGCAAACCAGGCCAGGGCACGACGGGCCCGTGTTGTCATGACTTCGACGTCGCCCGTTTCCTCCGATATGTAGAGTTCGGTGTGCGCATCGTCATCGACGATCACTTTTTGCATCGGTAGCCCGCGCCGTTCTTGAAGAGTCCACTGATCCGGCTTATCGAGCTCGCCGGCATAATGCATCCTGGATTCGGGCATCTCCATGAAGCTGCTCGCGATCTTCAGCGCCTCCGCCTTCCCGATTTCGGGCAGAAGTTCGCCCGTATCCGCGAAGAGGGACACGCTGCCTCCGCCAACTGTAAACCGGTATGCGGGCCGATGCATGATCATGAGCATCATTGCGCGCGCAGGCGCTTCACCCAATTCCGCTTTCGCCACAGCCTCGGCGGGAGAAAGCTTCACTGCGCCCAGATTGAGTTCGGTCAGTCGCTCCAGGCTCATGTCCGCTGTCAGCCCGGGCATGCCGCGGGCGTAAATCATCGCGATGCCTGATAAAAACCACATTACGAAGAGGAGGGATAGAACGATACCGGCATAACGGTGAGTGAGGATCAACCACTTCCGCAACTGTAGCGGTCTATTCTTGAGGCTGCACGCTGTCGCGCTTGCGCTTCGCCGACCGCCGGCAATGTCGCGTATTGCGGGACTGCCGGTGCTCATAGAGCGTCGCTACAGACAGCGGTAACTTCATTCGGCACCGTCGGTGGAAGTGAGATCCGGAAGCGGCTGCCGAACGGTGCCGGCTCGAGCGTGAGGCGGCCTCCACTGACTTCGACTGCCCACTTCGCAATCGCCAGGCCCAAGCCGGTTCCGCCGCCGTTTTCGCGTGAGCGGGATTTGTCGACCCGATAAAAACGATCGAAGATGCGCGGTTGCAATTCAGAAGGAATGCCGGGACCCGAATCGACGACATCGATGGTCGTCGCCGTAGTCTCCTGGCTGACGCGGACTTCAATGGTTCCCCGATCCGGCGTGTACTTGATGGCATTGTCCAGAAGGTTGAGCATGGCTTGCCGCAGTACCATCCGGTCGCCGAACCAGCGTGGAACGGCATCGCAGCGCACCCGCACAGATTGGCTCTTCTCTTCAGCCAGGACGCTCAATTGCTCGGCAACTTCGCTTGCAAGCTCGGGAATATCGACGACATCCATCGACAGATTCTTCCGGCCGGTATCGGCTCGCGACAACATCAGCAGACGATCGACCAGCAAAGCCAGCCGGTCGACTTCTTCGAGCATGCTGCCGATGATTTCGCGATAAGCAGTTTCGTCCCGCCGGCCGCGCAAGCCGACCTCACCCACGCTGCGAATGGCCGTAAGCGGCGTCCTCAACTCGTGAGATGCGTCGGCGGTGAAACGGCGCATCTGCTCGAATGAAGACTCGAGCCGTGTCAGGGTGTCGTTGAAGACTGTTGCCAGGCGTCCCAATTCATCATCCGGGTTGTCCACAGGCAGACGATCGTTCAATCGCTCCGCATTGATCGAACGCGCGCGCTCCGACATTCGCTCGATAGGAGCAAGAGCGCGGCGAGCGAGAAGATAGCCTCCTAATCCCGCAATGGCGACGGCGCCGGGCAAACCGAGAAAAAGAATGTAGATCAACTGGTTCAAGTTTTGCACGACGGGGCCTTCGGACCTGGCGACTTGAACCAAAACAGGGCGCCCGCCGATTCTCGCGCCTCCGCTCATCACACGATACGGCGGGCTGACCTCGGGCACCGTTACGATTCGATCTTCTTCTTTGGCCGCTACGGCCAACTGATTGCTTCGTGGAACTGGATTCCGCCGGGCTTCAGGCGTGTCGTAAAGAAGCCGGCCTTCGAGGCTCCAAACCTGAAGCCACGGGCTATCGCCCTCGCCGGTTTCATCATATGGTGCGATCGTACCGTCCGGCCGCTGCGCCAGCATATCGGATGCCCAGTCGAAGTCATCGTGAAGGCGTTCGTCGAGCAGACGCGACGAGTTGTTGCGGACGAACGTGTACACCGCAGCCGCATACACTCCTAATACGGCCAGCATGACAGCGATGTGCCAGAGCGTCAGGCGAACGCGAACACTTTTCGGCGTAACGCGGATCATGGCTCTCCCTCACGCAACATGAAACCAACGCCCCGGATCGTGTGAATCAACTTGACGGATGGATCGAGATCGATTTTCCGGCGGAGCCGGGCGATGTGAACGTCGATGACATTATTCAGCGGCGTGCCGCGCGTTGTTTCCTTCCAGACTTCACGCGCTAGTGTATCACGCAGAACGACCTGGCCCTGATGCCGGAGCAGGTATTCCAGAAGTTCGAACTCGCGGAGCGTCAGTTCAATGGTTCGACCCCCGCGCGTCACCTTGCGGGTGACCAGATCTACGTCCAGGTCGCCTACAGCCAGACGGAGCGAATCGGGCGCGCGGCCTCGTCGTAGCAAGGCTCGCACGCGCGCCAGCAGTTCCTCGAACGCAAAAGGTTTAATCAGGTAATCGTCGGCGCCGCTGTTGAGTCCGGCGACTTTGTCCTCCACAGTATCGCGCGCGGTCAGCAAGAGAACGGGAGTTGTCACTCCGCCTTTGCGGATGCTGGTGAGTATTTGAAGGCCATCACGGCCGGGAAGCATCACATCCAGAAGAATGACGTCAAACTGCTCCGTATTGATACGAAAAAAAGCATCTTCGCCCGTATGCGCAACAACCGCCTCGTATCGCTCATCTTCAAGGCCTTCCTTCAGGGCATTGGCGACTTTGACCTCATCTTCGACTACAAGAACACGCATGCGGTACGAATCGTATTCCCCTCGTCTGCGAGGAGGGGAATGTCAATCATTTCACCACCACCGTCCGGATTTGCGGCGGCTTCGATGCGTCGGTCCAGGCAACCACGATATCGTCTCCGGAACGCACCATTCGCGGAAACACGCCCGAGCCGAGTCCGGCCGTACCCGACACATTCATCGGGGCGGCAGCGGTCCCGTTCGCCGCAATCTCGCGCATACGAACCTGGGCTCCTTGACTTGTTCGTTCGACCCAACTGACAACCGCAGCACCGGAAGAACGGCTCACGACGTCCACACGGCCGAGGGGATTTCCATCATCGATTCGGATTTTTTTTCCGAAAGTCTTTCCGGAGTCCGCCGACATCAGCACGTACACCTGCGGCTTGTCGTCGTCAGGAGCTGTAAACCAAGCCACGGCGACATTCCTTCCGTTCGCCGAAACAGCAGGCCCATTGATCGGACAACCATCGATTTCCCAGCCGTCATTCGTCAACGCCTGAGGCTGTGACCAGCGCCCGCTAGCGTACCGGACGATGGAGATGTCACGAATTTCCCTATCCGATCGATCGCGATAGACGGCAACGAGGCCATCGGCAGTCGCTGTCATTGACGTCTTGCAGCATTCGCAAGCACGATTGTCGATCTGTGTTTCCGGCCCAAGAGTGCCGTTCGCAGCGATGGTCGTGTACATCAACGCCATATCGCCTTCTTCTTCGCTGGGCATGTTGCGCCCGTCAAGCCAGATGGCCGCGAGTTTGGCGTCGGGAGTAGGAACCAGTGAAACAAAACCGTGCTGACGCTTCTTGCCGTCGCGATGCGGCATCAACGGCTTGCTCCATGTGGTACCGCCGTCCTTGGAAAACACCAGATTCACGTCGTACGCTTCCGACCGAGGGCCTACACTGGCGACGAACCAATCGGCTGCAAGCGTTCCGTCCGACAACACAGCTAGCGAGGGAACGTCAGCGTCGCTCACAAACCAATTCGTGCCTCGGGCGATTGTTTTGGGTGCAGACCAGCCTTGGGCGCCACGCACCGAAAAGCGCAGGACATAACCCTGTGGCGTGTCCGGCTCGATCCAGCTCAGAAAGACACGCCCATCCCCTGCGACAGCAAGGTTCGGTTGCCCGCTTCCGGGAGGGGCCGGCGACTTGATCTCGTTCACGGTCGGAACAGGCGACGCCGCCAGTACGAGAACGGCGCCCACGATGATCGCAATTGTGTATTTGGGCATGGTTTTTAACTCCCGCTGAGGTTGATGTCGAATCCACGGAGCCGTTTCCGTGGAATCGACGCCATCCAGTGCGGAACTTTAAAAGAGTTTAGTGGGCGTTGTCCAACACAGCAAGAGCTTAGACGGTTCTGACAAAGATTTCAGGAAGTCTTCAGGGTGAGGGTCTCAAGATTCGGCGAAACCTCTTTTGAGGCTTCGCCCTATCGGGCTCGCGCTTCGCGTACCCTCATCCGGCGCGCCAGACTTGCGTCTGTCGCGCCGCCCTCTCCCAGAGGGAGAGGGCCCGCCCGCGCCATTGACAGGCTGTCACTAAGCTGTGTATCGTGCCGGAGCGTGAAAAAACCGGCCTCCATCACACGTTTCACGCGGATTTGGGGATCAGAGGTCTTTTAGATGCAAGAGGTTCCTGCGCAAGTTCCTGCCATGATCGAATGGATACAAAACAGCGCTTTCGGGACGGGAATTCGGGAATCGACCTGGACGTTTCCGGTTGTCGAGACCACCCACGTCCTATCGCTGGCGGTATCCGTCGGGCTGCTCATCTGGTTCGATCTGCGGCTGCTGGGTTGGGGAATGAAACATCAGCCCATTTCGCGAATACACAAACAAATCATGCCGTATGTCGTAGCTGGTTTCTTCATTGAGGTCGTTACGGGATTTCTCCTCTTCTGGGCGGAGGCTGAGAAGTGTTACCTGAGCGTCTTTTTCCGCGCGAAGGTGCTTTTCCTCTTCCTGGCCGCCTTCAATGCCATCATATTCGAGTTCAGAACCAAGAAGACGATTGGGAACTGGGACAAGTTTCCGGTTCCCCCAGCACGAGCCCGGATGGCCGGCTGGCTGTCGATCGTGTCCTGGAGCGCTGTTATCGTGGCCGGCAGGGCTACGGCCTACAACCTCTTTTAGGGAAGCCGCAGAATAAAATGTATTACCTGTTGCCCTTCTTCAAATGGACTGACAGGACGTGGTTGGCGGAAACGATGCGCGGCTCGCGTCTGTATTTTCCCATCGTCGAAACATTTCACTTGCTTGCGCTCACACTTTTGTTCGGCGCGATACTGATGTTAAACCTTCGCCTCTGCCGCCTGGTTATGAAGGATCTTCCCGTCCAGCAAGTGGCGCGGGATCTGTCGCCCTGGCTCTTGTGGAGCCTCGCAATCATCCTGGTATCAGGCTTTATGCTCTTCAGTTCGGAAGCTATGAAGTGTTATGCCAGCGTGCCCTTCCAGGCGAAAATGCTGTTCCTGTTCACAGCAATGGTCTACCACTTCACAATTTATCGGAGAGTCACCAACACGGACCGCGAACTGAAGCCTGCATGGGGTGCTACTGTTGCCGTGATTTCGGTCGTGTTGTGGCTCGGTGTCGGGCTCGCCGGCCGCGGTATCGGGTTCCTATAGATGAGATTTCAAAATTCTTTTTTGGATGTTGAAGGAGCAACCTGATGCAATCAAACACAGCCGGTGCCTGTCTGGTAGTTGGCTTACTGCTGGTCGCGCCCGCATTTGCCCAGATGGGATATCCGCTGAAAGGTTCATGGAGTGGTGATTGGTGGCTGAACAAAGGTGAGGAGAACCACATCCTGCTCGACTTCGACTGGGACGGTAAAACGCTCAAGGGTGTACTGAATCCCGGCATTGATAACGTTGTTTTACAAAAACTGTCGCTCGAGCCACCCGCCGGCGGTGTTGAACGGGCAATGGACCCCTGGAATCTCCACTTTGAAGCCGACGTGACGGAGGCGTCCGGCCGAACGATTCATTGCGTCGTTGACGGGAAGCTCCAAAATATCGGCGCGTACCGTAAATTTGTCACGGGCACCTGGATGGCCGGAAACCAAAAAGGAGAATTCAGGATCGTGCGGAACTAAAGAGGACAAGGAAAGCTCGACTCTAGGGGCGCTCTATGAGCTCCCGTTCTTGCTGGAATCAACGAAATACGGCGGTCATTCCTTGAGGCTGCGCGCTTCTCCTGAGGCTGCGCCCCGCCGAGCTTGCGCTTCGCGGAGCGCCGCTACAGTTACTGGCGCGGGCCGACTATCGGTTGGCCGAAGTCATCGGTCAACCGGTTGTAGTAGTTATTGTTTTCCTGGCAAATGTATTCCTGAAGTTCGCCTGTTGGATTCCACGGAATATCCCAAGCCACGGTCCAGGGCTTGGTATATGCACCGGGATCGTCGATTGTCGCTTCGTAGTGCAACGTACCCTTATTCGGACGCGTGAACCTTTCGATGATATGCATTTGGTCCGTGTGGGGGTGCCCGTAATAGTCGAGCCACGTCCCTTCGTTGAAGCCCACCACATCGATAACGAGCGTATCGCCTTCCCAATATCCAACGGAATCGCCGAGCCAGGTTTGCCCCTTGATCGCTTCGCTCTTCAGATGAGGACGCCCATCCATGTGGATCTCGCGCCAAACGTGCGTTCCTCCCTCGAAGATCATGACGATTCGCTTCAGTTCCGGCTGCTGGATGATTTCCATTGGATACGGCGTCGCAAAAAGACGCGGGCCGCCCGGTGGCAGGCAGTAACCTTCAGGGTCGTACTTGGATTGGTTCAGAGAATTGTAGTTGTAGAAAGCGGCCGCCCAGGGCTGAAAAGGGACCCACGGTTCCGATGGTGCTCCACCGCGCTGGCCCGAAAGCGCGCCCCGCGCGCCGCCGGCCGCTGCCGGCGGCGCGCCCATGACGATGTTCCGCGCGCCCATGTTTTGAATATAGGGGACCTGCCAGATGCCCAGTTCACCGGGAACTCGACCGAAATTCACCGTTCCATCGGGCAATCGCGGAGCCCGTTGACTCAACAACGGATTGGGAGTACCACGCGCGCCGCGTCCTCCACCTTGTGCGGCGGCAGGTGCACCGCGTTGGCCCTGCCCGGCAACGAGGTTGATGATCGTCGCGGCCAGCAGAAACAAAGACGCACCCACCAGCCCGAGAAACCGAGAGCTTTTTACGTACCGCACCCGAGTAATGCTCAATCCACGGGATCGCCCCGTGGATTGAGCATTATCCTCAGCGGGATTTAACCGGCCTCGCACGACCAAAGCTACGGATTCGTAGTTTCACTCGACGCCGCGCCGAGCTTCTTCCCGTCCACGGTCACATTTCGCGCGTTGGCGACATTAGATCCGTCTTTTGCCGCAGAACCTTCGACCCGGAGCGTCATCCCGATCTTGAGGGTATTTCGAGTCCAGCCTTGACGAGTGAGACCGTTCGGACTACCCATTTCACAGCCCCAGTTCGTGACCTTGCCGGTCTGCGGATCCTTGACATCCACGTAGAAGTAAACGTGAGGATTCATCCATTCGACCTTCGTCACTACTCCGGTAAAATCGACGGTCTTCGCGGAGTCGAACTCCGCAGCAAAGGAATGATGCGCCACCACTGGGACGGCCGAAGCAATAACGATTGCCGCAGCGAGAATCGTTAGTCTAGCTTTCATAGAGAAAACCCTCCCTCCAGATTGTGCTTGATCATGATGCCTCCGAGGTCCGCCTACGTCAAGCACTGTAGCGCTAAATTGCTCTCAGTCCAGTTCGTCGACATACCGGACGCCGAGCTCGGAAAGCTTCGCGCGCAGGCCGTAAAAGTCCAGTCCCAGCTCGCCCGATTTGAGGCGTTCGCGGGACTTTTGTTCTTTCGCAAACCGCTCGGCCGCAAGTCGAGCTACTTCGGCAGCCGTATCGCGTCTTACGACAACAACACCATCCGCATCGGCAACAATGATGTCGCCCGGCCGAACAGTTGCTCCGGCACAAACAATCGGAACATTGACCGAACCGGCTGTGGCTTTTACTGTTCCCTGAGCGGAGATCGCTTTCGACCAGACGGGAAACTGCATCTCCGTAAGATCTCTCACGTCACGAACACCGGCATCGATCACCAGTCCGGCAACGCCGTGCGCGCGAGCGGATTCAGCGAGTAATTCGCCGAACATGCCATCGGTCGACTCCGAGCTCGTGGAGACGACAAGAATGTCGCCCTCGCGGCAGAATTCGATCGCAGCATGGATCATCAGATTGTCGCCGGGATGGCAGGAGACGGTGATGGCCGATCCCGCTGCTTTGGCCGTGAGATATATCGGTCTCATGTAAGGCCGCATCAAGCCCGAACGCGCCTGGGCTTCGTGTACGGTTGCAACACCCAAGTCACCCAGCGATTTCACCAGGCCGGCATCGACCCGCGCAACCTTTCGAACAATGGTCGGTTTCATTCGCTTATCCTTCTATTAGCCTGGCGGGAATTGTTGCGGCCATGTGCCGAATTTCCGCCACTGAAAATCCGGCATCGAGGAATCGCTGAGCGTAGAGAGCAAAGCCTTCGGCGACCGGAGGATTGATCGTTTGACCGAGATCGGTCGAGAGCATCGTTCGCTCGATGCCTGTTTTCCGGACATTGGTGAAAAGATCTTCCCACCGCGCCTTATTCGTATGCGTCGTGGTAAAACAGTGCTCGATCACGGCGCCCATATCGGCCAATTGCTTTTGCTCTTCGCCGGTGAGGCTTTGGGAGGGAAACTCGGCGTGCGTGACGACAATCTTCTTCACACCCATTTTGCGGGCTGTGGAAACGATCTTGAAGATTTCATCGCGTCCGAGATGGCCGGTGGCCAAAATTATGTTGTGCTTCGCTATGCGCTCCAGACAAAGCCTCGCCGCCTCGATGACGTCGCCGTTGGAATCCACCGGAGAGAGCGGCGGCGGTGAAATGCCTTCGACAGCGAGTTCCCGCTGAATTTTCGCCCAAAACGGAAGTTTCGTGTTCGGTCCATCGAGACGGCCTGCGGTTTCGTTAGCGGCATCGACCGTGGGCATCCACACAATCTTCGCTCCCGATCGTCCGGCAATCTCGAGCGCGACAGGATTGAAACCGCCAACACTGTGATTGAGCGTAATCGCGCCATAGGCCTCAATTCCTGGGACGGCACGCCGGACAACTTTGGCTCGTTCAGCGGTTGGAATGTAATGCGACTTTAAGACAAATCCCTTCAATCCGTGCGAAAGAAAATCCTTCGCTAGATCGATGTCGTCCGTCCGCCGCTCGATGACGTCGGGTGCGACATGAACCTGCAAATCATAAGCGCCTCGAATCGCTTCCCAAGCACGCTCGGAAATGGGCTCCGTAATTTGGGCACCGGTGGTCGGACTCATCGCTCTCCTTAAGAGGCATTCCCTTCCTCGCAGAAGAGGGGAATGCCTTCTGCTCCAGCATGGTAGCGAATCTCTCATTATTCTTCCATCCGCTTTGAATTAAATCTCCGTATCCATTAAGATTTCGACCCGGCGACCTGGTCGCGGCTACCCAGCATGGTTTAGGGGGTACAACTCGTAGTAAAAGTTCAAATTCATTAGAAAGGCCGGGAAGCAGATAATGCCAGATCAAGTTCCCGAGGTTTTTGCGGTATTTCAATGTGCCATCTGCCAAGGAGACGATCCGGTTTGGACTTCTTCGAATCGTTCTGACCACGCTTTCGGCAGCCCCGGCCGGTTAATGTGCATTGGCTGCGGAACCGCATTCAAGGTCAGAAACGGATTTCTCGATCTACATCCCGGCGACCCGGAACCGATACCACCGATACAACATCTGATGCAATTTCCGCCTATTGTGGCCGTGTATGAGGCGCTGTGGCGTCCCATCGGATACTTCATCGCCAGCAAGCATTCGTTCCCCAAAGATGTCGACCGCATTGCCTCGCTGATCCAACGAAAGCACGGACTGATTCTCGATCTTGCTTGCGGTCCCGGCACCTTCACTCGGCGTATTGCTCGTCTTGCACCGGAATCCATTGTTATCGGCTTCGATCTCTCGGCACAAATGCTGGAACGCGCTGTGCGCCTTACCCGCAAAGAACGCGTCCGAAACGTTTATTACATCCGCGGGAGCGCGCTGTCGCTTCCCTTCAAAGCGGGGTCGTTTGATGCCGTGACATGCTGCGGTGCATTGCAACTTTTCAGGGATCAGGATCAGGCGGTCAGCGAGATCGCGCGCGTCTTGAAAATGCAAGGTGACTTCGTTTGCCAGACCACACTAGGGCCGCGCAAGCCGCCACTATGGATTCGCATGGCGGACCGTATGCTGAAGTTCGGATACTTTTATTTGGACGACTTGAAGGAACGGCTCTATCGGTTTAACTTTGATCTGCAGGCCGAGGAAAGATCGAACATCAACTACATCTTTCGCGCAGCGAAATCGGGGTAGGCCATTCCCCTCCTCGCTAATAAATAACCGTTGCTTTGCCGGTTCCAACCGTCAGCTCTTGGATTTCCCAAGGTAAATCGAACGGCTCATTCAAATCGACTTCAGGATATTTCGGCTTCACGTACCTTTTCAGTAATGCTTGAATCAGGACATTTGGAACGGGGATACCGTCGACCTGCACCTGTTGCAGATCAAATTTTCCGCGGCCATCGTGACCAGTGAGTTTTCCTTTGAGGGAAAGATTATGGGTTCCACCAACCAATGTATCAACGACGGGATTCCCGGTAGCGTTGGAAGTGAATGTGATTTGCGTCTCCGAGCCTACGGTATCGGGCGCCAATTGGACGTCGATCGAGTCGATTTGCGCCGGAATATCCTCCTTCAATGAGTAAAGGACGTAGGACTCCAACTCCTGTTCCGACAACTCGACTCGAGATGAACCCCTTTTGTGCCCGGGGGTTCGAGCCGCTTTTTTGATGGCATCAATCTTCGCCTGCAGCGATTGCGCCGATTTTTCAGAAAACGCCTTCCTAGCCGAAGCAGAGCCTTTCGCCCCCATCCCATAAAAGGCGATCACCCCGGCAACGGCTAATACAGCCAAGCTTCCGATGAGGATGAGTACAAACTTTTTCATCTTTTTGTTCAGGATCGGGCCCACCGGCCAAGCCACCCTCGGTACTACTTTCTTGATGGCTATTTGGCCGGTCCCCCCATCCTTTTGTTTAGGATCGGGCCCACCGGCCAAGCCACCGTCGGTACTACTTTCTTGATGGCCATTTGGCCGGTCCCCCCATCCTTTTGTTTAGGATCGGGCCCACCGGCCAAGCCACCGTCGGTACTACTTTCTTGATGGCCATTTGGCCGGTCCCCCCATCCTTACCGAATGATCCTAAAGCTCCTCGACCACCGCGTTTTCGTGAAGAAATTGGTGACGAGGTCGGTGATTTGCTGGAGGCGATCCACAACGTCGGTTCGACGGTATTCATCCGAATCCGTTTCATAGGACCAGTAAATGATGAGCCCTTTACCGACGATGAACTCGCGGGGAACGAAGCCCCAATACCGGCTGTCGGCGCTGTTGTCGCGATTGTCCCCCATGGCGAAGTAATGGTTCGGGGGTACGACGATCTCGCCGTCTTTCGTGTACTCTTCATACCAATAGGGATCCTCATCGCCACCGCGGAAGATTCGGCCCGGGTACGGCTTGGGCGGGAAGAAATCACGGAACGCATCCGCGTAAGAACCCGGCGGGCTTTTATGAATCTTATATGGTTCACTGAGAGGCACGTCATTGACGAACAGCTGCTTGTCCACGATTTTCAGCCGGTCTCCCGGAAGTCCGATTGCGCGCTTGACATAATGTTTCGTCAGATCCTTGGGATACTTAAAGACTATCACATCGCCCCGTTTGATATTCTTTAACGGCAGGATTTTATCGACGATCGAACCGCGCGCGCCGAAGACGAATTTGTTGACCAAAAGATGATCGCCCACCAGAAGATTGTCTTCCATAGAAGGCGTTGGGATCTTGAATGCTTGAACGATGAACGTGGTCCCGAACAGCGCGAGAATAACCGTGATCACCAAAGACTCAAAGTACTCGCGAGCCGTTGATTTTTTGAATGTCGCTTCAGCCATTGGATACTCGCTCCAGAGCTTGCCGGGCCGCCGCTTGTTCGGCTGCTTTCTTGGTCAGACCGAGTCCCTCGGCGACAGGCTCGCCATCAATAAGCACTTCGACGGTAAATATTTTCTGGTGGTCGGGTCCTTCTTCGCTCCTGAGAACATAATCGGCGCGCCCGCGATACTGCGCCTGTAACTCCTCTTGAAGCGCACTCTTGAAATCGCGCAGCTGACGATCGGAATCGCCAACATCTTCCATCTGCGGTTCAAGGAAATTCAGCACTACCCGGCGGGCCTCCTCAAGGCCGCCGTCGAGATAAATAGCACCGATAATGGCTTCGAGCGCATCCACCAGCAAAGTTTGTTTTGTCCGGCCGCCGGTTTTTTCTTCGCCTCTTCCGAGCTGCAGGTACTCGCCCAAGTTGATTCGTTCTGCGTATTTCACGAGATTCGCCGAGCTGACAAAGAATCCCTTTAACTTTGAAAGTTCGCCTTCGTTCAGCCCGGGATGGGCTCGGAAAAGAAAATCGCTGACGAGGAATCCCAACACAGAATCGCCAAGGAACTCCAGTTGTTCGTTATCGCCTGCAAGGACGGCTCGCTCATTGGCATGGGAGCTATGTGTCAGCGCTTTTGTGAGGAACTGGATGTCCCTAAACATGTATCCAAGCTTGAGTTGTAGTTCCTCGACTGGACCCATAATGAAAAAGGTTGGAATCCCGGGGACGGGATTCCAACCTTTATTCTACTACGCCGGCATTCGCCGCTTATTGGCTGATCTTTGAGCCGGCACTCTTGACGTAGTCCTCCAGACCTTGATCGGACTTGTTCTTCTGAACGTAGAGTTGCTTCAGAAGGTCGCGAGCATTCGCTTCAGAGATACCTTTGAGGAAAACGGACTTTCCCAGCGCGTCCATAGCCTGATCGTTCTTCATCTCTTGAACATAAGCAATTCCCAACCTGTAATACGTAATCGGATCGTTCGGCTTGGACTTCAGCGCGGTCATGAATTCCGCCTGCGAGGAGCCCAGACGTTTTTGACGCAGATAGATCAGGCCCAGCGTGTAATGAAGCTGCGACGTCACATCCGCCTTCTGTGCTGGTGTCCAGCTGGCGTTCTCCGGGCTGGACAAGTAGGCCGGAAGCAGGGTCAAGGCCTGATTGACATATTCTTCGGCCTGCTTCATCTGCTCGGTCATCTGTTGGTCATTGGTGGGCGGCCGCTCGGCCATCACATTCGAGATTGTTGCGAGGAGATCGACATCATCAGGTTTCAAGCCAAGAGCTTTTTTGCTCGCCTCCATCATATGCGGCGCATCGTTCAGCATCTGATAGGACTGAATGATGCTTTTATATAACGCAACGATTCGCTGTTCGCTCT
>Ga0209058_1001378_pt1 | contig 20697 bp, 23 predicted proteins | sample GraSoiAngelo_147_FD_185904 | JGI IMG/M metagenome (GOLD analysis project Ga0209058, IMG submission 185904) | Grasslands soil microbial communities from the Angelo Coastal Reserve, California, USA - 14_1009_05_40cm (SPAdes) (version 2) | ecosystem: Environmental > Terrestrial > Soil > Grasslands ... | reverse complement strand
CGCTGTGATCATCCTGTTGCCGCTGCGGCGCGCCTAGCGGTACATCTCCCTCTCCAGGCCGGCGCTATCGAGGATCTCGAACTTGCGCCGGCTCACCTTGAGGAGACCGCGACGCTCGAAGTCGGCGAGGATCTTGTTCACCGTGACGCGCGTCGACGCGATCGCCGCGGCGAGATCGTCCTGACGGATCGGGAGGTCGCCGCCGATCGCGGCCGTCTCGAGCAGGTAGCACGCAAGACGGCCGGGCACGTCGAGGAAGACCATCGACTGGTATCGGTTCTGGAGCCGTTCGATCGTCTCGGTGAGGTGATGGAACATCCAGTCGCGCGTCTTCTCGTTGCGGTCGAGCACGCGATGGCATGACTCGCGCGACAGCTGCAGCGTCGTCGTCGGGATCACCGCGATGATCGTCTCGTCGCGCTCGCTGTCGTTGAAGAGCGCGCACTCGCCGAAGAAGTCGCCGCGCCGGTGGAGCGTGACGAGCGCCTCGTTGCCCTCGGCGTTGACGAGCATCACCTTGACCAGGCCCTGGTAGACGACGTGGGCATCGCCGGCGGGATCGCCCTGGTGGTAGATGACCTCGTCGGCCTTGAAGTGGCGGACGTGCATCTGCCACGCGAGGTCTTCCTTGTCCGACTGCTCGAGGATGTGCAGCGGCAGAACGTCACGGAGCTTGCCGGCGTACTCCATGATCGCCTTCAGGTCGGGCTGCGCCTGGGCCTGTACCGCCATCCTTCCCCTTCGCGGCGCGCCGCGTGCGCGACATTGTCCCGCACGCCGCTATGGGTCTTAGAGTCCTCGGGTGCCTGTGAGCTTTGACGCCATCGTCGTCGGCCTCGGCGCGCACGGCAGCGCCGCGACCTATCACCTCGCGAAGCGCGGCCTGCGAGTGCTCGGCATCGAGCGGTTCGCTCGCGGGCACACGCTCGGATCCTCCGGCGGCCTGTCGCGGATCATCCGCCTCTCGTACTACGAGCATCCCGATTACGTCCCTCTGCTACGGCACGCATGGGATCTCTGGCGCGAGCTCGAGCGCGACTCCGGCGAATCGCTGCTCGCCCAGACCGGCGGCCTCTACATGGGTCCGCGGGAGGGCCAGCTCGTGCCTGGCGCGCTCCTCTCCGCACGCACGCACGGCCTCGCGCACGAAGAGCTCGACGCGCTCGACATCCGACGCCGGCATCCGCTGTTCCGCATCGACGACGACTGGATCGCCATCCGTGACGAGCAGGCCGGATGGCTCGCGCCCGAGCGCTGCATCGAGACGCACCTACGCCTGTCGGAGCGCCACGGCGTGGTGCTGCGTTTCGGCGAGCCCGCTACGTGGAGCCGCGACGGCGGCGGCGTAGTTGTGACGAGCGCGAGCGGCTCGTACCGCGCGCAACACCTCGTGCTCAGCGCTGGCGCGTGGATGCCCGAGCTCCTCCCCGAGCTCGCGCCGCATCTGTGGATCGAGCGCAACGTCCTCTTCTGGTTCGAACCACAGGACCACGTCGAGGAGTTCGCACGCCTCCCGGTGTGGATCATGGAGGACGTCGTGCGCCACGAAAGCGTTCCCGCGTATCGGATGTACTACGGCTTCCCGTACGACGCGGCCCACGGCTTCAAGCTCGCGGGGCTGCACTGGGGCGACCGCGTCGACCCGAACGCGGTCGACCGCGAGGCGCGCCCCATCGATGAAGAGCGGATCCGCTCCTTCATTCGCCGTCGCATTCCCGCGGCAGACGGCGAGCGCCGTTTGGCGAAGGTGTGCATGTACACGAACAGCCCGGACGGACACTTCATCATCGACCGCGACGGACCGGTCACATACGCGTCGGCGTGTTCGGGGCACGGCTTCAAGTTCGCGAGCGCGATCGGTGAGCTCCTCGCGGAGCTCACGCTCGATGACGCCAGTGCACCGGCGTTCCTCCGCGCGCGTCGCCTCTCGCCGGTCTAAGCGCGCGTTAGGCGCTCAGGTGTCGTAGCGCGTCGCGTCCGAGAAGCGCGAGGTGCAGTGCGAGCCGATCGTTCGCGTCGGTCAGGTCCGCCTTCGTGAGCTGGGCGATGCGACGCAGCCGCTGCCGCACGGTGTTGCGGTGCAGGAAGAGATCGCGCGCCACCGCGTTCACGCTCCCGTGCAATCGGATGAACGCCTCGAGCGTTGAGATGAGGTCGGCGTAGCGTTCCTCGTCCTCAGCAAGCGCGCCGAGCGCACCCTCCGACTGCGCCTCGATGTCGCTCTCGGGCTGGCCGAGCACGAACCGGTACGAGCCGAGGTCCTCGAAGTGCGTGGTCTTTCCCTTGCGTCCGTTGCCACGCTCGACTGCGACGGCCTGCTCGGCCTGGAGCAGGGCGAGATGCGCGCCGGTGGAACCACGCTTCGGCCCGCTCACCGCGACGGTGACCTCCGGGTCGTCCGCCTCCTCCGCGACGATCCGGCGCAGCCGCTCCCCTTCGCTGCGCGCGTCGACCTCCTCGTCGACCTCAAAGACCGCCGCGACGACGTCGGACCGCGTCCGGACCACCTTCGCGCCTTCCGGCGCCGCCTCGGTCACGGCCGGTCGCAGGTGGCCGTTCGCGCTCCGGCTCGCGAACGCCACCGCCAGATATCTCGTCTCGCTCACGCCACACCTCCCAGAAAAGAAAAGACCTCCCATTTCGGGAGGCCTCCTGCGCTCGATGACAACGGTGCTGCTAGACGGCGCCTCCCGATATGACGCGACCCGCACAGACGCAGGCGCGGCGGGTCTCACGCATGTACATCGGGCACCAGCATCGGGTCATCACCATCGTTCTACGCGTGCCTCTGCATGCCGTCAATACATCTGCGAGCATTGCCGAAGTTCAATGCCACGTCCCCACTCCATTGCCGTCATCGCCGGCGACGGCATCGGCCCGGAAGTGACCCACGCTGCACTTCGTGTCCTCGACGCGGCCGAGGAACGCTTCGGCTTTTCCACATCGCGCGAGGAATATCCCTGGTCCTCGGCGCGTTATGTGGAATTCGGCGCGCACGTCACGCGGGCCGACGTCGAGGCGCTGCGCAAACACGAAGCCATCCTCTTCGGCGCGGTCGGCGACCCGCGCGCACCGCGCGGCGTCGTGGAACGCGAGATCATCTTCGGACTCCGTCAGGGCCTGGACCTCTACGTCAACCTTCGGCCGATCGTCCTGTATGACGAGCGACTCACGCCGCTCAAGGGGAAACGGCCTCTGGACATCGACATCGTCGTCGTGCGCGAGAACACCGAGGACGTCTATACGCAGCCCGGGCGGATCACCGGTGTCGGCAACGACGAGGTCGGCGAGGCGCCGATGCGCTTCACCAGACCGGGCATCGAGCGCATCGTCCGCTACGCATTCGCGCTCGCGCGGTCACGTCCGAAGAGCCACCTGACGCTCGTCGACAAATCGAACGCGATCCCCATTCAGGAGCTGTGGCGCACGATCTTCGAGGAGATCGGCTCCCGCTACCGGGACGTGCGGCGTGACGCGATGTACGTCGACGCCTGCTGCATGTGGATGGTGCAGAAGCCCGAGCAGTTCGACGTCATCGTGACGACCAACCTCTTCGGCGACATCATCACCGACCTCGGCGCGGGCATCGCAGGCGGCCTCGGGATCGCGGCGTCGGGGAACATCCATCCCGGACAGACATCGATGTTCGAGCCGATCCACGGCTCGGCGCCGAAGTACGCCGGCCAGGGCGTCGCCTCGCCGCTCGGATCGATCGGCGCGCTCGCGATGCTGCTGCGCCACGTGAACGAGGACGCGGCGGCCGATGCCATCGAGGGCGCGATCGGCGACGGACTGCGCCGCGGCCGCATCAAAGGCGCTGAGGCTGGCGCTCAGCCGACCATGGAGGTCGCGGACATCGTCGCGGAGTCGCTGGCTGGCGCCCGCACCAGCCCCTAGGACACGTCGCGCTCGTCCACCAATGTGACGTCAGCTGGGTAACACGTCGTTTCTCACGACCAGAAGTGGGTATACATACCGATAGTTGGCACAGGGAGCGCATCCGTGGGCCGCATGGAACCGGAACCAGCGAACTTCGTGCACGACCGGCATCCTGAACTGATCGACGTCCTCGATCGCGTGCTCGACAAGGGCATCGTGGTCGTCTACGACATCAACGTCTCGGTCGTTGGTCTGCGCCTCGTTGAGTTCACTGGGAGTGTCATCATCGCCTCCATCGAGACTTACCGGCAAATGACCGACAACGCCGTCGTTCAGGCGCAGCGCAGCCCAGCCCTCTCCCACGCGGTCGACGAATTCGTGCGTCGTATCGACCGAGGCTCGCTGTCCAACAAGCTGGATGGCGAGTGGGACAATTGACCTAGCCGCGCACGCGCGGCCAGGGAGCACCAGTGAAAGACGTCGTCATCATCGATGGCGCCCGCACGGCCTTCGGGACGTTCGGTGGCGCGCTACGCGACACCTCAGCGACCGACCTCGGCGTCGTCGCGGCGAAGGCTGCGCTCGAGCGTTCGAAGGTCGATCCGAAGCAGATCGATCAGGTCATCTTCGGCAACGTTCTGCAGACGTCAGGCGATGCGGTCTATCTCGCGCGCCACATCGGACTCAAGGCCGGGGTGCCAAAGGAGGTCCCGGCACTGACGGTGAACCGCCTCTGCGGCTCGGGTCTGCAAGCGATCCTGCTCGGTGCGCAAGAGATCCAACTCGGCCAGGCGGACTTCGTCCTCGCCGGTGGTACGGAGAACATGAGCATGGCGCCGCACCAGATCCGCGGCGCGCGCTGGGGTCTTCCCCTCGGTGAGCAGAAGCTCGAGGACTACCTCTGGGTCGCCCTCGTCGACTCGTACAACGGGCTCGGCATGGCGAACACCGCTGAGAACCTCGGTCGCAAATACAGCATCGCACGCGAGGCCGCCGACGAATTCGCCTACCGCAGTCACATGCTCGCGGCGAAGGCGCGCGAGGACTGCCGTTTCTCAAAGGAGATCACCCCGGTCGAGGTGAAGACGAAGAAGGGGACGATCACCGTCGACAAGGACGAGCACATCCGCGCCGACACGACGCTCGAGGCGCTCTCCAAGCTGCAGGCTCGCTTCGAGAAAGGCGGCACGGTGACGCCGGGCAACGCGTCAGGGATCAACGACGGCGCGGCGGCGGTCGTCGTCGCATCAGCGGATGCGGCGGCGAAGGCAGGGCTCGTCCCTATGGCGCGGATCGTGTCCGGCGGCGTCTGCGGCGTCGACCCGGACATCATGGGCATCGGCCCCGCGCCCTCCTCGCGTCAGGCGCTCGCGCGCGCGGGCAAGAAGATCGAGGACATGGACCTTGTCGAGATCAACGAGGCGTTCGCGACGCAGTACCTCGCGGTGGAGAAGGATCTCGGCCTCGACCGCGACAGGACCAACGTGAACGGCGGGGCCATCGCGCTCGGGCACCCGCTCGGCGCGTCGGGGGCGCGCCTTTTGCTCACGCTCGCGTACGAGCTGCGCGAGCGCGGCGGCAAATACGGCCTCGCCTCGCTCTGCATCGGCGGCGGCCAGGGTATCGCGGCGATCGTCGAGCGCGTCGACTAGCGATCGAGGCTTCGGGGGCTGCCCAGCGGTCCTAGCCCGACTTTCTGCGACTATGTGCGGTACGTAGCAGCGGGTGGCTGCTCGCGTTTACTGAAGGCGGCTCGAAAAAGCCGCTGTTGGAGGGGAAGATGCGTCTGCGCGCCTTGTCGTATGCCTGTGTGCTTGCCCTCGCGCTCGCCACGCCGCCATCGGCGGCGGTGGCACGGAGCACCGAGACCGCGCTTCTGGTCCTGATGCCCGTCGCGTCTGATGTCGGACTCTCGATCGCCCACGCGCCGCAGGCCGACCATTCGCGCGAATCCGCACGGCGCGAGATCGCGCTCCGACCGGCGCCAGAAGCGCCGGGCGGGAACGGCGGCGGAAAGCCGAACCGCGGCGGCGTCGACGGAGCGCTGCAGTCCTCGGCGGTGGACCCCGCGACGACGATCGCGGGCAACGTGAACGTCGACGGCGTCGGTCGCGGCATCACCCCGAGCTACGCCGACTGCTGCACACCGCCCGACACGAACCTCGCCGTTGGCACGACGCAGCTCGTGCAGTGGGTGAACCTCGACTTCGCCGCATTTGACAAGACGACCGGTGCGCTCCTTCCGGGTTACCCGAAGGCGGGCAACTCCATCTGGCAGGGCTTCGGCACCGGCTGCGAAGCGAACAATGACGGTGACCCGATCGTGAAGTTCGACGCGCAGAACGGCCGGTGGATCATGACGCAGTTCTCCGTGTCGTCCGCGCCGTATCTCCAGTGCGTCGCGGTATCGAACAGCGACGACTTCACGAACACGACGTGGAACCGCTACGCGTACAGCTTCGGCTCGAACTTCCCCGACTACCCGAAGGTCGGCATCTGGCCGGACGGCTACTACTTCACGTTCAACATGTTCCGCTTCGGCGCGACGTTCATGGGCTCAGCGGCCTGCGCGTTCGATGCCGCGACCGGCCGCGCGGGCGGCGCGGCGTCAATGCAGTGCTTCCAGTTCGGCACGAACGTCGCGAGCCTGCTCCCGGGCGATCTCGACGGCGCAACGGCCGCGGCCGGTACGACCGCACCGCCACCCGCCGGAGCGGCGGGCTACTTCATGAACTTCGGCTCGAGCTCGCTCAGCCAGTACCGTGCTCACTTCGACTTCGCGAACTCGGCGAATTCGACGATCACCGGACCCACGACATTCGCGACGCCGTCGTTCGCCACGGCATGCGGCGGCGGCACGTGCGTGCCGCAGGCCGGCACCGCGCAGAAAGTCGATTCGCTCGGCGATCGCCTCATGTACCGCCTCGCGTATCGCAACTTCGGCACCTACGAGTCGCTCACGGTCACGCATTCAGTGAAGGGCAGCGGCACCGCCGCCCCGCGTTGGTACGAGCTCCGCAACGACGGCACGGGCTGGGCGATCGCCCAGGCCTCGAGCTACGCACCCGACACGACGTACCGCTGGATGGGCAGCGCCGCGCAGGACAAGGCGGGCAACTTCGCTGTCGGGTACAGCGCATCGAGCACCGCGATCTCGCCAGAGATCCGCTACGCCGGTCGTCTCGCGAGTGACGCGCCTTCGACGCTGCGACAGGAAGTGACGGTCTCGCTTCCGAGCACGGGCTCCGAGACAGGGCCGTACTCGCGGTGGGGTGACTACTCGAGCCTCTCGCTCGATCCCGCCGACGACTGCACCTTCTGGTACACGACGATGTACTACAAGTCCTTCGGCAACAGCTTCACCTGGAGCACTCGCATCGTGAACTTCAAGTTTCCGGGCTGCTGATCTGATCGCATCGCACGCAGGAGGAGGGCGGCGCGGGCCGCCCTCCTTTTCTTTTGTGCCACAACGAGCGGCCACAATCAGGCGATGATCCGCGGCATCGATCACGTCGTGCTCGTCGTCGGCGATCTCGCGCGCGCCTCGGCGGAACATCGCGAGCGCGGCTTCACCGTGACGCCGGGCGGCGAGCACACCGGCGGCCTCACGCACAACGCGCTCATCGGCTTCCAGGACGGCAGCTACCTCGAGCTCATCGCGTTCTATGACGTCGCGGCCGCGCGGGGGAAGCATTCGTGGCAGCCGGTCGCGGAACGCGGCGGTGGCTGGGCCGACTTCGCATTGCGCTCGGACGACATCCACGTCGACGCTGATGCCCTCAAACACCTGCTCGTCCGTCCCCTGGAGCCAGGTGGACGCACGCGTCCAGACGGTGTGGCGGTCGCGTGGATGCTCGCGCGCCTTCGACCGCCGCTTCCCTTCCTCATCGAGGACATCACCCCTCGCGCGGTGCGCGTGCCTGAGGGCGAGGCGGCGCGTCACCGCAACGGACTGACCGGCATCGCCGGCATCGTTCTCGGCGCGCGCGACACCGGGCTCCTAACGGCGGCCTACGGGAGGCTGCGCGCCCGCGGCGCGCCACCGATCGATATCGAGCAGTCCGAGCGGGATGGCCTGCTCGATGCGCGCCTCGAATGACGCGCGCGATACAGCTCTCGTGGCAACGGCTTAACCGTCGCGCTCGATGCCGCGCTACAGAATCGTCGGATGCTGCGCCCTGTTCGCGAGTGGATCTCGCACCACCGCTACGAGTCGGCGACCGATGCGCGGCAGAAGCGCGACCTGCGCTTGGATCTGCTGCGCGGCTTCTGCGTCTTCGTCATGATCGTGGACCACGTCGGCGGCGAGGCGAGCTGGCTCTACTGGTTCACCGGCGGGAATCGACTCGTGGTCTCAGCTGCGGAAGGCTTCGTCCTCCTATCTGGGATCACGATGGGGATGGTCCATCACGTCACGATCCGCACGCAGGGCTTCCGGGCCATGTTCGGCAAGGTATTCGGACGAGCGTGGCTGCTCTACTCGGTGACCGTCATGCTCACGATCGCGTTCGCCGCGATCTCCAGCGCGCTCGGCGATCCATACGCCGACACGCTCACGCCGGCGAAGAGCCGGGCGGACTTTGCGTTCTCGGTCATCACATTCCATCGAACGTACTCGCTCACGGACGTCCTCGTCCTGTACACGCTGCTCGTGATCATGTCGGGGCCGCTGCTCTGGCTCATCGCACGTGGCCATTCGGGGCCGGTGCTCGCGGCGTCGATCGCGACCTGGATGCTGTTCCAGGTCTGGCCAGAGCGCATCCCGCGCGCATGGGAGATCACCGATGGCGGCTTCCCGTTGTCGGCGTGGCAGCTCATTTTCGTCATCGGATTGCTCGTCGGCTTCCATCGCGCCCGCATCGCGACCGTTCTCCGTCCGGTGAGCCTCATCGGTTGGGCGGTCCTCTTCGCCGTCGTCATCGTTCTCGTGCGGTTGATCGTGAAGTACTGGCTCGCACCTGACGTCGACGCGATCGACATCCAGGAGCTTCTCTTCGATAAGAACGACGCGCGTATCGGTAGAGTGCTCGCACTGCTCGCCGCGACGTCATTCGCGTACGCCGGCGTCACCCTCTTGTGGACATTGATCCGGCGCGCGACGGGTTGGCTCTTGCTGCCGATGGGACGTAACGCGCTCTTCGCGTACGGCGTGCAGCTGTTCGTCGTTGCGTTCTTCGGCTCCGACCTCATGGCACCGGTCCGTCTCGACCGCGAGAACGCGCTGTTCCAGGCCACGGCCGTCGGCATGGTGTGGCTCGCGTGCTTCCTCCAACCGCGAGCGATGCGCCGCTACCGCGCCTGGCAGTCGCGCGCATCGACGGTGGCGGCGGCGCACGGCGCTTGAACCGGGGAGCGCGAGCGTTCGCCGTCTTCGGGCTGCTCGCGGTCGGGCTCCCGACGTGTGGCGGCGCGGTGGCGCAGCCGTCACCGCTCGCGTCGCCCGCCGCGACCGAGATCGTCATCCCGACGCCGCGACCGACGGGCACGGCGGCCCCATCGCCTTCGCCGCTGGGCAAGGGACGCGTCGAGAGAGGCACCTTCCACTCGAATGCGCTCGACCGCACGATGCAGTTCGTCGTGTACCTTCCGCCGGGATACGACGTCAATCCGGCGCGCCGCTACCCCACCGCGTACCTCCTGCACGGGGGCGGCGGGGACATCATGGAATGGCCGAGCTACGGCGCCTTCGACCAGGCCGATCGGCTCATGGGCGAGCAGATCATCCCTCCGTACATCATCGTGCTGCCCGACGGTGGTCAGGAGTACTGGGTCGATCACGTGACCGACCGACGCACCGGCGCGAACGGCGAGAAGTGGGGCACGTATACCGCGAAGGAAGTCGTGCCTGCGATCGAGTCTCGCTATCGGACCATCGCGAGACAGGATGCGCGCGCAATCGGCGGGATCAGCATGGGCGCGCACGGCGCGATGCAGCTGCCGCTCAACTTCCCAGGGATCTGGAGCGCGATCGGCGTCCACACGCCATCGCTGCGGCCTGAGGGCGAAGCCGCGACGTATCTCGGTTTCGGTGAGGAGTTCCTCGCGCGCGACCCCGCGTCGCTGATCAAGGCGAAGCCGGACATCGCGCGCGCGTACGTGTGGTGGCTCGATGCGGGCACGCGTGATCCATGGCGCCGACCGACGGAGGCGATCCACAACCTGCTCAGCGATCTGTCGATCGCGCACGAATGGCACGTGACCGCGGGCGATCACGATCTCGCGTATTGGTCGGCGCACATGGAGGACTACATCCGCTACTACGGCGTGTCGCTGTGCAAAGGGCGCACGACGTGTTGAGCATCACTAGTACTACGGGGTAGTCCGACCGGGGCTATCAGCGCGGTGTCTGCCTATTAGCCTGCCAAGCAGTCCGTTAGGCGCGTAGGAGGACACAGAAAAACATGCTTGCAAAGCTTCTCGCGATCCTCGCGCAGATGAAGGGTGCCGCTATCGGCACCGTGATCGTCGTCGCTGGTGCAACGACGGTGACCGTCGGCGCGACGAACACAGAGGTACAGGACACCTTCAATCAGATCGTGGCGAATGTTGGCCTGACGCAGCGCGACTCATGTGAGAAGGGCCAGCCGCCCGTCGTCGCGCAGCGCAACGCGGCCGACAAGCTCCTCCGCGCTCAGTACCAGGTCAGCCACAAGCAGCTTCTCGACCTCCGCGGTGGTAAGGATGTCGACAACAAGGCTGTCGGCGAAGTCGTCCGCAAATACGACGACAAGATGCGCGACACGCTGAACACGGCGCTCAACGCGGTCGCCGCGCTCACGCTCGGGCGTGAGGGCCAGAACAAGGAGCCGGGCTCGACCGGCGCCACTGGTTCGACAGGCAGCACTGGTTCGACTGGTTCGACGGGTTCGACTGGTTCGACTGGTTCGACCGGCGCGTGCGCCCCGACGGGTGGCACGGGCTCGACCGGTTCGACGGGCTCGACTGGATCGACAGGTTCTACCGGTTCGACTGGCTCGACGGGTTCGACTGGTTCGACCGGCGCGACGGGCTCCACGGGTGGTGAGCCTCGCGAGCAGGGTCGCGTGACGGTTGCGAACCGCACGACCCTCGAAGCGGACATCAAGGCGATCGTCGACAAGGCGGTCGAGGACATGAAGCAGGACGTGACGGACGCGACGAAGGAAGTCAGCGAGCTTCCCGCGGCTGAGCACGGCAAGACGAGTGACCAGCAGGGCAACAAGCCGGCTGAGCCGGGCAAGCCCGCGAAGCCGTAGCACAAGACTTCGGGAACTACGACGCACCGACGCCCGCCGCAAGGCGGGCGTCGTCTTTTTCTCCTCGCAGTTCGGCTCCGTCCGAGGCGCTGCCTCGCCTCGCTGCCGCTTCGCTCTTCAAGGAGCTCGCTCGTCGCGAGTGAATCGCTCGTCGCTCGCGCTCAATCGGGGAATGCATGTCGGACGGCGCTAGGCGCGGTCGATGAGGTCGTCGTATTTCTCGCGGGCGCGCACGAGCGTCGCGTCGGCGTCAGCGACGACGACGACCGCCGGACGCGGCGCCATGTTGTAGTTGCTGGACATCGCGAGCTGGTACGCACCGGCGACGGGGACCGCGATGACATCGCCGATGCGCGGCAGCGGCAGCGAGACCTTTTGAATGAGGATGTCACCGGTCTCGCAGTACTTCCCCGCGATCGCAACGTCGGTGAGTCCGCCATCGTCGACCCGAGAGGCGAGCGCGGCCGTGTACGTCGCGCCGTACGCCGTCGGTCGGATGTTGTCGGCCATGCCTCCGTCGACAGCGACGTACGTGCGCGAGCCCTTCTTCACCGAACCGACCCGGTACACCGCGACACCAGCCGGCGCGACGATGGAGCGGCCCGGCTCGATCGTGATCTCCGGTAGCTCGAGCGCGTGCTTCTTCGCGGCCGCGACGATCGACGCCGCGACGTCCCGCACCATCACGAGCGGATCGAGCTTGGGATCGTCCGGCGAATAGCGGACGGCGAACCCACCGCCCGGGCTCATCTCGGTCATGGTGAAGCCCGTCTTCTCGCGCATCGCCGCGGCGAACGCGAAGACGCGGTCGATCGCTTCGCGATAGGGCCGCAGCTCGGTGATCTGCGATCCGATGTGCGCGTGGAAGCCGCGCAGCTCGAGCGCGGGCTGCGCGAGGATCGCCCGGACGCCAGCCTCCGCCGCGCCACTCTGGATGTCGAGTCCGAACTTCGTGTCCGGCATCCCGGTCGCGAGATGCGAATGCGTATGCACGTCGACGCCCGGCCCGAGGCGCAGGAGCACCTGCTGCCGCGCCCCGCGCGCCGCGATCCTGCCGAGAAGCGCGATCTCGTCGAGGTTGTCCACGACGACGCGTCCGATGCCGAGCTCGACAGCGGCGTTGAGCTCGTCCTCACCCTTGTTGTTGCCGTGGAAGTAGATGCGCTCGCGCGGGAACTTCGCCGCGATCGCGACGTGGAGCTCGCCCCCTGACACGACGTCGAGCCCGAGGCCCTCCGGTGCGATGAGCCTCAGGAGCCACGGAGCGAGATACGCCTTGCCGGCGTAGCACACGGTCGATCTCGCGGGGTACGCGGCCTTGAGGGCCTCGCGGTACGCGCCCGCGCGCGCTACCACCGTCGCCGCGTCATACACGTAAAGCGGAGTGCCGAACCGCGTCGCGAGATCGACGAGATCGCAGCCCCCGATCGCGAGCGTGTTCGCCAGAGTCACGCGCGTCGTATCCGGGAAGAGATCGAGGGGGACGTTCATATGAGCGCCGATGCTATGGCGCGAACGATGTTGACAAGGGCCGCGAGGAGGAGACCGACGACCGCGGCGTTCACGCCTCGGAGCGCCGACTGCGCTGATGGATACGCGCGAAGCGCGCCCCACGATGGGAGCGCGGCGAAGACGAGCAGGAATGCGGGCAGGAAGATCGCCAGCGTCGCGACGAGGGCCGCACCGATCGCGGTCAGCGGATCGCCGTCGACGATGACCGCACCGAGATACGCCGCGAACGTGAAGAGCGGACCGGGCACGAGCTGCGCGGCGCCGTAGCCGGCGACGAAGCGCTGATCGCTCACCACGGTCGCCGGGATCTCCGCCCGCAGCAGCGGGAGCACGACGTGTCCGCCGCCGAAGACGAGCGAGCCCGCGCGGTAGAAAGGATCGGCAAGCGCGAGGCCGCTATCCGGTAGAGCGGCGCGCGCGAGCGGCAATAAAACGAGCAGGCCGACGTAGAGCAGAAGGCAGGCCGTCGCGACGCCCCGACCGATCGGCACGCTAGTACTAACGAGCAGGGGCGCTCCGACGGCAGGCAGAGCGCGCCAACCAACGATCGCGGCGACGGCGATGACGCCGACCTGAACGGCCGGGTGCGGCGCGGCGAGCACAGCCGCGGCAGCGGCAAGCGCGATGAGCCGGCGAGGCAGATCGGGAGCGAGGGCGCGCGCGAGGCTCCACACGGCACGTGCCACGACGACGAGCGCGACGAGCTCGAGGATCGGGAAGACCCAGCCCGCCTCGAAGGGCAGCCGGTCGAACAGGATCGCAAAGGCGACCAGGAGAACGAACGACGGAAACGTGAATCCCAGCCATGCCGCCACAGCGCCGAGCGGTCCGGCGCGTAGCAATCCGATCGCGATGCCGAGCTCGCTGCTCGCGGGGCCGGGGAGGAACTGGCAGATCGCGACGAGCTCGGCGAACGTGCGTTCGTCGAGCCATCTGCGCCGCTCGACGTACTCGCGCCGGAAGTAGCCGATGTGCGCGGCGGGTCCGCCGAAGGAACTGATACCGAGTTTTGACGCCACAAGGAGCACCGCGAAGGCGGATGATTTTGTCGGTGGGGAAGGCGCAGTTCGTGAAGTCACATGGCCTCGGGAATGACTACATCGTCATCGATCCCGCGAACATCCCGTTCACGCTCACGCGGGACGCCGTGCGTCTCATCTGTGATCGGCACTTCGGCGTCGGATCCGACGGCATCCTGCTCGTGCAGCCCGCGCGTGAAGCGGACTTCGGCGTGCGCATCTTCAATCCCGACGGCAGTGACGCGGAGAAGAGCGGCAACGGCATCCGGATCTTCGCGAAGTACCTGCGCGAGCACGGGTACGCCAAGGATGACCGCTTCGCGATCGACACGGAAGGGGGACGCGTCTGCGTCGAGTGCACGAGGCGCGACGGTCGTGTGGCGGAAGTCACCGCCGATATGGGCAACGTCAGCTTTGACGACATCGAGACGATCGACGTCGGCGGACGGCCGCTGGCGGTGACGAGCCTCTCCATCGGAAACCCGCACTGCGTGGTCCTGGTCGACGACATCACCGCGGCCGACGTCAAACGGCTCGGTCCGAAGATCGAGGAGCATCGCGCATTCCCAGCGAAGACGAACGTCCAATTCGCCGAGGTCCTCTCGCGCGCGCATGTCGCGATCGAGATCTGGGAGCGCGGCGCCGGCTACACGCTCGCATCGGGAACATCCGCGTGCGCGGTCGCGGCGGCGTGCCACCGTAAGGGCCTCACCGACCGGCAGGTCACCGTGACGATGCCGGGCGGCGATCTCGAGGTCACCGTCGGCGATGGCTACGCGATGCGTCTGCGCGGACCGGTCGAGGAAGTGATGAGCGGCGACTTCAGCCCCGACCTCATCCGCGCGATCGCGCGGATCGCCTAGACCTCGTCCTCACTTGGCCAGCGGAATCGGCTAAGCGCCTTGCGCGTGACTCCGCCCGTCGCGTACCAGAGATGGTCGGCGTCTTCGGCGAGACCCGCGGGGCAGAACGCCCAGCGCCCATCGTCGTGGATGTTGAGCGGTCCGGACGGATCCGCGGGGTTCACCGTCCGGTGAGACTGGCGCAGGCAGATCCAGTCGATGAGCGACACGCGCTCGATCCGCTCGCCTGCCTTTTCCACGGGCTCATTGTCCGCCTAATGCAGGGGTCAGCATCTTCGCCATCGTGACGAGCGGCGTGCCGTGCAGATCGTGCGGCGCTTCGCCCGTCCGGCGAAAGCCCAGCGACTCGTAGAGGCGGATCGCGTCGAACAGGAACGGCGTGGTGCTGAGGTACATGCGCGTCGCGTGCTTGGCCAGCGCGAACAACGTGACCTGGCGCATGAGGTGGAAGGCGACGCGCCGTCCACGAGCGACCGGCGTGACGGCCATGCTGCGCACGTACAGGCCGCCGTCGTGCAGGGCGGCCGAGACGGTCCCGAGGATCTCGCCCCGCTCTTCGGCGACCCAGGTCGGCCCTTCGGACAGCCGCGCTCGCAGGGCGTCCGTGTCCGGCGTCGTCGCGGCATAACCGGCGCGCGTGTACAGCCGCTCGAACTCGGCGAAGGATTCGCGGAGCACGCGCGCGAGCTCGTCGGCGTCGCGCTCCGTCGCGCGTCGGATCTGCACGCGCATATGTTCGCTAAAGTCCGCGGCATGGGTCGGTACCACGTCGTGACGAAGCTCGTCGGCGCCGATCGCGACACCGTCTACCGATTCCTCTCTGAGGACGCGTACTGGTCGGAGGGCATGCCGCGCGATGCGTTCGAGCGCGCCGTCGACAACAGCCTCTCGTTCGTCGCGTACGAGGGCGAGACGCTCGCCGGCTACGCGCGCGTCGTCACCGACAGGGCGACCTTCGCCTGGCTCTGCGACGTCTTCGTGCTGCCGGCGCATCGGGGTAGAGGCGTGTCGCGGATGCTGATGGACGCGGTGATGGGCGACGCGGAGCTCACGGGTCTACGCAACTTCCTCCTCGCGACGCGCGACGCGCACGGCCTCTACGCGAAGTACGGATTTGCGCCGCTCGCCGAGCCGCAGCGATGGATGGCCATCCGCAGACCGTACCGCTGAACGGTTAGCCTCGACGCGCATGGACTTCGACCTCACCCCCGAGCAGGAATCGATCCGCAAACTCGCGCGCGACTTCGCCGACCGCGAGATCGCGCCGGGCGCGCGCGAGCGCGATCGCGCCGAGAAATTCCCGGCCGACGTTCTGAGGAAGATGGCGCCGGTCGGATTCCTCGGCGGACCCATCCCTGAGCAATACGGCGGCATGGGCGTCGACTACATCAGCCACGCGATCATCACCGAGGAGATCGGTCGCGCGGATTCGTCGGTGCGCACGACGCTCAGCGTCCAGATCTCGCTCGTCGAGCTCACGATTCTGAAGTGGGGCAGCGAGGAGCAGAAGCGCACGTGGCTCCCCCGCCTCTGCAAAGGCGAGGTCATCGCGTGCTTCGGGCTCACCGAGCCGGCGGTCGGGAGCGACGCGACACGCCTGCAGGCCACCGCGCAGAACGACGGCGAAGGCTGGGTGCTCAACGGACGGAAGACGTGGATCTCCAACGGGTCGGTGGCGAAGCTCGCGCTTGTCTTCGCGAACGCCGACCCGAGCAAGGGCCACAAGGGCATCACCGCGTTCCTCATCGACCGCGAGAAGAGTCCGTACGGATCGCAAGCGATCCACGGGAAGCTCGGTCTTCGCTCGTCTGACTCGAGCGAGCTCATCCTCGATAACGTGCGCGTGCCCGACAGCGCACGGCTCGGCGAGATCGGCGAGGGATTCAAGATCGCGATGTCCGCGCTCGACTCGGGCCGCTACTCCGTGGCCTCTGGCGCCGTCGGCACGGCGCAGGCCGCGATCGACGCATCTGTCGCGTACGCGACCCAGCGCGAGGCGTTCGGCAAGCCGATCGCCGGGCACCAGCTGGTGCAGGAGATGATCTCGGACATGGTCGTCGACACCGAGGCCGCGCGGCTTCTCGTGTGGCGCGCGGGCGATCTGAAAAACAAGGGAAAGCCGAACACGCGCGAGACGAGCATCGCGAAGCTCTTCGCGACGGAGATGGCGCAGCGCGTCACGGACAACGCGATCCAGATCCACGGCGGGTACGGCTTCAGCGACGAGTTCCCCGTCGAGCGCTTCTGGCGTGACGCGCGGGTCAACCGCCTCTACGAGGGGACGACCCAGATCCAGAAGCTCATCATCGGCCGGTTCACCACGGGCATCGACGCGATCGGATGAGTCGCTGCTGATGGAGTGGACCGACGAGGCGGGCACGCTGCTCGACGCGCTCGCGCGCATGGTGCCCGAAACGCTGCGCGAGCTCGCGAAACTGTCCGCGAAGGACGAGGCTGAGTCCGTCGCGTCTGCATCCGGGGCCGAGGAGGTCGACGTCGACGACGTGATGCGCGCCTGGATCCGTACGACGCCGCCCGAGCAGCGCAACGGGCTCGTCGCCGTCATCGAGAGCCTCGGCCTCGAGCCGGAGCGCTACGCCGAGGACCTCGAGAGCGCCCAGGGCTGGGACGAGCAACAGGAGTACGAGGAGCCTCCGGACTCCGAGCGCTAGTCGGCGAAGCCCTCTTCGCGCCGGAGGAGCTCCGCTTGTTCGGCGATCCAGGCTGCTTCGCGGATCTCCTCGAGCTCGGTCGTCTCAGTGGTCTCCTCGGTGTCGATATCCATCGCCTTCTCCTAGACGGCCTTCTCGCCGAGCTTCTCGTCGAACTGCGTCCCGAGCCGCGACGCGCCCATCACTGAGCCCATCGTCTGGTGGTAGGGGACGCCGGTGAAGAGGTGGTGGCTGCGTGTCGGGATGTCGTCGCCGACCTGCCACTCCTTCCGCTGCAGGGCGATGTACGCGTGCTGCTGTTCCTCGCTGAGACCCTGGAGGAGCTTCGCGAAGCCGTAGCCGAACGCGTGCTGCGCCGCGAGGGTGATGAAGAGGAACTTGTAGCCGAGCTCGCCGAGCTCGCCGAACGTGATCGGGTCGGGATCGTTGAACCACTTGAACGACGACGACCAGTTGAACGCGAACTTCGCGTCCGGGAAGCGACGGCGCACTTCGTTCGCGAACTGCTCCGTCGGCTTGCGATCGCTCGTCGGGAACTCGCACCACACCATGTCCGGGACGCCGCTGTCGAGATAGCGCAGCGCGCGGTCGATCGCGAGATCCATCCCACGTAAGCTGTCCGGCGCGTCGACCGCGGACACGGCGTCGGTGCGCGCGATGATGACAAAGTCCTTGCGCCCCAGGTCGTCGGCGACCGCGCGCATCATGCGCAGCTTGCCGACCATCTCGTCGGCGCTGATGAGCGCCTTGCCGGCGATGTGCCCGCAGCGCTTCGGCAGGACCTGGTCCTCGATGTGCGCCGCGGCCACACCCGCGTTCACGTAGAGATCGGCGGTCCGCTGGACGTTGAACAGGTTGCCGTAGCCGCCGTCCATGTCGACGACGACCGGCGGGATCTCGAGGTGCTTGGGCGCGACGCCCTTCTCCGGATCGCCGAGGGCCATCGTGAGCTGGAACTTGCGCAGCGCGGCGACGGTGCGCCGCGCGCCATCGGCGATCTCCGGTCCGGTGTACAGATCCATGTCGGTCGTGCCGAGGTGGCCGATCGCGAAGCTGTAACCGCTGAAGTAGACGGCCCCAAAGCCGTAGTACATGCACAGCTCCGCGCCGTGCGGGTCGTAGACGCCGGGCCCGAACACGAACGGCTCCGTGTCGATGAGCCGGCGCAGCCGCGTCGCGGGGTCCTCCCACCGCGACGCGGGCACCTTGAATCCTTCAGGGAGGAGGGGTGTCTCGACGAGCCTCATGACTCGTGCGCCACCTGGCAGCTCGGGTCGGGGCACTCGCACTCCATCTGCATCTGCAAGATCTTCGTTTGCTCCTTCTGGAGCTCGATGCGCTCTTCTAGCTCTGTCACGTTCTCGGCCTCCGTGGTCGCTCTCTGCGTATCCATGGGCGAGCGATGTGGCACTCTCTGTGCCAGGGTGCCCATAAGACAAATCGTTTGTCTTGATTAGTGCTATAAACGATGCTGATAATGCCCCAAGACCCGATGCTGTACGCCCATCTGGAGAGCTTCCTCGAGGTGGCGCGACGTGGGAACGTCAGCCGTGCGGCGGAAGCGCTCTTTCTCACGCAGCCCGCGATCACCGCGAGGCTTAAGTCCTTGGAGAGCGACCTGGGGGTCGAGCTCTTCGTGCGCACCGGCCGCGGGATGAAGCTGAGCGACGCCGGCCGCGCCTTCCTCCCCTACGCCGAGCGGACGATAGCGACCGTCGACGAGGGCCGCCAGCTCGTCACGAACCTGCGGCAGGGCAACGTCGGCGCGCTGCTCATCGCCGCCGCACCCGCGGTGAGCACGTACGTGCTGCCGCGGATACTGCGCGCGTTCCGCGCGACGTATCCGAACGTCCGCCTCGGTGTACGCACGGGCCACACCGAGGAGGTCCTCGAGATGGTCCTTCGCGCCGAGGCACACATCGGCATCGGTCGGCCGATCCGCCATCCCGACGTCGAGCTCATACCGCTGTTCGAGGACGAGATGCTCCTCGTCGTCGCGGCGCGCCACCCCTTCGCCTCGCGCGGCAAGGTCTCGATGGCCGAGCTCGCCGAGGAGCGGCTCATCCTCTTCGACCGCACCTCGAGTTATCACGAGCTCACATCGAGCCTCTTCCGCCAGGCGGGCGTCATTCCCGCATCGACGCTCGAGCTCGACAATGTCGAGGCCGCGAAGAAGATGGTCCAGCAGGGGCTCGGCGTCGCGCTGCTCCCGCGCATGGCGCTGTCATCCGAGCTGAAGGCGCGCTCGCTCCGTCCGGTGAAGCTCGTCGGCGCGCCGACAGTGCGTCGCCCGATCGTCGCGCTACGCCGGAAGGATGCGGGCGAACCGATCGGTCCGGTCGCGGGATTCCTCGAGACGCTGCACGAGGTGCTCGGCTAGCGACTCACTTCGCCAGGTCGACGAGCGTGTCGAACCAGGTCGGACGACCGTCGGGGCCGCAGCAGCCGTACATCCCGCCCTCGGCACCAGTCGCGCTGAACGCATGTGTCTCGTACTTGAACGTCTGTGGCGTCGCATTCGGATCGGGCGTCGTCACGCGCAACGGACCGCCGCGACCGCCCTGTGCCTTGATCTCTCCGTAGACGATGACGACCCACGTCAGTTCGTCCGGATCGTTCGTGTAGCTGCGGAACCCGCCGCGGGCCTTCTCGTAGTCCTTCCAGCGCACCAGCTTCGCCTCGACGCGGTCGACGCGCGTCGCCGAGAACGACGGCTTCGAGTACTTCGCGATGACCTCGGCGCGCGTGACCGTCAGCGCGGCGGGCGGCGCCGGCTTGAAGAAGCGCAGGCTCTGCACGATCGCGTCGACCTCCTGCATGCGCGTGTTCGTCGCCGTGACGGTGACGACCCGATCGACGAAATACGGCGATCGCAGGAACCAGATGCGCATTGGCGCGTTCCATGGCGGCGGCTGCGCGCTCACGAAGGTCGTCGTGTACGCGGGCTGCCCCGCGACCTGCGTGTCCGCACCGAGATCGTTCTTGCCCATCGGTCCAGCCGGATATGTCGACGCGAACGTCCTCAGGTCCGCCGCGCCGTAGTCGTTCTCCATGCGTAAGACGACGCGTGTCTCGCCCGCCGGCGCGAGATTGCCGGAGCTATCCATTCCCTCCGGGTCGTACGAGAGGAACTCGCTGCCATGCTGCGGCGCATCGCGCCGATACCAGCTCTTCGGCATCACGGCGCTCCATCCGCCCTCGGGGCGCTCGACTCGGACGTAGCCCGCGGGCACCGCGCTCTGATCCTTCGACTGCGGGATCGGGCTCGGCGTCGGGTGCGCATCGACGTAGAACGCCCACCACGCGCTCATGTTGAGGATCGAGAGCGACCGGTCGCGCCACCACAGGAAACGTCCGCCGTTCAGCGGATACGCGCCCGCGGGTGAGTCGTTGAGCCCGACCCCCGTGTCGCGATCCTTCGCCAGATCGAGGATGTGCGCGACGTTCTTCGTCTCGTCGAGCCACATCACGTAGGGCAGTGACACGGCGATGATCCGGATCTTCTCGCTGCGCATCT
>Ga0209058_1001377_pt1 | contig 20704 bp, 20 predicted proteins | sample GraSoiAngelo_147_FD_185904 | JGI IMG/M metagenome (GOLD analysis project Ga0209058, IMG submission 185904) | Grasslands soil microbial communities from the Angelo Coastal Reserve, California, USA - 14_1009_05_40cm (SPAdes) (version 2) | ecosystem: Environmental > Terrestrial > Soil > Grasslands ... | reverse complement strand
CTCGGTCGAGGCGAACAGCTCGCGCGCGAGCTGGGTGAGCGTCGAGACCCAGTTGTACTTCACGGCGAGGTCGGCCGCGACGACCGCGCGCGAGACCTCCGCGGTGTACCTGACCATCTCGGCGAGCGCGACGGCGCGCGGATCCACCCGGTAGACGGCGGCGACGGTGTCCCGGCGGATCGCGACCGGCGCGAGCCGCGTGTCGGCGAGCGCCTCGCCGAGCGGGCCGAGCTTCTCGCGCGCGTCCGATTTCGCTTCGGCGTTGAACGTCGCGCGGCGGTGGGCCGTTTCGAGGGCATCGCGGAGCCGGTGCTCGAGCTCGGCGAGATCCGCGGCGCCGAGCGTGAGGCCGACGTAGCCCGGCGCAATCATCCGCTCACCCGCGAGGACGCGCACGCCGAGCGCCAGCCGCTCGTCGTCGCCCGCGCCCTTGGGCGCGCCGTTCTCGGCCGCGGCCCATTTGCCCTCGACGACCTCCACGCGCAGATCAGCATGGCGCAGGCCGGGAAGGCGGCGCGCCGCATCGCCGAGGCACGCTTCCACCGCGGGCTTCGCGTGGTCGATCAGCTCGACGGTGATCCGCGGGGGCACGCGACCGCTCTCAGAAGGGCTCGACGAGCACGGGCTCGCCTGGCGCGACGTCGCCACGCTCCTCCTCGAGCACGATGAGACAGTTGCCGGCGACCATCGAGGAGAGGATGCCCGAGCCCTGTGGCCCCGTGGTGCGCACCTCCCAGCCGCCGTCTCTCCACTGGAGGATGCCCCGCTTGAACTCGCGCCGCCCCGTCTTTTTGCGCATCGTCTCGGTGGCGCGTGCCTCGTAGACTTCGGGGAAGAGGCGGCGACGACCCGCGAGCTTGTGAATGGCCGGCCGGACGAACAGCATGAAGGCGAGCATCGAGGCGACGGGATTGCCGGGGAGGCCGAAGAAGTGGGCCGACCCGATCCGTCCGACCGCGAGCGGACGGCCCGGCTGCATCGCGACCTGCCAGAACTCGATCGCGCCGATCTCGTCGAGGACCTCCTTGACGAGGTCGTAGAGGCCGACGGACACGCCCCCCGAGGTCACGACGACGTCGCCGGTCGCGCCCGCGTCCGCGAGGCGCGCGCCGAGCGCGTCGCGGACATCGGGGACGATGCCGAGGTCCACGACCTCGCCGCCGCACTGCTCGATGGACCCGCGGAGCGTGAACCGGTTCGCGTCGTAGATCTGGCCGGGCGTGCGAGGCTGACCCGGCTCGACCACCTCGTCGCCCGTCGACAGGAGCACGACGCGCGGCCGGCGATGGGCCGTCACCTGGACCTGGCCGAGCGAGGCGATCAGCCCGACTTCTTGCGGTCGGAGGACGGTCCCGCGCTCGATGACGATGGTGCCCGCGTGGATGTCCTCGCCGCGCATCCGCACGTTCGCGCCCTTGGCGATCGGTCCAATCTCCACCCGACCCCCGTCGAGCTTGGTCACGACCTCCTGTGGATACACGGTGTCGGCGCCGCGCGGCATCGGCGCGCCCGTCATGATCCGGACGGTCTCGCCGGCCGCCAGCGCGCCGTCGAACACGGAGCCGGCCGGGAGGTCGGCGACGACCCGAAGATCGCGCGTCGCGCCCGCGGGGATGTCCGCGCTCCCGACGGCGTAGCCGTCCACCGCCGAGTTGTCGGCGGGGGGAACGTCGAACGGCGCCCGCACGTCCTCGGCGATGACGCGACCGAGTGCCTTGCCCAGGGGGACGAGCTCGGGAGAGGTGGCACGAGTGATCTGGGTGAGGATCCGATTTTGGCCATCCTGCACCGAAATCATGGCGATATTATACGCGGCATGGCCGAGACTCGTGCCGCCGGCTTCTGGCTCCGCGCGCTCGCGGCGGCGCTCGACTTCGCGATCCTCGCCCTCGTGCAGGCGTCGTACGGCGCCCTCTCGCACCTGGTCTGGTCCACGCAGGTCGAGGACGCCTGGACACTCGCGCCGATGCTGTGGACGTTCACCCTCGTGTTCGCCGCGGCGTACGGGACCGTGCTCCACACGCTCTTCGGCCAGACGGTCGGCAAGGCGATCGTGGGCGTACGCGTCGTCGTCGGTGAGGACGGCGTTCCGCCGTCCTTCGGGGTGTCGCTGTTACGGTACGTCGCGTACTTCGTGTCGTGCGCGACGCTCGGGTTCGGCTACGTGATGGCGGCGCTCCGTCAGGACAAGCGCGCGCTGCACGACCTCATCGCAGGCACGCGGGTCGAGCGCGTGCGGCGGGCGCCGGCCATCGACGGCCCGGCCGACCCGCGCGCCGAGGCGTCGGTTGACCAGCCGAGCGGCTCCGGCTCCGCGTGATCCCGACGCTGCCCCTCGCGCCGCGTAACCGGCTCGCGGCGCTGATCCTCGCCGCGCTCTCCGACGCCGGGGCGCGCCGCGAGCTCGCGGCGCTGGCGGACTGCGGCGAGCGTGCCCTCGCGGGAGACTGGCTCGGCGCCGACGAACTGCGGCACGCGGGAGCCCTTCGCGCGCGGGCGCGGCGGGCGAGCGGGGCGATGGCCACGCTGCCGCTCGAGAGCCCCGGGCCGTCGCTGGCCACGGCGCTGGACGCTGCGGCGACGCTCCACGACGCGGGCCTCCACTTCGAGGTCCACGAGCTGCTCGAGCCGTACTGGGCGCGGGCGGGCGGCGCGGCGAAGGAGACGCTGCAGGGCCTCATCCAGGTGGCCGTCGGCTATCAACACCTGGCGAACGGCAACCTCCGGGGCGCGCGGGCGCTGCTGGAGGAGGGGAGCCGTCGGCTACACGGCCGGACGCTCGGGCTCGACCTCGAGCCCTTCGCGCGCGCGGTGGCCCGCGCGCTCGACCGGCTGGCCGATCTCGGGGAGTCGGACGTGCCGCCGTTCCCGCGCGCGCGCAAGGAGTGACAAGGACTGACAGGAGGCTGACCATGGACCTCGAGCTCAAGGAAAAAGTCGCGCTCGTGACCGGAGCGAGCCGGGGCATCGGCCGCGCGATCGCCCGTGCGCTCGCCGCCGAGGGCGCCCGCGTCGCGCTGTGCGCGCGCGATAAGGGGACGCTGGAGACGGCGGCGCGGGAGATCGCGCGGGAGACGCGCGCCGAGCCTTTCATCGTGGCCGGCGACCTCGGCCGGCTCGACGAAGTGGAGCGGGTCGCCCGCGAGGTCCATCAACGCTTCGGCAGGATCGACATCCTCGTCAACAACGCGGGAGCGATCCGCGGCGGCGACTTCTTCGCGATCCCGGACGCGCAGTGGGCCGGCGACTGGAGCCTGAAGCTCCTCGGCTACATCCGGATGGCGCGCGCGGTGTTCCCACTGATGCGGGCGCAGGGCGGCGGACGGATCGTCAACGTGGTCGGCGCCGCCGCGCGCAACCCGACCACCGGCTACCTGCCGGGCGGCGTCGCCAACGCCGGGCTCGTGAACTTCACCAAGGGCTTGGCCGAACTCGGCGCGCCGCACGGGATCCTGGCCACAGCCGTCTCGCCTGCGGCGACGGCGACGGAGCGCTGGGAGGGGCTGATCGCGCAGCAGGCCGCGGCGGCTGGGAAGACGGTCGAGCAGTATCGCGCGGAGGCGATGGCGGCGTACCCGCTCAAGCGGATCGCGCGCCCGGAGGACATCGCGGATCTCGTCTGCTTCCTCGCCTCCGCGCGCGCGTCGTTCCTCACCGGGATCTGCATCACGGTGGACGGCGGGGCGACCCGTGGCGTCTATCTCTGATGGTTCCTGTCCAGCGAGCGGGTTCCCTTGACATGTGTCGCCCCCTGTCACTAATCTGTCGGTGTCGCGAGGGAGGGTATCAAGAAGTCTCCCTTTTTTCCGCCGCTTTCGTGAGGGCTAGGAGGGTCGCGCGATGGCCGCTAAGCTGTTTGTCGGTAACCTTTCGTTCCAGGCCACGGAGGAAGATCTCCGGGAACTCTTCGCACAGGCTGGCACCGTCGAGACGGTTCGAATCATCACCGATCAGTTCACGGGACGGCCGCGCGGATTCGGGTTTGTCGAGATGGCCACCAAAGAGGAGGCGACGAAGGCGATAGAGATGCTGAACGGACGCCTCTTCCGAGATCGGAACCTCGTCGTGGACGAGGCGCGGCCCCAGCCGCAACGCGGATCCGGCGGGCCTCGCGGTGACCGTGGTCCGCGTCCAGGCGGCGGGCCCGGCGGAGGCTGGCGCCGCTAGAGAATCGGCCCGGGGATTCTTCGTTCCCGGGCCTTTTTCTTGGTGAGATATACTCAACAGGTGATGACTATTAAGATCAAGCCAGGGGTTCCGGCGCCGGGAATGAGGGATCGGATGGGGCCGACGTTCGACGAGCGTCGTGGCGTTGAATACCGGCAACTTCGAGCTGCGAGCCTCGTGAACCGGTTGAACGCCCGGCCGATGCCGTTCGGGTGGACCGTCAATCCTTATCGGGGCTGCGAGATGTCGTGCAAGTACTGCTTCGCCCGCTACACTCACGAGTTCCTCGGGGAGAACGATCCCGCGGCGTTCGAGCGACGCATCTACGTCAAGCTCACCGACCCGGGCTCGCTCGTCGCCGAGCTCAAGCGGGCTCGGCGCAGCGGGCTGCTCGTCGCCCTCGGGACCGCAACGGATCCCTACCAGCCGGCAGAGTCCAGGTTCGAGGTCACCCGGAGGGTGCTCGAGGCGGCTTCGAAGGTGGTCGGCGTGCGACTGTCCATCACCACGAAATCGGTCCTCGTCCGCCGTGATCTGACGCTGCTCCGAGAGATCGCCGCGCGTTCGGAGGTCTCGGTGAACTTCTCGATCCCGACGCTCGACCAGGCCCTCGCGCGGCGCCTCGAGCCCCGCGCGCCCCGGCCCGATCTCCGGTTCGAGGCGATGACGGCGCTGGCGGCCGGCGGGATCCCCACGCGCCTGTTCATCATGCCGGTGCTCCCCCGGCTGACCGACGGCGAGGCGAATCTGCGTGCGCTCCTGGTCCGGGCGCGCGAGGCCGGAGCCGAGATCGCCGAATCGAATGTGCTGTTCCTGCGACGCGGGACGCGAGAGACGTTCTTCGAGTTCCTCCGGGCGGAATTCCCGGAGCTCGTCCCCGAGTACGAGCGGCTCTACGCCGACTCGGCGTATGCCAGGCGCGACTACGTCGCCGGCATCGAAGCGCTCGTGCGGAGACTCTCCGCCGAAGTCGGATTCGCCGCGCGTCGCCGCGCCGACCGCCCGGCCGATAGCCCGACCCCGAGTCAACTGTCTCTCGTATGGTGAATCTGACCCGACCGTGGGGCCCGGGACGCCCGGACAGCCGGTGGGTGAGACCCGTTCCCTCCGCGTCGTGTGCGGACGTCCCGGTCCCGGTTCGAGCGCGGGCTTGGCCCGCGCAATCCATCCTCTGTGCGTGACTGCCACGTGTGATCGGTGGGGGGTGTCGGGGTGGAGCGGCGTCGCTCCCCCCGACGTTAATCAGAAGAGGTTGAGCTGGGGCTCCGGCTCCTCGACGTACGGTCGGAGCCCGTCGAACTCCGTGAACGGGCGGAAGCGCTCCCAGATCTCGCGCACCTTGGCCTGGTAATACTCGACGTTCTCGTCGGGGCGCGCCGGGTCCCACTGGCTCGCGAGCTTCACGTGCCCGTTGACGGCCACGCCGGCGCCGTGGCCGGTCACGTAGTACGAGATCTGATCGCCGGGCTCCAGCGCGCGTCCTGCCGCCGCCGCCAGCTCGTACGCTGCGGAGACCGACCGCGCGCCGGCGTTGACTTTGAGCCGGTAAGCGTCGAGCGACTCCTGGAGCGTCTCCGTCCTGGCGAACGCGCGCACGTCGACGCGGTGGGCGGCGAAATCGGCGAGCCGGCGGTCGATGATCCGCCGGACCTCGTCCGGGCGGCCGTCGAGGAGAGCGCGGACGACCTCCTCGATGACCTGCCGCTGGAACGGCTCGAGGCCGCGCGAGCGGAACGCGGAGCCCTTGAGCTGAAGCCGGTCGCGCGCGTCCAGGAGCGCATAGGTCTTCATCTTGTAGCTGAACATCGCCGCGTACCGGCCGTCGAGCTCGAGCTGGAGCCCGGCAGGCAGACCGACCGCGATCCGCTCGAGCAGGGCGTCGTCGTCGTCCGGGCGGTGGCCCGGCGGTGGGACGAAGTAGACGCCGTCCGTGTCCGCTTCGACGGGAGTGGCGCCGAGCCCGGTGAGCCGCTCGAGCAGCGAGGCGACCACGGCGCGGCCCTCCGCCGTCACGCGGTTGGCGGCGTTGTAGTCGTTCCAGTGACCGCCGCTGAATGCGAGGTAGCCGTAGAAGGCGTTGATCAGGATCTTGAACGACTGCTGGAGCGCGCCGAGGTGGGCACGCTCGGCCGGTTCGGCCGTCTCCCGGGCGAGTCGCTTGGCGCGAATCCGGAAGTCGCGGAGATGCTGGAGCAGCGCGGGGAAGACGCCCAGCGCGTCCGAGGCCGGCCCGATCGAGTGGGCGAGCATCAGCGATGGGTAGAGAGACGTCACGTCCACGTGGAGGACCGGGCGGGCAACACCCTGCTGGCAGATGACCGTGTGGCCGCCGCCCACCGGTGCGGTCGGCTGGGGGGCGGGCACGGCGTGGCGCCGGTAGAGGTACTCGCGGAGCATCAACGCATCGATCTTGGCGGCCGCGCCGCGCAGCGTGCACGTCTGGTAGTCGAACGGGACGACCTGCGCCTGGGCGAAGTAGGGCGGCGCGAGCACGGCGGCGACGCCGAGCGTCTCCACCGCGTCGTCGATCGCGTAGGCCACGAGCCGCTCGGGGTCCTCCCGGAGCGTCCGCGCGACTTGCGACGCGTCGATGTACGTGCGGTCCGGGGCGGCGACGCCGAAGTGGCGCGCGAGCTCCTTGAGACCGAAGCTCGGCAGGTCGCGGGCGCCCGCGTCGTGGAGCTGGGCAAGCATCCAGGTGTCGACCACGTGCCGGCCGGCGGCGTCCCAGCGCCGGTAGTCGATCGTCCGTTCGGCGATCTGCAGGCGCGCGACCCGCCTCCGGAGCGCGCTGCCGTCGCGGCCCCAGCGGAGCACGACGTCGTGCCGACGCGCCCGCGCTTCCAGATACTCGAGGTCGAAGCGAAAGATGTTGTGGCCCTCGATCACGTCCGGGTCGCGCTCTCGGATGATCCGCGTGCACTCCTCGAGCAGGAGGCGCTCGTCGAGCCGGTCTCCCCGCACGACGTGACGGAAGCCGGAGGAGTCGGCGAGGGCGACCGCGACGATCCGGTCGTCGGCGCGCGCGGCGCTCGGGAACTCGTAGCCCGCCGTGGTGACGACTTCGATATCGAGCGCCAGGCGCCGGAGATCGCCGAAGGCCAGGCCGCCGAACGAGGTCCGCCCGGCCACGAGGAGGTACTGATGGACGGGATCGGCGAGGAAGCGATAGGGCGCCCCGGGCATGTTCGCGCCCGCGCCGCTCGCCTCGCGGCAGCGGTCGCGGGCGGCGAGGGCGTCGGCCCAGGCGCGGTAACGCGCGAGCCAGCGGAAGACGCTGGGGCCGTCGAGCGGCTCGAGCGACAGGAGCCCGGCGGTGGACTCGACGAGCGCCGCGTCCGCCAGGAGCAGGAACGGGGAGAAGGGCACGGTCTCCGTATGGATGACGTCCGCCTGGCGCCGGTAGAGGCGGATCGCACTCCCGCCCTCGGCGAGGTCGAAGGCCAGGAGTCCTGGCGTCGGGTCCCGGCCGAAGAGGAGCGGCGCGTGCTCGAGCGTGAGCCCGCGGCTAGGCGAGGGCCTCCTCCACGGCCGCGCGGTAGACGGCGTAGTCGGCCAGGCCCACCACGGCGCGGCCCGTGTCGGTGACGATGACCGTCGGGATCGAGCGGACGCCGTGCTCGCTCACGGCCGCCTCGTAGTCGCTCATGACCGCGTCTCGGCCGATTCCCGCCTCGAAGTCGGCGGTGAAGCGCTCCATGTCGGCGCCCGCTGCGGCGACGGTCGCCGCGACCTCCTTCGCGTCGGCGATGTTACGGCTCTCCGTGAAGAACGCCTCGTAGAGCGCGAGGTGAACGCGCTCGAAAAGCTCGCCGCTCTGCTTGGCGACGCACTTGGCAGCCTCCAGGGCGGGGAGGCTGAAGCCCGGCAGCTCCGCGTGGGGCCACGGGGTGAAGCGGATGCCGTCGGCCGCCGACATCTCGGCGCACCGCCGCCACCCCTCCTCGCGGTAGGTGGACTTGAAGGCGACCCCGCGCGCGGGCGCCGGGCGGAGGGGGAACGCCCGTGACTCGATCGTAACGACGGAGCCGAGCTCCTCGCGCAATCGCCGGAGGCGAACCGCCGCCGGGAAGCACCACGGTCAGAGGTAGTCGGAGTACGCGATGACGCGGACCACGCGATTCACGGGGCCAGCATACCCGGGCCTCGGTGTATCCTCAACCCCATGCCCCGCCGCCCCTCCGTGGCGCTGCTCGCCGTGTTCGCCCTGGTCGGCTGCGCCTCCACGCGCGTCGCGTTCCCGAACGTGACTCCGGGCGCGCCGCTCCGCGTGCCGGGCTGGGAGCTGCGTCCCGCCGGCGAGGGCCCGTTTCCTGCGGTCGTGTTGCTGCACGGCTGCCACGGCGTGTCCGCGTCGACCCGCGACTGGGCGGGCTGGTTCCGCGAGCGCGGCTACGTCGCGCTGATCGTGGACAGCTGGGCCGCGCGCGGGATCGGTCGCGGCTGCGACGCGGACACACCCGATCTCCCGTCGACCGAGCGCTTCGACGACACCGGCGGCGCGCTGCGTTTCCTCCAGGCGCAGCCGTTCGTCGACCGGAGCCGCATCGGCGTCATCGGCTGGTCCAACGGCGGCGTGTTCGCGATCGCCGCCGTGAACGGTCCGAGCCTGGAGCGCGCGCGCAGGCGGGGCGTCACGCTGCCGTCGCCGGGCTTCGCGGCGGCGATCGGCGTCTACCCGGGCGGGTGCTACTCGCTGGTGAACGAGCTCGTGACCCGGCCGTTGCTGATCCTGATGGGTGAGGCCGACGACTGGACGCTCCCCGGCCCTTGCGTCGAGATGGTCGCCAACATGCGGCGCCGCGGCGCGGACGCCACGATCGTCCTCTATCCGGGCGCCGTCCACTACTTCGACGTGGTCGGCCAGCGGCGGACGTACCTGCCCGACGTCGGCAACCGGAACAAGCCGGGCGAGTGCTGCGGGGCGACCGTCGGCTTCGAGGCGGCCGCCTTCGTGGACGCGCAGCGGCGCATCGAGGACTTCTTCGGCTATCATCTGAAGCGGAAGTAGCCGATCGCCCATGGACGCCTCGGTCGAGATCGTCAAGCACCTGCTGCCACCCGTGGTCCACATCCACGCCACCGTCGCCCGCGAGCATCCCTCGACGCAGATCCTGGGCAACGATCGCCTCGGGAGCGGCGTGGTCGTCGACTCGTCCGGGCTGATCCTCACCGTGAACTACGTCGTGATGGGCGCCCAGTCCGTCGAGGTCGCCTTCGCCAAGGCCCGGCGGGCACGGGCCGAGATCGTCGCCCAGGACTTTGAGGTGGGCCTGGCGCTGCTCAAGGTCAAGCGCCAGGGGCTTCGCGCCGCGAAGCTCGGCAACGGCGAGGCGCTCGAGCCGGGCACCGCCGTGATCGCGTTGGCCTCGACGGGCACCCAGGAGCGCCGCGTGGCGGGCGGGCTCGTGGTCCATGTCGGCGAGTTCGAGGCGTACTGGGAGTACCTCCTGGATCGCTCGATCGTCACGAGCGCGACGAACCCGGGCTTCGGCGGCGGCGGGCTTTTCACGCTCACCGGCGCCATGGTGGGCGTGGTCTCGCTGAACCTGAACGAGATCGCGCGAAGCTCGCTGGCGATTCCGACGGACTACTACCGCAAGCACGAGCACGAGCTCCTGCGCCACGGGCGGGTCGTGAGCCGGCCGCGGCGTGCCTGGCTGGGTGTCTTCGCCCATCCGGTCGAGGAGGGCGTGGTCGTGGCCGGCGTGGTGCCCGACGGCCCGGGCGATCGGGGCGGCCTGCAGGAGGGCGACCTGATCGTGTCGCTCAACGCGGAGGCGGTGGCGAGCCGCCGCGACCTCTACGTGCGCCTCTGGCGTCACGAGCCCGGCGAGCGCCTGACCCTCGAGGTGATGCGTGACAGCAAGGTGCGTCGGGTCGAGGTGCTCGGCGGCGACCGCGCCTACTTCTTCCGGCAGCTCTAGCCCTTGAGCGTCCACGGCCGGGGAGCCCTGTCGCGGTTCGTCGAAGCCGACGGCTTCCTGCTCAGCGCCGGGCTCTCGTTCTTCTTCCTCATCTGCCTGATCCCGATCCTGATCCTCGGCGTCTCGATCATGGGGTTCGTCCTCTCGACAGGGCAGGCGTCGCGGCACGTCGTGGAACAGGTCACCCAGCAGTTCCCCGTCTACCAGCGGCAGATCGCACGCGTGCTCGTCCGGATCGTCGAGACCCGCGCGGTGGGGAGCCTCCTCGGGACCGCGGTCCTGGTCGTGGCCTCGACCCCGCTCTTCGGCGCCTGCCGCTTGGTGCTGCACCGGCTGCTCGGCGTGAAGGTCGAGGGAGGGGTGGTCCGGAACTTCTTCCGGAACCTGGTCACGGACGCCGCCCTCGTGGTGCTCCTGAGCATGCTCCTCTTCATCACGACCACGGTGTCGTGGATCTATCACGGGCTCCAGGCGCTGGCGATGAATGCCCTCCTGCCCGTCCCGCCGGAGTGGTTCGATATCGTGTCGTTCGGTCTCTCCCTCTCGCTCTCGGCGGTGATGTTCTATCTCGGCTACCGCTTCGTACCGCGACGGCGGCCGCGGCCGGGCGCGGCGCTGGCGGGCGCGATGCTCGCGAGCGTGCTGTGGGAGGCCGCCAAGCAGCTCTTCCGCGTCTACGTCCAGCAGGTCGGCGCGTACGACCAGATCTACGGCCCGCTCGGCGTCCTCGTCGCGTTCGTGATGTTCGTCTACTATTCGGCGGTCGTGTTCGTGTTCTCCGGCGCCTTCGTCGCCGCCCTCGACGCTCGGCGCCGCCGGCCGCCCGCTTCATCCGGCCAGCCGAGGCCGGCTGTGCTATCGTGAGCGGCGCTTCTCATTCGATCGCCGGAGGGCTCGGCGCATGATGCTCAAGGGCAAGGTCGCGGTGGTGACGGGGGCGGCGCGAGGGATCGGGCGCGAGATCGCGCTCCTCATGGCGCGTCACGGCGCCCTGGTGGTCGTGAACGACTACGGCGGCACGGAGTCCGGGACCAGCAGCGGCCACGTCCCGGCCGACGAAGTCGTGAGCGAGATCACGCGGTCGGGGGGCCAGGCGGTGGCCAACTACGACTCGGTCGCGTCCATGGCGGGTGGGCAGGCGATCGTGCGGACCGCGGTCGACGCCTTCGGGCGGATCGACATCGTCGTCAACAACGCCGGCATCCTGCGCGACCGGATGATCTTCAACATGACGGAGGAGGAGTGGGACGCCGTCATCGACACCCACCTCAAGGGATCGTTCGCCGTCACGCGCGCCGCGGCGCCGCTCATGCGGGAACAGAAGTGGGGGCGCTTCATCAACATGACGTCCACCTCCGGTCTCGTCGGCAACGTCGGCCAGGCGAACTACGCGGCGGCGAAGCTCGGGATCGTGGGGCTGACGAAGGTGACGGCGCTCGACATGGCGCGCTACAACGTCACCGCGAACTGCATCTCACCCTTCGCCTGGACGCGGATGATCGGCACGATCCCGACGGAGACCGAGGCGCAACAGGCGCGGGTCGAGAAGATCAAGAAGCTGTCGCCGGCCCACATCGCCCCGGTCGCCGCGTTCCTGGCGACCGACCAGGCCAAGGACATCACCGGCCAGATCTTCGGCGTGCGCGGCAAGGAGATCATGCTCTTCGCCCAGCACCGCCCGCTCATGCGGATCCACGACGCCGAGGGCTGGACGGTCGAGAAGCTAATCGATATCTTCCCCGGGACCCTCCAGCACCACCTCGTGCCCAACGTCACCTCGGGCCAGTACTTCAACTACGACCCGCTCGTCTAGCGCGCCGCGCGGCCCGGTGCGGGCCCTCGCCGCGGCGCTCGTCCTCGTCGCCCTGGCGCTGGGCGCCGCGGGCGGCGCCGGACCCGCGCTCCTCGTCACGATCGGCGACGTCACCGCCACCACCGCCGTCGTGTGGGCCAGGCTCGGCGCCGAGGGCGAGGTGGCGGTGGCCCTCAAGCCCGCCACCGGCGACGGCGTCACGGGGGTCCTCGAGATCACGCGTCGAGGTGACTTCACCGGCAAGCGCGTGCTGTCCGGGCTCACGCCCGCCACGCGCTACGCCTGGGAGGCGCGGGGGGCCGGTGAGACGGTGAGGGGCGAGTTCGTGACGGCGCCCCCCCACGACGAGGGCGCCCCGGTGAGGTTCCTCTGGAGCGGCGACCTCGGCGGTGGCGGCTTCTGCCGCCGGGTGGACGGCGGTTACCGGATCTTCAAGGCGATGGCGCGCGCCCGGCCCGACTTCTTCCTGTTCGTCGGCGACACGATCTACGCCGACGTCAAGTGCGACCGGCCGGGCGTCGTGCCGGGCGCCGACTTCATCGCGACGCGGCTCGATCAGTACCGCGCACGCCATCGCTACCAGCGCGAGGACCCCGCGATGCAGGAGCTTCTTCGCGCGACGTCGGTCGACGCGATCTGGGACGACCACGAGGTGCGGAACGACTTCTCGGGCCCGACGGAGCCCCTGATGCCGACGGGGCGACGCGCATTCGTCGAGTACTGGCCGATCGTGCCGCCGGATGAGGAGCCCACCCGCCTCTACCGGAAGTTTCGCTGGGGACGGCTCCTCGAGGTGTTCATCCTGGACACGCGCCAGTACCGAAGCCCCAACGCCGAGCCCGACGGCCCCGGCAAGACCATGCTCGGCGCGGCGCAGCGCCGCTGGCTCGTCGACAATGTCGCCACGTCGACCGCCACCTGGAAGGTGGCCGTCTCGAGCGTGCCGCTCTCGATCCCCACCGGGAGCCCGGAGCGGCGTGACTCGTGGTCGAACGCGAGCGTGTATGGGACGCCCCAGGAGGGCGGGACGGGCTTCGCGGTCGAGCGGGACGCGATCCTCCGCCAGCTCCGCGAGCAGGGCGTGACGAACCTCGTCTTCGTCGTGGCCGACGTTCACCACGCCGAGCTCGCCCGCCATCACCCGACGCCTGCATGGTCGTTCCACGAGTTCGTCGCCGGGCCGCTCTCGGCCGGGTTCGGCCGGCCGCGGCCGCTCGACGAGGGCCTGCACCCGCGCTCGCTCTTCGCCCGGGGCGGCGTCAACAACTTCGGCGAGGTCACGATCGAGCCCGCCCAGCTCACGGTGCGGCTCCGCGACGAGGAGGGCACGGTCCTCTTCACCCACACGATCAAGCCCGACGCGCGACGCGATTGACTTCGTTCGGGGTTGAGTGTTTAGTGGTGGAAATGTCTTGCTGTCGGTGCAACAAAACGCGGGGCTCAAATCCCCTACCGATGGAGACGGCCCGATGGAGAAGCTGAATGGCCTGCGGTGCCGCGAGTGCGGGCGCCGCTACCCCGCCACCCCCGTCCACGTCTGCGAGTTCTGCTTCGGTCCGCTCGAGGTCGACTACCGGTACGACACGCTCAAGACCGTCGTCACGCGCGCGTCGATCGCCGCCGGGCCGCCCTCGATGTGGCGATACAAGGACCTGCTGCCGGTCGAGGGCGACGTCGCGGTCGGCCACCACGTCGGGTTCACGCCGCTCATCCGCGCGCAGAACCTCGCCGACGAGCTCGGCTGCCGCGAGGTCTGGGTCAAGAACGATTCGGTCTGCCACCCCTCGTGGTCGTTCAAGGATCGTGTCGTCTCGGTCGCGGTGACCAAGGCGCGAGAGTTCGGCTACGACACGGTCGCCTGCGCGTCCACGGGCAACCTCGCCAACTCCGTGGCGGCCCACGCGGCCGAGGGCCGGCTCAAGTCCTACATCTTCATCCCGGCCGACCTCGAGCAGGGCAAGGTGCTCGCCACGCTCGTCTACAACCCGACCCTGGTCGCCGTGCACGGCACCTACGACGAGGTCAACCGGCTGTGCTCGGAGATCGCCGACAAGTACCGCTGGGCGTTCGTGAACGTGAATTTTCGACCGTATTACTCGGAGGGATCCAAGAGCTACGGATTCGAGATCGTCGAACAGCTGGGCTGGCGCACACCGGGACATATCATCGTGCCGTGCGCCGGCGGGTCGCTCATCACCAAGATCTGGAAGGCGATCAAGGAGTTCAAGGCCCTCGGGCTCATCACCGAGCCCGTGACGACGAAAATGCACGCCGCGCAGGCGGCCGGCTGCGGGCCGATCGTCACGATGATCCGGAACGACACGGACGTGCTCGTGCCGGTGCGGCCGAACACGATCGCGAAGTCCCTGGCGATCGGCAACCCGGCCGACGGTTATTACGCGTACAGGACCGTGAAGGAGTCGGGGGGCTTCGGGGCGCACGCCACCGACGAGGAGATCGTCGAGGGGATGCTGCTGCTCGCGCGGACCGAGGGCATCTTCACCGAGACCGCGGGCGGCGTCACCGTCGCGGCCGCCAAGAAGCTCATCGAGACCGGGGTCATCCAACGGACCGACTCGATCGTCATCTGCATTACCGGCAACGGTCTCAAGACGCCGGACGCCCTCTACGATCGCCTCGAGGCCCACGTGAAGATCAAGCCGTCACTCTCGGCCTTCGACCGCGCGCTGGCCGACCTCAAGTCCCACGCGACGTAGGAGGAACCCGCATGCCGGTGCTCGTACGGATCCCGACGCCGCTCCGCTCGATCACGAAGGGCAACGCCGAGGTCCAGGCCAAGGGCCACACGGTGGAGGGCCTGGTGGACGACCTGGAGCGTCAGTTCCCCGGGCTCAAGGAACGACTCGTAGACGAGTCGGGCGAGCTGCGGCGCTTCATCAACATCTACGTCAACGAGGAGGACATCCGCTTCCTCCAGTCGAAGAAGACCGCGCTCAAGGATGGCGACCAGGTGTCGATCGTCCCCGCCATCGCCGGGGGCCGTTGAGCCGGTGCTCACGATGCCGCGCATACGCGTACGGCTGACGTTCCCGCCGGAGCTGATCCAGGAGCCGATCGTCTACCGTCTGGTCAAAGACTTCGACCTCGTCATCAACATTCGGCGGGCCGACGTCAAGGCCGACTACGGATGGATCGCGCTCGAGCTCGAAGGGGACGAGGGCGCGCTCGAGCGCGGCGTCCGGTGGCTCAAGGGCAAGGGCGTCCAGGTCGACCCCATCGAGCGCGACGTCATCGTCCCGTAGTGCCTCCACCCCCGATCTCGAAGCGGGTCCAGGGGTTCACCGAGTCCGTCATCCGCGAGATGACGCGGATCGTGAGCCAGGTGGGCGGCGTCAACCTGGCCCAGGGCATGCCGAACTTCCCGCCGCCGCGGGAGCTGATCGAGGCGGCGCACGTGGCGCTCGAGGGCGACTTCCATCAGTACGCGATCACGTGGGGCGCGCCCCGGCTCCGCCGTGCCATCGCCGACAAGTACGCGAAGTTCTATGGCATGGACGTCGATCCCGAGCGGAACGTGACCGTCTGCTGCGGCTCGACCGAGACGATGCTCTCGACGCTCCTGGCGGTCCTGAACCCCGGCGACGAGGTGATCGTCTTCGAGCCGTTCTACGAGAACTACGGTCCCGGCTGCATCATCTCGGGCGCCGAGCCCGTCTTCGTCCCTCTCGAGCCGCCCGACTTCACCTTCGACGCTGACCGCCTCAGGAAGGCGGTGTCCCCCCGGACGCGCGCCATCGTCTTCAACAGCCCGAACAACCCGACGGGAAAAGTCTTCGGCCGCGCCGAGCTCGAGACGATCGCGGCGCTCTGCCTCGAGCACGACCTGCTCGCGATCACCGACGAGATCTATGAGCACATCGTCTACGACGGTCTCGGCCACACGCCGATCGCGACGCTGCCGGGCATGGCGGAGCGCACCGTGACGATCTCGGGCATCTCGAAGTCGTACTCGGTGACGGGCTGGCGGATCGGGTACGCGATCGCGCCCGCCGAGCTCAGCACCGGCATCCGACGGGCGCACGACTTTGTCACCGTCGGTGCGCCCCACCCGCTGCAGGAAGCCGCGGTCGTGGCGCTCGGGCTGCCGGACGGGTACTACGCGCGTCTTCGGGCGGAATACCAGGCGCGGCGCGACCTGCTCTACGGCTACATCGAGAAGGCGGGGTTCGTCGCCTGGAAGCCGCGGGGCGCTTACTACATCCTCACCGACGTCGCCCACTTCATGAAGCAGTACGGCGTGCAGGACCCCACGGCGTTCGCGATGTGGCTCATCAAGCAGGTCGGGGTGGCGACGGTGCCCGGCACGTCGTTCTACGCCCACCCCGAGCTCGGCCGCACGAAGATCCGGTTCTGCTTTCCGAAGACCGACGACGTGCTTCGGGACGCGGGAGAACGCCTCCTCAAACTGCAGTCGTAGCTGCACTTGCGCCTCGTGTCCTGCTGCGCGTTCCGATCGCTCCCGAGCCGGTGCGCCGAGCCTTACTGACGCAGATTGACGCGAAGTGACGGGACGCAGGTACGCCTCGAGGTCGGTCGCGGCTTCGTGCCGACGGCGTTCGAGGTGCCCATAGGTGCCCTCCGTCTCCTCGATCGAGGCGTGCCCCAGCTGGTCCTTTACGTAGCGCAGATCGGCGCCGTCCTCGAGCATCCAGGTAGCGTAGGAGTGGCGCATGGAGTGGGGCGACCGGTAGGGGAGCTTCGCTAACGTCAAGAGGGGAATCCAGAACTTCGAGAGGAACGTGCAGAACCGAGGGATCCGGCCGAAGGTGTTCGGGAAGACCAGCTCCCGCTGGTCATGGTTCCAGCCGCGGACCTGGGCCTCGAGCTCGATGGTCTCGAGATGCGTGCGAAGCGCCTCGAGTGCCGTCGGCGCCGCCAGCTTGACCCAGCGGTCGTCGCCGTCCTTGCAGTCCTCGATTCGTCGACCCTTTTCCGACCACGTCCGCTGCACGTGGATCCGGCCGAGTGCCCAGTCGACGTCCGTCCGATAGAGGGCCACCGTCTCGCCCCAACGGGTGCCGGCCGCGAAGGCGACGAGGAGAAACGGATGCCATCGTGGATAGCGCGCCAGGCAGGCCTCGAGCAGCGCCGGCATCTCCTCACGGCGGAACCACTGATAGTCCCCCTTTTTCTTCTTCGGTCGCTTTCCGATGAAGAGTTTGAGGTTACCGCGCGTGCCACCGAACACCCGGGCGGGCTGTCGTCGGCGTGCCGCTCGCGGGCGCCCAGCTTGCCGCGATCCTTGGCCTCGGCCTGCACGTGACGCTCCCGAGGGCGCCGCGCTAGCGGTACCGCGCCCGCCACGGGAGTCCCCAACTCGGCGTGCGTTTGTGGCCTGGTTGAGCCTCGAGGCAGTGCAGCGACGCCCTGCGCGCTGTAGTGGCACTCTCCCTCACGGGTGCTCGCCGCCAACTCGACCCGTGAACCCACCTGCGACCGTCAAGAGGCCATTGACCATCTTGATGGGCAGCATGGGGAGGCGCCGGGGCGCCGGCCCATCGACGACCCGGGCGTGATCCCGGGGGTCGTATTGGGCCGCGTGGCAGGCGCAGAAGAGGGTCTTCGCCTGGGCTTGCCACATCGAGACTGGGCATCCCTGGTGCGTGCAGATCGCCGAGTACGCGACCACGCCGTCCGCCGCAAGCGCCCGGGTCTCGTCGGCGAGCTCGGCCGGATCGAAGCGGACTAGCGCCACCAGGTTGAGGGTCGACCCGTTCCTGACGATCTTCGCGCGCGGATCCATCGGGTAGGCCAGCTGTTGGGGCCCGCCGAGCGGCAAGTACTCAGGTGTGACGAGCTGGCCGTCCCGGTCGCCGGATGAGAACACGAACTGATCGCCCTCCTGTGGGCGAGCCGTTTTCGGATCCTCGTCTCGAGCGAAGGCACCGTCGAAGAATGAGAAACACAGCCCCAGGCCGAGGGCTGCCTTCAATACCGCGCGACGCCCCTGGGGCACGCTCCTGAGAGTTCCAGAAGCGCCGTCTGCGGGGCGATCAGAGCATGAGTTCTGGTGCGCAAGCATCATGGTGAGTCTCCTTTGGTTGCACGGGTTACCGGGACATACGTGACGCCTCGGTCAGGCTGTCGGTCGTCCGTCCGCATGAACCGGAAGGCTCGGGTCCTTCACCATCATGAGGAAGAGCAGGGCCATCGCCGCCATGAAGGCCGCAATGAGGCCGAAGGCAGGCGTATAAGAGAGCGAAGCGATGAGGAAGCCTGCCAGGATCGGGCCCGCAGCCTCTCCGCTGTCCCAGATGGTGCCGAATACGCCCATCGCCGATCCCTGACGACCGGCCTTAACGAGGTCCGCCACCAGAGCCGTTGTCGACGGTGTGACGATGGCCACGCCCAGACCAAAGAGCGCCGACGCCGGCAAGAGGATCCAGAACGACGCGGACGCCGGGATCATAGGCAGCGTGACGGCGCACAGGAAGAGACCGGCCACGATCATCGGCTTGCGGCCGAGCCGGTCGGAGAGTCTTCCGGAGAGCGGTTTGGCGAGCACGGTGGTGGCCAACTGGGCGCCCATCACGAGCGCGATCTGAGCATCGTTCAGGCCGACTCCTCTTGCGTAAGTGGGGAAGAAGCCCAGGAAGGCACCGTAGCCAACGTACATTGCCGCTTCGAGTGTTGACGCGACCAGCACGGCGCGGCTTCTCAGGACCTCGCGGATGCCGCTCCAGAACTGGCGGGAACGCTCGGCCAGCGTTGAGCCGGTCGACACGCGCGCATCATGGTCCGGCAGTCGCACGACCATCACGAGCGGGAGCAGGCCAAGAACGCCAACGGCGAGGTACGTCATCGAGTAACTGGCCGTGTAAAACAGGAGGAGGCCACCGGCGAGCGGTCCCACCGTGGCGCCGAGATCGTTCGCCGACGCGAACCAACCGAGCTTCTCGCCACGATCACGCTGAAAGAGGTCGGCCACGAAGGCCGAGGCCACTGGCGAGAAGATGGCGGTCGCGAAGCCGTGGAGGAAGCGAAGCGCGAGGAGCGCTCCCGGCGACTCTACGAAAGGGTAAAGGAACGGCGGACCAGCGAAGAAGAGACATCCTAGCAGCATCATCCGCTTGCGTCCGAGCACGTCAGAGAGCGCGCCAGCCGGAAGCTTGATGAGGACGCCCGTGACCGTCGAGGCCGCGACGATTATGCCGATCAATTCAGGCGCGGCTCCCAGGTCCTGCGCGAAGCGGGGGAGGACCGGGCTCCGGGCCATCTGATACCCGACACGGGATAAGAACCCCGCGAGCACCAGGGTCAGGAACGGCGTCATTCTTGACCCGTCGTCACAGCAGGGGTCCATGCGACGCGCCCGCCGCCTTCCGGCGTACCGCCAAACCTGTGCGTGCCCGGTTCTCGCAACACTGAGTCATCTCACCGCGGGGGGCTCACGACGCCGGGCCGAGCGCGCGCGTGAATGTGTACAGAACCCCCTTCACTGCTCGGAGCGAAGACAAACGACTCCGCAGGACTCCCAAGAGCGAACCCAGAAGCATGGCTTTGACCGTGCCGACTCGCCAGACCATCAGCGCGATCACGGTCGCAATCAGCGTGGCGGCCGCGAACACGTCGGGAAGCGCATGCGGCGCCATTCGGACGAGCGAAACACCGAGCATGCCGATCACCGCGGGCCCGATGCCTCTCATCGCCGCCTTTGTCCACACCAACTTCCGGACGTGGTCAAGCACGGGAAGAACCGCCAGCATCATGACGAACGAAGGCAAGAATGCGGCGGCGGCACCGGCCCCCGCGCCGGCGAGCCCCGCTACTTTGTAACCCACATACGCCGCGACCATCAGGATCGGTCCGGGCGTGAATTGGCCGAGCGCCAGGCCGTCGATGAACTCTTGCGGCGTGAGCCAGTGAAACTGCGTGACCACCTGTTCCTGGATGAACGCGATCATCGTCAGGCCGCCACCGAACGTGAACGTCCCCACCTTGAGGAGAAACGCGCTTGCCTCCGTCAGGCTCGCCGCGAGCGGGGTTTCAAGGGGCGCCGCCACGACGGGGACCAGCGTTGATCGCGCGGAAACGTACAGGAGGCCGAGAACGGCCGTCAAAGCGGCGAGGACGGTTGCTCCGAGCTTCGTGGAATGAAAGAGCAAGATGCCCGTGCCGCCCGCGAGCAACAAGGTCGCTGCAATACCGATCGGGCTGAAGATTACGGCTGCTGCCGCGGCAACGGCCACGAGGGCTTGGGAGAACGTGCTTACGGCAGCCCTGCCCAGACGATAGACAGCCACCAGGTAGATTCCTAAGACGACTGGCCCCAGGCCATAGAGCGCGCCGCGCATGATGGGGGTGACGCCCAGGGCTGCATAGCCCATCGTGAGCGCCAGCAAGATGAAGAACCCTGGGAGGACAAAGCACAGTCCGCCAAGCAGACCACCCCCCCACCCCCCTCGGGCGTAACCCAAAAACATGCTGAGCTGTGCAGCGCTCGCGCCCGGCAACATGTTGACGAGCGAGAGGCCTTCGACGAACCGTTCTTTGGAGACCCACTGCCGCTTTTCCTGGAGCTCGGCCTGCATGATGCCCATGATGGCTGGACCACCGTAAGCTGTCGCTCCCAGCTTGAGCAGGTTGGCGGCGATATCCTGCCAGTTTCTTGCGAAATCCGTCTGCGACACGGTCGTCATCTATTCCTCCCGGCCGACGCATCTCGCACGACGGCGGGCGCGCTCCGTCTTCACTGGGCGCCGCTGGCCTGTCCCACGAGCATTCGCACCCGGGCCGCGATGACATCGCGCGCGCGCCCATAGTCTTCACTCACCGC
>Ga0209058_1001376_pt1 | contig 20716 bp, 17 predicted proteins | sample GraSoiAngelo_147_FD_185904 | JGI IMG/M metagenome (GOLD analysis project Ga0209058, IMG submission 185904) | Grasslands soil microbial communities from the Angelo Coastal Reserve, California, USA - 14_1009_05_40cm (SPAdes) (version 2) | ecosystem: Environmental > Terrestrial > Soil > Grasslands ... | reverse complement strand
TGTTCTGCGTGATGGCTCCCCCCCGCCGTGCCTCGGAGACGCCGGGGGTCTCCCAGAGACCCTTCATCGTGGGATCGCCGGCTGCCAGCTCGCTCGCCGCACGCGCGCTCACTTGAACGCCCCGTCGCTCGAGCTCGTGTGAACCGTCACCGCTGGGTTCTCCTCTCCTTGGGTGTGCCGATCCTGCTCTGTGTCGCTTCGATCGCGCGCCTGGGCGATCTCGGCGAGCGGACCCGGCCGATGCTGCTTCTCTGGGGGGCCGCCCACGCCGCGTATCTCCTCGCCGCGTGGTGGGTGGTGCGTGGAGCGCCCGCCGGGGCCGCGCAGGATGGGACCTTGGTACCGCGCCCCTCGGCGGTCCCGATCGTGCTTGCGATCGGGCTCTTGGCGCGGGCCTTCATGATCCCGGCCGCGCCCACGCTCTCCGAAGACATCTACCGCTATCTTTGGGACGGCCGCCTCGTCGCACGGGGTGAACCCTTTTCCGCACGCGCCCTCCGATCCCGCGCTCCTGCGCTACCACAGCGAGCTGATCCACCACCTGAACCACGCCGGCGTTCCCACGATCTACCCGCCGGCGGCCCAGATCCTCTTTGGCGCGGTCGCGCTCGTCTCCGCGACGCCGCTCGCGTGGAAGCTCGCGCTCCTGGGGCTCGAATTCATCCTCCTTGTCGGCCTGCTCGACCTCCTGCTGCGGCGGGGTTTGCCGGACGACCGACTACTACTCTACTACTGGAATCCCCTCGTGCTGGTCGAAAGCTTTGGGAGCGGGCATGTGGATCTGGTCGCGGCCGCCTTCCTCGTGGCGACGGTCGCGCTCTACGAGAGAAGGCGGACGATGGGGGCGGGGTTCTCGTTCGCCATGGCGGTACTCACGAAGTACGTTCCGGCGATGATCGTGCCATGGCTGATCCGGCGCCGCGCCTGGCTCCTTCTCGGCGTGGCGGCCGCGGCCGCCGCGATTCTGGCGGCGCCGTTCCTCGGGGCGGGCCCGGCGCTCACCACGGGACTCAGGATCTACGCGCGGCACTGGGAGTTCAACGGGGCGCTCTATCATCTGCTTCGGGAGGCGATCGACTCCGAGCTCCAAATCCGATACATCCTCGCGGGGGCCGGCGTGGTCGCCACGCTCGCGATCGCCTGGCGGGCGCGATCCGCGAGCGCGGCCGCGTTCGCGTCCATGGTCGCGTTCCTCTTGCTCAGCCCGACGGTATTCCCGTGGTATGCGGTCCCGGTGGTGGCGTTTCTCCCGCTCCACCCCGACTGGGGGATGGCCGCCTTCTCTGGGCTCCTCGCGCTCTCCTACCTACCGCTCCCGCTCTATCGAGGGACCGGCGTTTGGGCGCTCCCTGGATGGATCCTCTGGGTGGAGTACGGGGGTTTGATCGGCGCGTGGGGCCTCACCCTCGCGTGGAGGCTCAAGCGGGCCGCCCGCGCGAAGCGTCAGGATCGCGCCTGGGCGTGCACGAGCGAGAGCACGCCTACGTAGAGAAATCCAAACAGGTAGAGAAGGAAGAAAGGCAACGGCGCGTACACCTTCGCGTGGGCAAGGCTCAACATCGTCCAGACGAAGTAGAGCCCCAGCGCGATCTCGAGGAGCGCCCACCCGTTCAGGGGGGAGCGATAGCGCTTGCCCCGCCACGCATCGCCCCGGTGCTCGATCCGAAACTTCGGCGTGCGGTGAAACGGGCTCTGGTGGCCCACGAGCGCCTCGAGAACGGCGCGCGTGTTCGTGACCGAAAGCCCCATCCCGAGCGACATGACGAACGGCAAGTATCGAAGCTGCCACTTCCAGTCCGGGCGCGATTCGCGCTGCGCGTACGCGAAGTAGAAGATCACGGAGCTGGTCGCGATCAGAAATAGAATCGAGTCCGCGATCGCGTACGGCGTGCTTCCGCTTCGATAGCGCGCGACCACAACGGGGTACACGATCAGCGACAGGAGAAGCAGGAAGACGTACGCCACGTTGTAGGTGAGGTGGAAGGAGGCCTCCACCTTGACCCCGAGCGACGCGCGCGAGCGCCACACGGCCGGCAGGAGCTTTCGCGCAACCTGGATGGACCCCTTCACCCAACGGTGCTGCTGGGCCTTGAACGCGTTCATCTCGACCGGAAGCTCCGAGGGGCAGAGCACGTGGGGCGCAAAGACGAATCGCCACCCTCGAAGCTGCGCCCGGTAGCTCAAATCCAGGTCCTCGGTGAGCGTGTCCGACTGCCACCCGCCCGCGTCCACGACACAGGCGCGACGAAGGACGCCCGCGGTTCCGTTGAAATTGAAGAAGCGCTGTCCGCTCATCCGCGCGGCGTGCTCGATCACGAAGTGCCCGTCGAGCGAGATTGCTTGGGCCTGGGCGAGGATCGAATAGTCCTGGTTCAGGTGCTGCCAGCGCGACTGGACCATCCCCACGACGGGATCGCCGAAATAGGGAATCATCTCGCGCAGAATGGAGGGAGGCGGAACGAAGTCCGCGTCGAAGATCGCGAGGAATTCCCCTTTGGCGCGCTCGAGCCCCCGTTGGAGCGCTCCGGCCTTGAATCCCTCCCGGTCGTCGCGCGTGAGATGCACGACGTCGATGCCGCGCGCGCGCAGCTCGGCCACCTTGTCCGCAGCGATCTCACGCGTCAAGTCGGTCGAATCGTCCAGCACCTGGATCTCGAGCCGATCGCGCGGGTAATCGATCGCGGCCGCGGCCTCGATCAGCCTGTTCACGACGTAGCGCTCGTTGTAGACGGGGAGCTGGACCGTGACGTGGGGCCACACGTCCGGATCCGCGGGAGGTGCGGCGGCGCGATCCCGCCGCCGAAAGAGGCGGATCAGGTGGATCCGGTGGATGCCGTAGACGGCAAAGATCACCCAGACGCAAAGATAGAGGGCGAGCAGACAATCGCCGAGCACCGGGGGGATGGGCGCCGCGGAGAACCCCATGCGCGTGGATACCCCTATTTGTGGAAGGTCCCCTTCCACGTTTCGTCGCTCACGAGGAAGGAGAACCCGAGCCTCGCGAAACGCTCGGTCACACCAAGATCGCCTCGATCTCCGCGCGATCCTAACTCGAGCGACACGTCCAGCCCACCTCCATTGTCCTTCGTCACGAGGCCCGCCCCAAGCGTGACAGCGCGCTCGTCGACCGCGGCGGTCCCGCCGCTCACGTCCGAGGCGCCCGCCCGCGGGAGGAGATCCGGCCACTGGAGGATGTAGCCGCCGATCCGAAGCGGGAGGCGTCCCCAGAAGGACGTGCCCTCCTCAGAGGTGCGCTTGCGCTCAAACCCCACGGAGAAACGCTGCTGCGCGCGGAAATCGACCAGGTCGCTCTGGAGTGACGATCGGCTCCAGCTCGCGCGACGGTATTGAGCCACGGCTCGGTAGCGCGCGCCGAGCGGAGCCGAGGCGCCGGCCGCGAAGCCGGACGGCAAGGTGAGCTGCCCGGCGGAGAAGCGGTCCGACGCTCCGACCGTCGCCCGGGTCACGTCGAGCGGGAGGCGCTGCGACGTCTCGAAAACGGCACCCACGGTCCAACCCTCTTTGACCAGCTGGGCTCCGAAACGCCAACGCCCCTTTTTGGGATATCTCACCGCGAGGCTGTCGCGTTCCGTCGCGAGGCCCGAATCGGAGAACGCTCGGACCCACGATTCGTGGTAACTCCCCGCGATCGCCTCCCAATCGACCCCGAGGCGAAGCGCCGGAACGATCCGCCGCGCCAGGCTCACCCGTAGGAAATTGATCCCGCCGTCCCCCTCGACCGTCACGGTCGAGGGCGCCCCCGCATTCTCATCGCGTACGACCGAGAACTCGGCGTCCGTGCCGGCCACGTAGCTTGCTCCGAGCGCGAGTCCCCCCGGAAGCGCGATCACGGCGCGCGCGGAGGGGAAGGTGGTTTCGTGCGCCGTCTCGACAGGCACGGAGGTCGCGCTCACGCGGCGGAGCGCGGGGAGCACCGTCACCTCGACAAGAATGCGCTCGACGTCGGCGAGCGAAGCCGGGTTGACCAGGGAGATCTCGCGCGTGCCGTGCTCGGCCACGCCCGCCCCGCCGAGGGCCCGGAGGCGCGCCGGCTCCTCGAGCTGCGGCTCGCCCAAGCCGCCGATCGAGAGGATCGAGTTCGCGTGTGCGGGTCCCTGCGTGAGGGCAACGGCCAGGAGGAAAGCCAGGGCGCGCGCGCGCATCAGAACCTCACCGGAGGTAGCCCGGTGTACGTCACGTGGATCTCCGGCGGCCGCGAAGACTCACGGGAGCCGATCTGGAACTTCTTGATCCGGTTCACGGGATGGATCAGCGAGACATAGAGGCCTTCGTTGGAGGAAGAGGTCGCGGCCCATTCTCGAAGGAGCGCTCCCGGAATCACGATGGTGAGGCGCTTGCCCGCGCTCGCGTACGTGGAGCTGAGCAACACCGACGCCGCGGTCGCGTCGTCGATGGTGAGGGTCGACTTCTCGGTGATGCTCTCGCTCCAGACGTTTCGGATCCTTCTCACCTGCACGATGGAGGCGACGTCCCCGGCGTCGGGAACCTCGACGCCGACGATGTTCAGGACCAGCGTGGCCTCATCAATGGAAACCGCGGCCGGGATCGAGTCCAGCTGGAGGTGAACCGCGAGCGCCGTATCGAACAGCCCACCGAGCATCACGGACGTATCCGCGCCTGTCGGCGCGGGAGAGATCGGGGAATGCAAATAGAAGTCCTGCGTCACGGGCGTGTCGACGCTGTCCAAGACCGCGTTCCCCGAGACCACGTGCGTATAGCGCACGCGAAAGACCGCAGCCCCCGGAACGTAGGCGAGCAGACTGTCGCCTGTCCGCTGCAGCGCGAAGCCGGGGGCCGCGGTGGGATCGTGGGCCCACTGCTTGACGAGATCGAACGCCCCGGGGACCAGGGGGATCGAGAAGTAGCCCGCCGCAGGGCGATCGTCGTGCGCGGATCCGAGAAACGTAGGGTGTAGCGGCCCCGGCCACGCGACGGTCGTGGTGTCCCAAGCCGATGCGGCCAGGAAAAGGCTCACGGTTCCCGGGTCGAGAAGCGTGGTGTCGCGCTTCAGCTCGAGCGAGACCGTCACGGGTGAGAATCCGGCGAGTGTGGTGTCGGGAAGCTTCCAGGACGCCACGGCCAGAAACGTGCGGGCATCGAACGTCGTGTCGCTGCCTATGATCAGCACGCCGCCGAAGTTGGCGGTTCCCGGCTCGACGTACGTGTCGCGGTCCGGGTTCCGGATGAAACGCACCGTCGTGCCGAGGCCCCCGGGGCCGCGGATCAAGCGCGCGCTCCCCACGAGCCTTTCCGCCTTGCGCGAGCACCCCACGATCGGGATCGCGCTCAGGACTGCCAGCAGGACTGCGAGGAACGGGCCATGACGCACGGGGCGGAATGATAATCCCTTGTGGTGACGAGCGCTAGAGAAGAGGTGCCTAGTCTTAAACCCACCCTTTTCGCTGCAGTTCCTTGTGGTTTCGTCCGATAGGTGGGAAGAAGGGGGGCTTTTTTCCGACGAACCACATGAAGACCAGGAAATCGGGATCCAAGGCGCCCTCGGGCGCCCACGCGCAGGCACCCTCCGGGCAGCCGAGCACGCGGGACATCCGCAGGCGCTACGTGCTCATGACGGCCATCGCCGCTGCCTTTGCCGGGGCCGTCGTCTATGGGGTGGCCGCGCACGTCCGCGAGCAACTTCATCAAGAGAGCCGGATCAGGGTCGCGGCCCTGGCCGCGACGATCGCGGCCGGGCTCCCCGCCGAAGAGATCCGCGGGCTCAGGGCAACCGAGGTCGAGGGGGGCTCCGAATACGAGGCGCTCCGTGTTCACCTCGTTGCGACACGGCAAGCCAATCCCGAGGTGCGCCGCGTGTACGCGCTCGTTCCGGGGAAAGCTCCGGGTCTCTGGCGTTACGCCCTCGAGGCGGACACCGATCCAAGCGTGCGGGTTCACGCGGGCGATCCCTTCGACGCCGGCGGGCGGAAGGAGATCGCGGGCGCGATGCGCGGCCCGACCGCGGAGCGAAAGTACTCCCGTGACTCGGGCGGAAGCTGGCTCAGCGGGTACGCCCCAATCAGGGACGCCGGGGGGCGGGTCCTCGCGATCGTCGGCGTGGACGTGGGCTCGCGTCTGGCGCTCGCGTCCGAGCACAGGTTCCTTTCGGGGGCCGCGATCGCCTACGTGCTTGCTCTCTGCGGCATCGTATTCACCGGGTTCGACCGCTACCAAAAGCGCCGGCTCGAGCTGGAACGAAACCGAAACATCCACGTTCGGCTGAGCATCCACCGGCTGGCCGAAGTGATGACCCGCTCGGGCGCGGAGTCCGACCTGGCACGACACGCGCTCGAGGCGATCGCTGAGGCCACAGGGTTCCCCCACTGGGCGCTTTTCAAGCGGGACCGCGATAAAGGTGCGCTCGTGCTCTTCGCCACCCGCGCGCTCAACGACCAGGCGCAGCTCGAGCTCGCGCCGGATCCGATCGGGCCCGAGGCCTCGTCCCATGCGAGCCGCGCCGCCTTTCGCCGCGAGGCAGTGACCCGGAGGAAGGGCGACGGCTCGGTCGGGTATGCGTTCGCCGCGGCGATCCCCGAGATCGGCAAGGATCCCAACGTGTGCGCGGTGCCGGTCGTCGAGCACGACGAGACGACGGCCGTGCTTCAGTGCTTCGCTCCCGCCTCGCGCCGATTCGGCGCGGACGACGTGACCCTGATCCGCTGGATGGCCGCCCAGCTGGGCCAGGGCCTCAAGCGGATCCAGCTCGAATCGCGGGATCAGCTCCTCGCTTCCTACATGCGGAGCACCGATGAGATGCTCGTGGGATTCGATCTCGACGGGCTGATCACCTACGCGAACCCAGCCGCTCTGCGCGCGCTCGCCGATTCCCGCTCTGGGCTTCAGGGACGCGGGGTCGACGGGCTGTTCCTGGTCTCGGAGAAACCCGGCGCGGCACCGCTTCTCGCCGTTCTGCGCGGGGCTGGGGGCTATTCGGGGGAGCTCGTCTGCTGCACGGTGCTGGAGATCAAGTTTCCCGCCGAGGTCACGGTCACGAAGGCCGTCGATCGTGACGGGAACGAAGGTGCCTGGGTCCTCGTCGGGCGGGATATCAGCGAGCGGCGGGACCGGGAGGACGAGATCCAGAGCCGGACCGAGCAGCTCGAGCTGATCAACGAGCAGCTGCAGCATGCGAACGATGGTCTGGCGGAAGCGAATCGGACGAAAAACGAGTTCCTCGCGAACACGAGCCACGAGCTGCGGACGCCTCTGAACGCCGTGATCGGATTCGCCACCCTGATCGAGCAGGGAATCACCGAATCGGAGGGTGAGCGCACCTCCTTTGCCCGCTCGATTCGGGAGAGCGCCGAGCACCTCCTCATCGTCATCAACGACATTCTGGACCTGGCCAAGGTAGAGGCGGGGAAGCTGGAACTCGCTCTGGAGGCTGGAGATGCGACGCCGACCATCATGGCGGCGGTCGAGGCGCAACGGGTCCTAGCCCTCAGGAAGGGGATCAAGCTCGAGGTCGAGACGCCCGCCGAGCCTCTGGAGATGCAGCTCGATCCGGCCCGGCTCCGCCAGGTGCTCCTAAACCTGCTTGGGAACGCCGTCAAGTTTACCGATAAGGGAGAAGTCAGGATCAAGGCGTGGCGGAAGCCGAGCCCCGCAGAGATCCATATCGTGGTCGAGGACACTGGAATTGGGATCGCGAAGGGCGACCAGTCTAGGCTCTTCGTGAAGTTCTCCCAGGTGGACGGTTCCTACAAGCGCCGTCACCAGGGGACCGGACTCGGCCTCGTCATCACGAAGTCGCTGGTTCAGCGGATGGGGGGCCGGATCTCGATGGAGAGCGAGGGAGCCGGTTTTGGAACACGCGTCACGTGCGTGTTCCCGGTGGCACAGGCCGGCACGCGGATGAGGACAGAGAGGGATCCATGTCTCAACGAATCCTGATCGTCGAAGACGACCCCATGAACGCGAAGCTGTTCCAGCTCATCCTCACGCGAAAGGGAAACTACAAGATCCAGATCACCGAGGACCCGGCGTACGTGATCCAGGAAATCCAGGCCGGCACGGTGGACCTTGTCATCATGGACGTGTCTCTCTCCAACAGCCAGCTCGACGGCCTGCCCGTGGATGGCTTGCAGATCACCCGCCGGCTGAAGAGAGACCCGACCACGCGCCAGATACCGGTGCTCCTCGCCACGGCGCATGCCATGAAGGGCTCCAAGGAGAAATTCCTCAGGGAGTCGGGTGCGGACGATTACATCTCGAAGCCGATCGTGAGCGCGGACGAGTTACTCCAGCGAATCGAAACGTTAATCTCCAAGAGGGGCCATGCCGTTCCACCTGCTGATCGTTGACGACGAGGCGCACAGCCGGAAGCTCCTGAGGATGGTGCTCCGCCAGGGGGATTATGCGTTCACCGAGGCGGAAAGCGGGCAGGAGGCGCTCGGGATCATGGAGCGCCAGAGGGTGGACCTCCTCGTGCTCGACCTCATGATGCCGCACCAGAACGGCTTCGACGTCATCCTCGCGATGAAGAAGAGCGAGACGCTCGCGAGGATTCCCTTCATCGTGGCGAGCGCGTCGACGGCCCAGGACGATATCCAGCGAAGCCTGGAGCTGGGGGCGATTGACTACTTCACGAAGCCGCTATCCGAGTGCGACATCCGGTTTCAGATCCCGCTCAAGGTGAGGAACGCGATCGCGTTGCACCAGGCTTCCGATGAAAGGCTGCGGGTCGAGCGCATGAAGGCAGTCTCGGCCATGGCCGTAGCGTTGAATCATGAGATCAACAACCCGCTCCAAGTGATCCAGGGGAACGCCCAGCTTCTCAACGTTCACCCCGGACTGCCCCCCGACGCCCGAGACAAAGTGGCGCGGATCCGCGCGGCCACCGACACGGTCGCCGGCCTGACCCAGCGTATCGCGGCGCTCCGCGATATCGTCACCGTGGATTACCCCGCCGGGAACAAGAGCACCGTGCCGATGGTCAACTTCGAGGCTTCGGCCGAGGCCGGGAAGAAGTCCTAGCTACCTCAGTCCTATCATCGGGTAGATCCAATCCAAAATCAGGAAGTTCAGGCGACCGATGAGGAGCGCCACGCGCCCCATGACGGTGAAGCCGAACGCCGCGCCGAAGGAGATCATGAGGAACCAGATCCCCAGGCGCGCGACGCGCCTCGTGACCGCGTCCTGCTCCTTGGAGAAGAAGAAGTAGATCAGCACGCTGAAGACGCCCACAGAGAAGATCAGGGAGTAGAGAATCGTGTGGGAATCGAATTTGGAGAGTGGAACGATGGCCCTCGCGAGCTGCGGGAGCACCTCGCCGTGGATCCTGCGCGTGAAGTCGAGCCCAATGTAGTACGCGACGTAAATCGAAAGCGCGAAGCGCGAGATCCAGCCTATCTTTGGCACGTATCGCATGTAGAGAAGGACGCCAAGCAGCCCCGGGACCAAGAGATCCCAATTCTGCCCGAAGTCCCGATGCAGCGGCAGGATGAGGTTCGGCACGAGCGTCTGGTTCAGCGTAATCCCGATGAAGTAGCCGAGCGAGATGCCCGCAAAAAGACTCTCCGCGAATCGGAAGAACGGATTGTCCTTGTAGAGAAAGCTCATGCAGGCGAGCGTGAGGAGCGCGGCGATCCAGGTTTCGATGCCGGGAATATGGGGCACGACGCTAGGCCCCCTTCTTCTGCGCGGCGCGGCGGCTGATGTACGCGACGTTCCCGAGCAGGATGAACAGGATGATCACCGCGTGGATCACCGTCTGCCCGTCCATCCCTTTGGTCGCGGTGAACCCACGGGTGCTTTGGTAGAAGCGCGCCATGTCCGGGTAGCGCGCCGCGAGCAGCTTCTCGTACTCGGCCGCCCCCTTCATGCCCCCAAGCATGCCCACGAGCTGCCCCGCGTTCAAATAGGCGTAATACTTCGGCGCGGCCACCGCGGTGGGTCCGATGATGATCGGGGTTCCGATTTGGGAGTGGACCTGGGTGATCCAATACTCCCCGATCACGCCCGTCGCGACGGAGCAGACGAGCTGGACCTGACGGATGCTGCGGAGTCCTTTCATGATGGGGAGCTGCGCGAGCGGCGTCCCGTTGACGTCCGCCGGGAACCCTTCCGCAATATCCTCGCCCAAGCGCCGCATGACCGCCGCCGCCCCGTCCTTGTAGCCCAAGTTCACGTAGTCCTCGCCATAGCGGAGGTTGGGATACTCGGCGGTCACCTTCGCGAGCGAGTTGGTCGCAAGACCCAGGCTTCCCAGCGGATAGAACGCACATACGATCACGCGGATTTTCTTCGCGAAGCATTGGCGCAGGAACGCTTCGGCCATGGGATCGTTCTCGGGGGCGGAGGACGGACCGTAATCGAAGGAGACCCAGACGTAGTCCCCCGGCTTCAGCGATTCGATGTAGTCGAAGGCCGCGCGGGTCGAGCCGGTCGTCGTGACGGGGAGCCCGATCGGCAGGACGATCGGGGTGCCGACACAGAGCAGCACGAGCAGGAAGATCCATCGCCGGTCGAGGCTCAGGAGCTTGTCGAGCATCCCCGCCACGTTATTCCCCTCTCCCCAGCCCGAGGTAGCCGCGCTCGATCCCCAGGATGACCCGGATCGCCATCGAGGCCGCGCCGAGCGCCGCCCCGATGATGATCCCGGACTGAGCGGCGCCGTTCGGCGTGTCCATGATCCACTCCGTCAGCTTCCCGAGCGCCTGACTGGCACCCGCGGCCGCCGGCTGGAGCGGCGGGAACGGCACCGCCAGGAACTCGAGCAGGGGGACGCGCCCCGCCATGACGAGTCCGCCCGCGAAGAGAAGAATTGTCGCCTCGGCATTCCTGGCGCGAAACGCCCGAAACGCCGCGGACGCCATGAAGAACGCGAGAAGCGCGAAGATCGTGGACTGGAGGGGCTGAAAGAATTGATCCTGGATCCACTTGAACGGGGTCGCCGTTCCGTCCGGCAGGGAGGTGATCCCATGGTGTGAGATCGCGCCGTAGATTCCCGCGCCCCCCGTGGCAAAGAGCCCGAGCAGGAGAACGATGGAAAAGGGCCACCCCGATTCGCGCCGCGCGATCTTTCGGGTGCTGTTCTGGACGACATTCACCACCCCGAGCAGAATCGCGAAGGCGTAGACGATGATGAGCCACTGGTCGAGCCGTGGGCTCATCCCGGTCGGTCCGGAGAGGAATTTCTTCGGAACGTAGAGCGAGATGATCGGGATCGCGCCGGCGAAGAAGGCCACGAGGAGCGGAATCCGGGCTCTGAGCCCGGGGGAGTTGATCCCGAGCGCGATCCCCACGGCCGGAATGATCGCGAAGAGGAAGACGAGAGCCAACCGGCCGAATTCGAGATTCATGGTGTCTCCGCGCCGGGGGCGGCGGTCATTGTGTCTTGAACAAACCCGCGAACCAGGTCGCGCCCAGGCTCGCCGCGATGATCCCGGTGATCCCGAGCAGAATAACGATCGCCTTCGCGATGTCCTGCGCGCGCATCGAACCCAAGAGAGCGGGCTCGCGCGACAGGTAGGCGCTCGCCGCGTAGAGCTCTTCGCCGATCAAGGTGTAATCGCACGTCGCGATGAAGAACGGGAGCTGGGTCGGGTCCGCCTGGCCCGCGATCTGGATGGCCCCGGTCGACTGCCCCGTCTCCGCCAGGATCAGCGACTCCGCGAAGAAATAACCGACGAGAAAAATCGCGGCCGGCCGCTCACGGATCATCCTCGCCGAAACGGCCGCGGTGAACGCGAACTGATCGTAGGTCACGTAGTTCACCATCTCCTCGCGGTAGAGATCCGGCCTTCCTTCCGCGAGATAGGCGCCGCGAACCGCCTCGCGCGCCGAGGCGAAGGTGAGCGGATCCTTGTTCGGAACGTCGAGGTCGGTCCCGTACCGTGCCGTGGCGCGCGCCACGTGTCCGAGGATCGCAATCGAGGCGATCGTCTGGATCTCGTCCATGCTCTGGCTCCCCGGTACGTAGAGCACCTTCTTGCCGATCTCGGTGGCGCGGCCGATCGCCTCGTCCACCGCGTTCAAGCCCGCGATCCGCCGGATGAAGATCTTCTTCCCGGATTTGGCGGCGCCGATCGATGCCAGCAAGATCACCAAGAAGAGGACCGATGCGATGAAGGAGTTGGTCTTCTCGGTCCGGAACCAATTGTCGTGCGAGGCGACCGGGTCGCTCACGAGCGGCGGGCCGGCCGGGAGAGCCGCGGCCACCGTCCCGGAAGCCGCCGAGGTCCCTCCGGCCGCCGGGACGGCGCTCGAGGTATCGGCCGCCGAGACCGTGCGGATCTCGTAGCGGTAGACGGTGCCGTCCTTCGCCGTGGTATCGACGTAGCGCTCTGCACCCGGCTTCGCCACCGTGATCTCCGTCCAGTCATACGCGGGCGGCACGGCGCGGCGGAGTTGAAGTCCTGCGTTCTTATCCAGCCCGGGCGGATCCTTCCAGGTGAGAAGGATCGCGTTCCCGGAATCACCCGGACGATCCTTGGCGGTGAAAGCGGTCGGCGCCGGAAGGTCCGCGGGAGCGGCGGGGGACACCTCGGGCGCGATCGCAAGGGCGGCGTGGGAAAATACGACGAGAAGCGACGCTATGAGCGGCGCTGCCAAGGATGGGAGGCGTGCGGACGTGCGGCTCGGGACGCCGGTTCTCATCGGCGCGAGACTAGGAGACGCCGGCGGAGGGTGTCAACACGGGTTTTCGCCCCCGGAGCCGCATGATCGGCCAGACGTAGACGGAAAGGGGGGGCACGAGGGAGCAGAAAAAGCGGAGGACGTCCTTTACCCACTGGCGCGGATTGTTCTCGATGCTTCTCGAAAAAAAAGCCGGGAGGAGCTCGGGCTTGAGCCCCGCGTCCCGGAATTTCCGCATGAGCCAATAGGGGTTCAGCTCCCGCTCGGGGTACTGGCCGTCGACCGGGTCTCGGTAGAGAAAGGCCGGACGCGCGGCGACGCGGCGCGATGCTTGGTACTCCTGGACCGCGCTCAGAATATCCTTCCCCACCAGCCCCCGTGTCAGCCGCGCCGTTTCGAGCAGCTCGTTTCCGGTGATTTGCGGGAAGTGCTCCCCGATGAACGCGAGACGGGCGGCGAAGTAGGGGCCTCGGGGCTCCCGTTCCATTTGGCGCCAGCCCCGCCTGCGCCGGGGCCGCGCGGGAAGAAAGAGGGAGTTGTTCTCGTCGCTCAAGAAGAAGATCCCCCCCGGCCGGAGCAAGCGGTGCGCCTCGCCGAGGAACCCCTCCAGGTCGCGCACATGAGAGATGACGCAGTTGGCCATTACTCCGTCGAAGCTCGCCGAAGGGAATTGCATCGCGATGCCATCTCCATACTTCGACTCGAAGTTCGTCATCGGTGGATCCATGCGTTCGGCGAGGTACCGCCCCACTTCGACCATGTCGCGATCGATCTCGGTCGCCACGACGCGACGCGCCCCGTAGATCGCCACGAGAAGCGCTTCCAGGCCGAACCCGGCGCCCAGGTCGAGAACGTCTTTGCCCTCCGCCTCGAGGTAGCGATACATATCGCGCGCCTTCTGGAAGACATGCTCGATTCGGGGGGGATTCCGGATGATCCGGAGGTACGTGTAGTACGTGAGGAAATATTCGGGAAACTGGGCGCGAATCCCGGCGTCGCTCTGCATGAGAATCGCCCGCAGAGAAGCGAGACGGCGCTCGACCGGAGACGCCACTAGACTTCGTCCGTCCCTTACCCGGCCGGTTCGTTCAAGACGCGCGAACGGCGGATGCCGTGCGAGTTCATCCGATTGTGAAGGTGTTGCCGGCTCACGCCGAGCGCGCGCGCGGCCCGCGATACGTTCTGGTCGCATTGGCGAAGCGCCTCGCGGATCGTATCCGCCTCCACCGCGTCCAGCGTCTCGCGCAGGGTGTGCTGTCCGTCCCACCTCCGCGTCACCGGAGCGCCGAGCCCGAAGAGCGACGGCTCGAGCGCCGCACCCTCGTCGGCGAGCGCCACGGCGCGCGCCATGGCGTTCTCCAGCTCTCGAACGTTCCCCGGCCATGGGTGCCGGAGCAACAGCTCCCGCGCCTCGGGCGTGAGCCCACGGAGCTTCCGTTGCTGCTGCTTGGCGAACTGGTCGAGGAAATGCTGCGCCAGAAGGAGCACGTCCTCACCCCGCTCCCGGAGCGGCGGGACATCGAGCGGCACGACGTTCAGTCTATAAAACAGGTCTTGGCGGAAGCGTCCCCCTTCGACCTCTCCTTTCAAGTCGCGGTTGGTCGCGGCCACCAGGCGCACGTCCACCTTGCGAGAGACGGTATCGCCGACGCGGCGGATGTGGCCGTCTTGAAGGACGCGAAGGAGCTTTACCTGCAAGGAAGCGGGCATCTCGCCGACCTCGTCGAGAAAAATCGTGCCGCCGTCGGCGGCTTCGAAGAGACCGATCCGATCCTCGCTCGCGCCCGTGAAGGCACCCTTCTTGTAGCCGAAGAGCTCGCTCTCGAGGAGATTCTCGGGAAGGGCCCCGCAGTTCACCGCGACGAAGTTCTTGTCGCGGCGCGGTCCGTTCATGTGGATCGCCCGAGCGATCAACTCCTTGCCGGTACCGGTCTCACCCTGCACCAGCACGGACACCTGGGTCGGGATGACCTTCTCCAAGAGCTCGATGACCCGAAGCATCTTGGGGCTTCGGCCGACAAGAAGACCGTAGCGGAAATCCTCCTTGAGGGCGCGGCGAAGGTTTTGATTTTCGATCTCGAGGCGGCTCTTCGAATCCTTGAGAGCCTCGTGCATCCGCGCGTTCTCGAGCGCGACGGAGCAGAGCGCCCCGAATCCCTCGAGGAGCGTGATGCTGTCGGGCGTGAACTCGTGGGTGATGGAATGGGAATCGATATAGAGCACGCCGAGGACGCGCCCGGAATTCAGGATCGGAAGCGCCACCACGGTGCGGAGCGAGAGCTCGCGGACGCTCTTTCGATCCTGAAACAGCGACGACCCCACGGCGTCGGGAACCCAGACCGTCTCGCGCCGGTGGGCCGCTTCTTCCGCGATCCCCCACGAGATATTGAACTCATCGGAAGGAAGGGTGCTCTCGTCTTTGTTGCGCGCGACTTCGAAGTGGAGCTTTCCGTCGTCGCGCATGAGCATCATGAATCCCCGATCGGCGTCCGCGACTTGGATCACGGCGTCGACGACGCGGATCAGAAGCTCATTGAGATCGAGGGTGCCCGTGACCGAACGCGCCGCTTGCAGCACGTGCGTGATGCGGTCGAGGTCGGATACGACACGTGATCGAGACGGAGACCTTGGTTCGGCGAGAAGTTCGCGTTCCCACTGCGTCAAGCCCCTGCTGAGTCTCTCAAGAGGGTCGATCTCGGGCATTTCGGACGCGCTGGGATCCCTCGGCTGCGACGGATCTGGACGCTGCGTCATTGGTTCTACCCACCCTTTGGTTTGACCGGCAGGTCAAGGTTGCGCCCTACACCTTGCGCCAGTTGAGAATACAAGTGTAAAAGCGCTTTGTCAAGTGACGAACTAGGCGGTGGGACGTATGTGTCGCAGGACGACCCCGAAAAGTGTGTACGCGAGCACAGAAACGGTTAGAGCGACGACGATTGACAAGGAATCGGAGCGCCCCCAAATCCACACTCCGAACGAAGCGTTGATCAGGGTGATGACGGTCACAATGACAATCGCTCCCCACCGTCCGAAGACCTTTCCCAGGCGATGTGTCGTGTGGTCGATACTACCCACGTAGAAAGGCCGGTGGCCGAGAATTCGATCCCACACCACGAAAACTACGTCGAACAACGGATAGGCGAGGATCACCAGGACGGCCGCGACATGCGGCCATGTGAGCGATTCTTGGAGCGACTGGAGCGCGAGCGCCGCGAGCGCAAAACCGAGCAGATGGCTCCCCGCGTCCCCCAGGAAAATCCGCGCGGGCGGCGCGTTGTAGACGAGAAAACCGGCGCAGGCCCCAATGAGGCCCCACGCGAGCGCCAGCTGCACCGGCGCGCCGTGGATCAGCGCCAGCGCCACGTATCCTCCCGCGGTCACGGGGATGAGAGCTCCCAGGATCCCATCCATGTTGTCGAGAAAATTGATCGCGTTGAGCAGGGTCAGGACGCCGAGGAGCGCGACCAAACCCAGGAAGGCATTCTCACGGAGCGCCGGCACCTCGGTCCCCCACCAGATGAGACACGCTGCCGCCGCGATCTGGCCCGTGAGCTTTCCGCGCACACCCAGCGGCCTCCTGTCGTCGATCAGGCCGAGCGCGAGCGCGATGAGGGCCCCGGCGACGAGCCCCATCGAAGGCGCCGCAACGACCGAGACACCCGCGACGCGCGCGAGGACCGGGGCAAGGACCAGGGTCACCGCGATCGCGACGCCGCCTAGAAGCGGCGTCGGGTTGGCGTGTGCCCGGCGCGGGTCGGGATGATCGACGTAGCCCGTGGCCCGGGCGAGCCGCCAGGTGAGCGGCGTCAAGGTGAGGGCGGTAAGGAACGCGAACGGAGCGATCTCGAGGAACGGGAGCGCGGGGCTCAAGCCAGACCGAAGCGTTTGTCGGCGTGAAGGGATGGACTCATTGGGCGGCGGAGTCTATCACACGACCCCTGGCGTTCTCCGCCCCTTGCCGGGAGTCGAGGCGCATCCTAGTCTAGAGGGCGTGACCCCGGAATCGACCCGCCGCCCGGCGGCGCCCCCGCCCTCCGACGCGACCCACGCCCCACCCACGGTCTCCGTCATCACGCCGGCCCACGATGCGGCTCGGTTTCTTGACGAGACGATCCGCTCGGTCAAGGCGCAGACGTTCACAGATTGGGAGATGATCATCGTGGACGATGACTCGAGGGACGAGACCCGCGAGATCGCCGGGCGCTGGGCATCATCCGATCCGCGCATCCGTCTCGTCCGACAGTCGCCCAAGCAGGGGCCGGGGCCGGCGCGGAATCGCGGCCTGGCGGAAGCGCGGGGTCGTTACGTGGCCTTCCTCGACAGCGACGACTTGTGGCGTTCCGAGAAGCTCGAGGTGCAGGTCGCCTTCATGCGGGAGACGGGCGCCGTGTTCAGTTTCGCCGGCTACTCGATCATCGACGAGCGAGGGAAGCCGTCGGGACGGCCCGTGCGGGCGCCCGATCGCGTCGACTACCTCTTCCTGCTTCACAACACGATCATAGGCTGCCTGACCGTGATGCTCGATCGCACACGCCTCGATCCTCTGAGCATGCCGCCGCTTCGCCAGCACGAGGATCTCTCCCTCTGGTACGACCTATTGAGACGGGGGGTGGTGGCGCAAGGAATCCCGAGGGATCTCGCGCTCTATCGCGTGGTCCGCGGCTCGGCGTCGAGAAACAGGATCCGATCGGCGCTGCACATGTGGAAGATCTATCGCGTCCGGGAGCAACTCTCCCTCCCTTCCGCGCTCTGGTGTTACGCCCACTACGCGTGGAACGCCTGTTGGAAGAGCCGGGTGTAGACCTCCAACGCCGGGCCGCCGGCGGCGTGGCGGATTGACACCCCGGCAACCCTCCCCGACACTCCATCCCCATGCCCGACGCACGATTCGCGCTCTGGAGAGATCGCTCGCTCCGATTCTCGATGGGCGCGAGCGCGACGGTCGTGAACGGCCTCATGGGGATCATCCGAAACAAGTGGTTCGCCCAGCATCTCGAGGCGTCAGGCCTCGGCATTCTCGCGCAGGTCTTTTCGAACCAGGCTTGGCTTGGCACGGCGGCCGGCATGGGGCTCGGCCTTCCGGTAGCGCGGGTCATCGGAGCGGCGACCGCCGCGGACGATCAGCCTGCGGCGCGAAGGACCGTATGGGCCGCGTTCACGCTTCTCGCGATGACCGGCTCCGTGGTGGTCGCGGGCGGCCTCCTCTTCGCCGCGCAGATCTCGCAGGCTCTGCTGGGCTCGGCGGCGTACGCCGGGCTGATCCGAATTTCCATGATCGGCGTCGCCGGCGTGGCGGTCCAACAGACGCTGGTGGGCCTGTTCGCCGGACGGTCGGATTTACGGGCGCCGCTCACGTTCTCCATCGTGGGGGGCGGGATTTCCGTCCTGGCCATGTTTCTCCTCGTGCCTCGCTGGGGCCTCCAGGGAGGGGCGCTCGCGGTCGCGATCCTCTTCCCGGCGGGATGCGTCGGCGCCCTGGCGGTCCACAGGCGCACGTACGCGCCGGTCCTCACTCCCCCGCGGGAACGCGCGCTCACGCCCGGCCTCGCGCGCTCGCTCCTCACGGTCGCGGGCGCGGGCCTCCTGGCCTCTCTGGTGGAACAGGGCACGTTTCTCGCCGTGCGATCCCACTACGTCCGGGCAAACGGCATCGAAGCAAACGGCTTCCTACAGGCCGGGCTCTCGATCTCACAGCAGGTCGGGTCGCTCTTCTACGCCTACCTCGCGAGCTACGCGTTCGGAAAGATCAGCGGCGCCCCGGGGGCCGAGGGCACGCGCGCCTATACGCGCAAGCATTGGACCCCCATCATCCTCCCGGCCGCTGCAGCGCTCATCGCGGCGAGGCTCGGCGCGACCCCGCTTCTGCACCTCCTCTACTCGCACCGCTTCGATCCCGCGGAGCCTCTCATGGCGTGGGCCCTCGTCGGGGAATTCGGGCGCATCGGTCTCATGACCTGGGCGCTCGGCTCGCTCCCTTTGGGAGGCGCCCGCCTTTGGTTTCCGATCAGCCTCGTGTTCCCTGTGGCGCTGGCGATTGCCTACGCGCTCTTCGCCGCGTCCGGCGCAGGAGTTCTCAGCATGCCCAAAGCCTACGCATCCGCCGGACTCGGCGCGGCGTGCGTCTGCGGCATGGTCATGTCGCGGCGGGGCGTCACGCTCGGGGCCCGCGATATCGCCGTATTTGCTGGAGGCGCCGCGGCGCTGATCCTTCTCGCGTGGGGGCGGGTCCGGTAGCGGACCTGGTGCGCCTTCTCCGGCGTGGCCGCTAGTGCGCGCTCTGGTCCCTAAAAACACGAAGGAGCGTCAGGAAGAGAATCTTGACGTCGAATCCCATGGACCAGTGCTGGATGTAGTAGAGGTCGTATTCGATCCGACGATCGAGAGGAGTGTCGCCGCGGAGCCCGTTCACCTGGGCCCAGCCGGTGATCCCCGCCTTGACGTGGTGGCGCAGCATGTAGCGTGGGATGGAGGCGCGAAACTCTTGGACGAACACGGGCCGCTCCGGGCGGGGACCGACGAGGCTCATCTGTCCGACGAGCACGTTCCAAAGCTGCGGCAGCTCATCGAACGAAAGGCGGCGCAACATGGACCCTACACGCGTCCGCCGGGGATCCCCGCGCCGGGTCCAACCCGCCGCCCCCTTCCCCTCGGCGTCGGCGCGCATGGTGCGGAACTTGTACATCCGGAACCGTCGGCCGTTCAACCCGACGCGCTCCTGGGCGTAGACCGCCGGTCCCGGGGAATCCGCCTTCACGATGAGGGCGAGCAAGAGAAGCAACGGCGAGAGAAGGATGAGGCCGATCAGGGAGAAGGTGAAATCGAACGCTCGCTTCAACACGGCGTTCCATCCCTGGCCCGGACTCTCGGTCACGAGGATGATCGGCGTTCCTTCGAAATCCTCCACGCTCGCGCTCAGCGTGAACGTGCGCGCGAGATCGGGAACGAGCCTCACCGCGGCGGTTGAGTCGTTCAGCCGCTCCAGGGCCTCCAGCTCGGCCTCGTATTCGGAGCGATTCAGCGCCAGGTAGACCAGCTCCGCGCCCGTCCGCTCGACCAGCTCGGGAAGCTCCGTCACGGTCCCGATGACGCGTGAGGAGCCGATCGTCTGCCCGATCTCCGCGGCGTCGACGGCAATCATCCCCTCGACCGCAAATCCGTAATCGGGCTCCGAGGCCATTTTCCGCTCCAGGTCCGCCGCGAGATCGCCCGTTCCGACGATCAGCACGTGTCTGAGATTGCGGCGATTGCGCCTCATCGCGCGGAGGATCGTCCTTCCTACGGCGTGGGTTCCGCAGAGCGCGACCGACCCGGTCCCCGCAAAAAGGAAAAGCACCGAACGGCTCAGCTCTCCGCGCGAGAGGTAGGAACCGAGGCCGGCCAGGGCGGTGACCGCGACGATTCCCTGGGTGAGCGAGAAGAGCTCCTGCGAGAGGCGGGCGGTGCGCGTGGAGCGGTAGATATGGAGGGAGCGCAGGATCAGGAGCGACACCGGCGTGAGCACGGCGCCGAACCAAAGGTAGAGCTGGATCGATGGGACGCCGAGCGGCGACGGAATCCCAAGGGCGTAAAATCGCAGCCAGTATGCGGCGACCCAGGAAGCGAAGATCAGGACGCCGTCGAGGAGGAAGACGCCGGTCGCGAAGAGCTGACGGTTCTTGGCGAACATAGAGGGCAGGAGATTACCGCAAATCGGCTCCCTCACGAGAGCACCCTCTTGGTACAATCCGTCCCGCCTTGACCGACGCCGGCAACAAGCCATCCCGCTTGGGAGCGGCCCTTTGGAAGGCTCGGGCCAAGATCCTGGGCTCAGGGATTGCCAGGAACGTCGAGCGAACGAATCACGCGCGATGGTGCCTTCTCCTGGGCCGCGTCGCTCCCTTTCGCATGCCCCACTTGCCCGCGACACACCAGAACGAATGGCAGGCGCGTGAGCTGGCCCGCGCGCTGTCGGAGCTCGGTTTCAACGTGGATGCGGTCGATTTCGACGAGCGACGCCGGCTGCTGGGTCGGGAATACGATCTCGTGATCGACCTCCACCCGAGAGCACACCCGATCTACGAGGACCGCCTCGCCCCCGGCGCGCGACGGATCTGCTACATCACCGGGAGCAACCCATCCT
>Ga0209058_1001374_pt1 | contig 20722 bp, 9 predicted proteins | sample GraSoiAngelo_147_FD_185904 | JGI IMG/M metagenome (GOLD analysis project Ga0209058, IMG submission 185904) | Grasslands soil microbial communities from the Angelo Coastal Reserve, California, USA - 14_1009_05_40cm (SPAdes) (version 2) | ecosystem: Environmental > Terrestrial > Soil > Grasslands ... | reverse complement strand
CCAAGGCACTCATCATATGAAAGACGACGCCTGTCTGGCGCGTTTGGCCGAAGTGCAGGTTGTGCCGCACCACGATGTCAAAAAGATCGTCCGGCGTCAGGGTGCGATACTGGGGCGACTCGACGTGGTCGCTGGCGACAAAAAACTTCTGTCGGCCATTCGGAGCTGTGAAGATCGCCGTCTCCGGATCGTAGGTTCCGTCGGTGAGAAATTGCAGGGTCAAAAACGGATGAGTGGTGCCGCCTTTTCGCAAGTTAATCTCGATGGCATACGGCTCCCATTTTCCGTTCGAGCGTACTACCACAAAATCCAACGCGAAACGCCCGATGACTCCTTCTTTCGCGAGACGCCTGCCTATCTTGGCAGCTTCCCGGGTAATCAGCGCAGCGTAACCTGTATCGGCAGGGAACACGCAGCCGAGGTAACTTTGTCCGGATGGCCCGCCCAGAAGTTGATCATGGGTGGATAGCAATTCAACCTTGCCTAAGGGCGTGATGCGAAGCTGCACGCTCGGACTTCTGAACTCTTCTCCCATGATGCGTTCTTCAACGACTCCCTTTCGTTCCCGTAGCTCCTTCATATAACTGTCGTAGGTAACTCCCTCTAACTCAAACTGCATCGCTCGAAGGCGTTCTTCTAACATAGCTCGCGCCTTGCCGGAATCAGTTGTAGCCGGGATCGATGATCCCGGCCCAGCGGATGCATCGCGGCGTCCGGCATCGCCGATGTCGGCTACAGGCCTGTCCGCCGTAGCTTTAGCGAAGGAGGGTGGGAGCCCGGTTAAATCGATAACAGCATTCCCCTCGCCCGAGACACCTTCATTCAGCTTAACCAGGACCTGCTTGATCGAAGGCTTTCTCGCACGCATCTGCGCTATGGCACTGATCAGCTCCTCTTTGCTTCCGATATTTTCATGGCCCAAAGGATGCGGAACGTTTTCTTCCGTGAAGATTTTCCGGCAACCGCTCTTCGTGCCCAGAGGGAAGAATTTTGGATCGGCGCCGTACATAGGGATCCCGAGCTGCAACGCGAGTTCTTTCTCTCGATTCGTCGTGTTGAAAGGAACAAGGTGCGCGCGATTGGGATCAATTATCAAGGAACGGATGCGCTCGATCAGCCGTGGCCGATCGAGTAGCTTGTCGCTCAGCGGACGCACCGACCCGTCGAGAGGCGAAAGCAGGAAAAGCCGCGGCCGCGCATGACTCGGGATGACGCCGGGCAGAAGATCAAGGTAATAGTCGATGATGCTGGGCAGAATCGTTTGCGATGTGACGTAGATCAGCCGGGCCCGCGGCTGGCGCAATAGCAATAACAGGAACAGAAAACGTTCTTCGTACGCCTGCATCACCGCGCCCGAGCCGATCGCATCGATAGACATCGAGGGGACGACCACGATCGTCTGCGGGTCTTGGTTGAATCGTTCGATCGATTTCCACAGCGGCACCAGTTTCTTTTGCAGCTGGTCAAATTCGGCCTGGGAATCAGCCGTGATCCTTCCTTCAGGCATAAGCGCGTTATTAAAGCGCATCTAACAAACAAATCTAGACGATTTGGGTAGAGACGCCGCGCTTGCCCCGAAACCGTTCTGGGTCAATCCACCTTTGAATTCGCTGGCCTGTGGCGAACTTGGTCGCTAGCCCGCCTCAGCTAAGGGAACTCGCGAATTGCGTCGCGAGTTCCCGAGTCGCCCGCCTTGGCGATGCCATAGCTTTACGGACGCGGGTGCACCGGCGGACGCCCCCTCGGCGTAGGCGTAGGCGGAGGCGAAGGCGAAGTCTCCTCGCAGCTTGGTGCGCACAAGAAGCCTTCGTTGTACTGGTCGAGAGTGTCCGCAAGAGCTGACACGTCTCTGGGCGCCAGGTATCCGGTCCCTACTGGCGGGACAACCAGATCCCCAATCAAAGCATCGGCGTCTGCTATTGTCTGCTCGATACAGCTTCCATCGGCGCCGTTGGCGATGTTCAGCTTCGCGGCAATCAACTGGTGTGCCAGCAAAACTAATCCATTACCACGGACTGATTGATGCAGAATGTCTAGCAATTGCTGCTGGGTGTAAGTGACGTTGCCAAGCTGCAACTCGGTCACCGGCCACTGGTCGGGATGGTTTTTCCAATACCCTTGTCCGAAAACGCAGCCGGCCGGCGTTGAAGTCGGTGTCGGAGTAGCCGTAGCCGTCGCTGTTGGCGTAGGACTGGGTGAAGGCGATGGCGTTGGCGTTTCGCACGGCACCAGTAACTGCACATCGTCCACGTACATTCCGGTGAGATCGCCGAAGCCGTCCTCGTGGACTAGGAATTCGACGCGCACCGTCTGTCCGGCATACGAACTCATGTCCACCTGCGCGTTGAGCCAGGTCTCAGTGTCGTTACACTGGTGGAAGATCGTTTGCAAGATGGTGCCGGAGGTATCTGTGATATAGGCATCCTGCCAGTCGAACGTGATGCTGTCTGTGGTGCAGTCCCAGTGCCAGAAGCTCAACGTACTGGTACCAGCTGGTACGGTGAACTCCTGGTAGAACGAGCTATCCCCATTGGCCTCGCCACCGGGGGAGCCACAGAAGCCATCCGGCGCGTCGCCCACGAATCCGGAGTAGGTTCCGCTGTGCACCTGGGTCGTCGTCACCACCGGCGTCGCGTTTTGGTCTAGAATGACCCACGGTGGGAAGTCGCCGGTCTCGAATCCGCCGTTTTGGATGATCCCACTGTCACAGGGAGTAGGAGTAGGCGTCGCTCCCTCACAGCAGTAGGTGACCTTCAAACCATTCGTGAGGGTCGGTGTGAGACAAGAAAAGGTCGTAGCACCCGGGCCGGCGGCACTTTGCTGAACGCCGCTTACTTCGGAGCTACCATCATCAACGGTTGACCCGTAGATGACGTCGAAGCATGAGGGGTTGTCCTCATACAACCGCACCTCAAAGTTGGCTGTGCCCGATCTGGCAAAGTAAGCCGTGCGCCATTCAATGTGAAACACCCGGTCGGGCGCACTCCCGGTGACCGAGGTGAAAACGCCGCATCCACTCGTGAATACCGAGCAGTCGGGTGCCTGATCGGTGAACAGGTCGTCCTGATATGGGAGAATGGCCGCGTCCAGATTGGGATCCGGCAAGGGACAGATTGTGCTCAAAGAACTCGAATTGCCTGTAAGCTGCAAATTGCCATTCGAGCTGACGAACCCGCTGGTATAGCCGGAGGTTCCGTAAAGGCTTACCGGAAACGGAAATGTAATGGAGGTTGTGCAATCATCGCAATGGTTGCCTGTGTCGGTGTCCCCCGGCACGATTGTGTCCGTCGAAGTCGACGTAGTATAGGTAGTGCAAACACCGGCGGGCGCGCTCGTGAGCGTGGAAGACTTCTGGGCATGAATCGCATTTGACTTGGCCGCTGGCTTGGCGACGCCTTGCTTGGCGACGCCTTGCTTGGCGACGTTTCGTTGCGCCAGCGCGAATGGGATCGCGCAGGCGGCGATGAGCAGAAGCAGATAAAACGCGCCTCGGATTAGATGCGCTTTGATGTTGGGGTTAATTTGCTTTTTCATGGTGGTGTTGTCCCTTCTTTGAATTCTGATTTCCTGAGCTGCAACAGTATGTTCTACTAGCGGGACACCCTTTTTACCTAGGCGAGGGAAAAAATGTCAAGGCTTTTCTTAAGGATTTTTTCTTAAGGAATCCCTGGCTCTGGAGCTGTTGTAGCGCAAGTGTCTCCTGCGCAAGAATTTGCAGCCGAACACGGCTGCCGCTACAGGATTCGTGATCTCTCCTTCTCGGTTGGACCTTGGGCGATCTGCCGGCGAACAACCGGCGTTTGTCAACGCTGCGACGCTGACGCTAAGGCGTTGGCAAAATACGCAGCTTTGTCGCCTGATAGATTTGCGCCTTCGGCGGTGCTTCTGCCGTCGTCTTCCGGAGAAGCCGATCCACCTGCACAGAGCGTGTGCGCCTTCACCGCCTTCTTCCGAAGGAATATCCCCGATGAGTCCTTCCACCGCCGACCGCGCGCCTTCTGCTAGTCGCCGCCTCAGGTTCAAAAAGCGCGGTGTATAAGTACGGAAAGTCCTCCAGCTTCAGTCGCGGAATTTTCTGGCCGATGAAATGTTCGATCGCCTGCAACGCGGGCAGTTCCTGTCCACTCGTGAGTGTGAACGCATCGCCGACATTTTGCGCGCGGCCCGTGCGCCCGATGCGGTGCACGTAATCTTCGGGATGCTCGGGTACGTCGTAGTTGATCACGTGACTCACACCAGCAATGTCGAGCCCGCGCGAGGCGATATCGGTCGCTACCATCACTTCATATTTGCCGCTCTTGAATCCCTCCAGCGCTTCCATGCGTTCGCGCTGTGTCCGATTCGAATGCAACACCGCGACGGCATGCTTTGCGTGCTTCAGAGAATGCGCAACGCGATCGGCGTTTACTTTTGTCCGGCAAAAAATCAATACGCTGTCGAAATTTGTTCGCTCCAAAAGCGCCATTAGCAGATCGAATTTTTGTTCAGCTGCCACGGGATACACTGCGTGCGTGACCGTTTCCGCCGGTGAGCGGCGTGCGCCGATTTCGACCAGCGCCGGATCGCGCAACACCCAGGCTGCCAGGCGTTCGATCTCCGGCGGCAGGGTCGCCGAGAAAAGTAAAGTTTGCCGGTTGGTCGGAATTTTCTCAACGATGCGGCGCACGTCCGGCAGAAAACCCATATCGAGCATTCGATCCACTTCATCGAGCACAAGAATTTTCACCGATTTCAAAGTCATGGCGCGCTGTTCCAGCAGATCGAGCAGGCGTCCCGGTGTTGCGACGAGAACATCGACGCCGCGCTTGAGTTCCTCGCGCTGTTTTCCGTAACCGACGCCGCCGTGCACAAGGGCGACGTGCAAATCAGTGAAGCGCCCGTAATCGCGAAATGCCGTCTCCACTTGCGCTGCGAGTTCCCGCGTGGGCTCCAGCACCAGACACCTGAAGGCGCCGTGCTTTGCCAACAGCGTCAGAATGGGCAGCGCAAATGCCGCGGTCTTGCCGGTGCCGGTCTGCGCGGTGCCGATCAAATCTTTTCCGGCGAGAACAATTGGAAACGCGCGAAGCTGGATCGGTGTTGGCTCGACAAACCCCATCGCCTGCGCTCCACGCACAACTTCAGGCGAAAGTCCAAAATGATTAAATGACACAGCTTCGCAATTTACCCAGAAAACCACTAATTAACACGAATCGACACAAATAAATTGTAAGGCGAAGAATTACTGTCTGGCGCAAGCACCCTACAAAATTAGTGTCCATTAGTGTTCATCCGTGGTTAGTAGAAAGCTGGGGAACACGACGGCTGGGAAGCGAGCGCCCCTAGGTCATGAACGAACCGGATCACGAGAATCAGCACGCGCCGCTGAGTTATCATGGGGCGTGGCGTATCGTCTGGCTGGTCTCTTTGCTGATCATCGTTTGGCTAATCCTGCGCGCGCTGCAACCGGTGATCTTGCTTTTCGCGCTGGTTTTCCTTCTCGCAATGGTCCTTAACCCGATCGTGGTCTGGTTGCAGAAACACCGTGTGCCACGCTTTGTCAGCGTGATCCTGCTGATGCTCGCGCTCGTCGCTGTGACCACTACCATTGTACTCTTTGCGATTCCGCCGTTGACCACGCAAACCCAGGAACTGGTGCGGAGTACCCCAAGCGTCTGGCAAGGCATTCGCGCCCGCATCGAATCGCTCACGAAAAATTATCCAGAAGTTCGCGAGGCGTTGCCGCGCACGGATGAAATCGCAGGGAAAGCCGGGGCGGCCGCCGGGACGCTCGGGAATTTTTTGCTAAGGTCGACTATCGGTTTGGTCGGCGGCGTGGCCAGCTTTGTGTTCGCGATCCTGTTGCTTGTCTTTGTCCTAGCCAATCCGCGACCGCTCGTAGCCGCCTACCTGGCGCTTGCGCCCGATCGCTACCGCGAGCAAGCGCATCGCACTCTCGCGCGGCTCATGCGACAAATGACTGCGTGGGCGCGTGGCGTCGCCATCAACGGCGTCATTACCGGCCTGTCCATAGGCGTGTTGCTTTGGCTGATCGGTGTGCAGCCGGCGCTCATCTTCGGCGTATTTGCGTTTCTGGGTGAGTTTCTGCCGAACATCGGCGCGTTTCTTGTTTCCATTCCCATTCTGCTGGTCGCGCTGAGCTTGGGCGCGACAAAATTCTGGCTCGCCCTCGGCGTCATCGTGCTGGTTTACCAAGTTGAACTCAATGTTCTTGTGCCGGGCGTGCTCGGCAAAGAAATGCGGTTGCATCCCGTCAACATCTTGTTCTTTACGCTGGCGACCGCGACCATGTTCGGATTGCTGGGAGTTTTTCTCGCTGTCCCCGCCGCCGCGCTGGTGCAAATCGTAATCGATGAATTTTATCTGCAACCGCGCAAGCCGGATTACGCAGCAATCGATCGCGAAGCAGCCGCGTTGGTAGAAGGAAAAAAGTGAAGACTGCAGCGGCAGGCGTGTCGCCTGCGGAGTCTAAATCCTCGCAGCCGACACGGCTGCCTCTACAGTGCAAGAAGTAAAGGTCGTGCGGGTGAATTGCCAGGCGAGTTAAAAATTCCAAATCCGAATCTCGAAATAATTTCGACATCTGAAAGAATGAAATGAAGCACCCGCCTCCCCTAAGCCCAAGGCGAGAAAGGCAAAAATCTTCTTTACTTCTTCCGCGAGTGCATGAGACAAATTACTTTTACTCAACCGTTAGCCAGGGTTACAAGCAGAGGAATCCGCCATGTCAAAGTTAACGCTTACCGGTTTCATGCTCCCGTTGTTGCTGTTTGCGTCGCCCGACGCCAACTCAAATAATTCCGCTCCGCGAAAGCAGACAATTCCCGAGAGCCGCGGCCAGAGCGGCACGCTTCAAAAGATGATTGTGGAGAGCGGAACGGTCACCATGGATCTCGACATGGACCGGCTCAACGCAGACGGCTCACTAGCTGCAAAAGTTGTCCAACTGCGTCTCGATGTAGCGGCCAATTCCTTCTTCAGCATTCTTATCTTTAACGATCTCCTGCGCGGGCCTGAGCAGGGGTCGATGGCGCTTGTCCCGCAATACTCCATAGAGCTGCCCTCTGCGCTAATGGCATCCATCAATCAACTCGCCGTGGAAAAACTCCCTTCGGCCGAGCGGTTCGATCTTGCCGTTCGCGACGCAAAAACTGGATTCACATTTTTCAACATCGAAGGACACCAATACTATTACGATGCTCAAGGGCAATTACTTAGCATACAGGGTGGACGGCTTCTGATCTCAAAGGAGTTTGCTAACTCGCTCGGCCGTCCGGCAGATGCGGGCTTGGCAGTTGGAAAAATCTCCGTGGGCGCGGCGATGCGGCCGATTCAGATCGATCAGCTTGTCAATGGCGAACAGAAATCGATGGTGATGCCGCCCCTGCGAGGCGCGGCTGGAGCGGACGCACCTGTGCCAGGCCCCGATGTCATTGTTGGAGAAATCGAGAGCGTGGTACAATTTGGAAGCGCTGGAACACAGGTGGGCCTGGCAGCGGGAACAGACTCTTGTAACAATGGCGACCAGCCAGTGGATTGGTTTCAGTTGCCGAATACTGATCACCCGGTCGTTCCGCAAAATCTTTATCGAATGAGCGTTGGGACCTTTAACAACGACCGCTTTGAACAAATCGGCCACTCCTGGATGAAACACACGTTTTTTGCATTGGAAGACACCGTCTGCGGCGCGTGTAACACCACTAATTGCCAAACAGGCACGCATCTATGCCCGGGCTGCTCCGATCCCTACACTGCCGACCTAAATGGCAACCAAAGCCAGATCGGTTCGCGCGCATGGGTCAATCCTTTCACCGGCTCTTTCCCATCTGGCGCCGACAATCATTCCGGCCACGCCCATGACGGCGTGTCGCACCGGATCCGGGTCGAGGTCAACGACCTGAATACAAACCTCAACCCGGATGCGACCTACTTCGCTGAAGCGGCATACCTCAGCCCGCATGAATACACATGGTGCCAGGCGCATCCCGGGCAATGCAACATGTATAACAACGTCTCCTATCGCCAGTTCAGCGTAACCGGCATTAACAATTTCACGTTTTCGCCGCTCGGCTCGACCGTGCGAATGCAACCGGCTATCATGGCCTGGGCCGCTACAGGCGCCGTAGTGAATCAGATCCAGCCTGACCCAGGCAATGATGGCATCTGGTTTATGGGTTACAAAGTAATCAATCCAACGCCCGGAGTCTGGCACTATGAGTACGCTTTGTATAACGAGAACCTGGATCGCTCCATCCAGTCCTTTAGCGTGCCTTTGGGAGCTGGAGTTAACATCAGTAATATCGCATTCCATGCGCCACCTCAGGAACCTGGATGGGCAAACGACGGCACGCTTAACAACCAGGGTTATAGCAGCACACCCTGGCAGGTTACTCAGGACGCTGGGTCTATAACTTGGAACTGTGAGACGTTTGCGCAGAACCAGAACGCGAATGCAATTCGCTTTGGGACATTATACAATTTCCGGTTTGATGCCGATCAACCACCGCAGAGTGCCAATGCGACGGCCGGCTTTTTCAAGACAGGATCGCCCATCACGGTTGCTATCCAGGCTCCGGCGGGTGCCAGTCCTACACCTACGCCAACTGCGACCGCAACGACAACGCCTACTCCGACACCAACAGCTACACCTACGCCAACGGCCACGCCTGCCCCACGGCCTATTCCTACACCGAAACCTCGTCATCCGACTCCGCCGCCTCGCCCGTAGGCCCGGCGGGTAAGAGATGTAGCAGATTAGTGAATTGGCGACCGGGAACGTGCACGAGCGCTCGATCGCGAAGCAACCGCTCTTGTGGAAGGCAGAAAGTGGATAACTGTGGTGGCAGGCGTGCCGCCTGCGGAATCTAAATCATCGCAGCCGACACGACTGCCTCTACAGAGCGACTCTGCGTGATCTCACACGCCGCAAAAATTTCAAAAATGTTCTTTACGTCTGCCGTGAGTGCATGAGAGAAATTTACCTCTACTCGACCTTAGCCACGCTGACCGCAACCAGAGGAATCCACCATAATGTCAAAGTTAACGCTTACCGGTTTCATGCTCCTGTTACTTCTACTCCTCGGGAATAGTTCCGGAAATTACGCAGCCCAATCCAAACAGAAGACCTCGGGCGCGCCGACCGGCACGCTTCAAAAGATGATCGTCGAAAACGGAAGCGTCACGATGGATCTCGATCTCAGCCGGTTGAATGGAATCAGCTTTGCGCCGCAGAAAGCCGTTAAGTTGCAATTCGCTGTGGCGGCCAATTCCTTCTTCACCATTCTGGTATTTAACGATCTGCTGCGCGGACCTGAGCAGGGTTCGATGGCACTGGTCCCACAACACTCAATGGTTCTTCCCTCTCCGCTAAAGGCATCCATCAACCAGCTCGTCGTGGAAAAACTTCCGGCGAGCGAAGCGTTCGATATTGCGGTGCGCGACGCAAAAACAGGTTTCACGTTTTTTAACATTGAGGGAGACGAATACGATTACGATGCTAAGGCGCAGTCGCTTAGCATCCAGGGTGGACGGCTTCTAATCTCCAAGGAGCTCGCTAATGCGCTTGGCCGGCCGTCAGACGCCGGTGCAGTTGCTGGCGGAATCTCCATCGGCGCAACCATGCAACCCGTCGAGATCACGCAGCTCGACGAAAAGGGCGATGTGAAATCCGCGGCACTGCCAGCACTGAACCAACCAGGCGTCGGGACTGTCCCCGGCCCCGACGTCATCATCGGCGAGCTGATCGGCTTAGAGCAATCCCAGACTGGTTCCGTCGGGGGCCGCGTGGGTCTCGCTTTGGGAACCGATGCCTGCAACCAAGGCACGATCGACGTGGACTGGTTTGCCTTGCCGAACAACGACCATCCGTTTATTCCGCAGAATGTTTACCGAATGAGTGGCGGCGCTGATAACACGCAGCAGTTCGAGCAAATCGGCCAGTCCTGGGGTAAGCATGCATTCACAGCGGCATCGTCAAACACATGCGGCTTTGGATGCAATGGCGTAGGCGGCAGCCATCTTGGCTCCGGCTGCTCCGACGCATACGGCGCCGGCTTGAACGGCAGTCAAGGCGGCATCGGTTCGCGCGCCTGGGTCAATCCATTCACCGGAAATTTCCCGGGTTCGACCGCGAACAATCACAGCGGCCACAGTCATGACGTAACGTCTCACCGAATCCTGGTTGACGTGAACGACTTGAACACGTCGCTGAACCCGGGAGCGACGTATTTTGCTGAAGCGCAATACGTCGTCCCACACGAATACACCTGGTGCCAAAGTCATCCGGGCCAGTGCAACATGTATAACAACGCTTCGTGGCGTCGCTACAACGTAACTGGGGTCAATCAGCCCTTTAGTTTTACTAGCGTTGGCGCCACGATGCGAAAGCAGCCGGCCATCATGGCTTGGACCGGTGCGACGGTGAATCAAGTCGAACCGGATCCGGGCAACGACGGCATTTGGTTCATGGGTTACAAAGTCACCAACCCTTCTCCCGGTATTTACCATTACGAATACGCGCTCTATAACCAAAACCTCGATCGCGCCATCCAATCTTTCAGCGTCCCTCTTGGACCCGGAGTAAACATTTCTAATATTGGATTTCATGCGCCGCTTCAGCATCCCGGCTGGGCAAACGACGGCACGTTTAACAACCAGGGTTATGGCAGCACACCGTGGAATGTTATCCAGGATGGTAGCTCTATCACCTGGAGCACGGAAACGTTTGCGCAGAATCAGAACGCCAACGCGATTCGCTTCGGCACATTGTATAACTTCCGGTTTGATGCAGATCAACCGCCGCAGAGTGCGAATGCAACAGTCGGCTTTTTCAAGACAGGATCACCCATAACGGTTGGGATTCAGGCTCCTTCGAGCGGCACACCAACTCCGACGCCTACAGCCAGCCCGACTCCGACGCCGACTGCAACCGCAAGTCCGACGCCTACGCCAACTCCAACGGCCACGGCCACTGCGACTGCAACACCTACTGCTACGGCTACTGCCACAGCCACAGCTACACCTACGGCTACTGCTACGGCCACAGCTACGCCAACGGCGACTGCTACAGCCACAGCAACAGCTACAGCTACAGCTACAGCTACACCTACGGCAACGGCTACTGCGACTGCAACACCTACATCAACGTCAACACCCACTTCAACTCCAAGACCCTCCCCGACACCAAGGGGTACCCCGCCAGGAAGGCCTCGGCCGACTCCGCCGCCGCGCCCGTAGTGGCGGATGATTGGGTAGCGCCTTCAACACTTAATATTCAGCTTCAGCGCTCAACACTTAATGAAAAATTCCAAGACACTCCACGCACTAATACTCACGGTTGGGCTTATCTTTATCGGCGCTGGTTTAGCGAGCGCGCTGACGATCAGCATCATGCCCAGCAAAGATAACACTCTGTACGAGTACGATCCCGCTGAGGGCGACCACAGCAATGGCGCTGGTTTTCACTTTTTCGCCGGTGAAACAGCCATGGGCGAACTCCGGCGAGGCGTGCTCGCCTTCGATATCGCGGGAAGCATTCCGCCCGGCTCAACGATCACAGCCGTGAGCCTTAACCTGAACATGTCCCGAACGCTTCTCGAAACTGCGCGAACCGTCGAGCTGCACAAGCTGCTTGCCGACTGGGGGGAGGGAACGTCTCACGCACCTGGAGAGGAAGGTGACGGAGCACCGGCCACCACTAACGATGCCACATGGCGGCACCGTTTCTTCGACACCATTTTTTGGGCCATGCAAGGCGGCGACTTTTCCGCCACAGTGAGTGCGAGCCAGGTCGTTGGCCCCGTCGGACAATACACGTGGAGTTCAGCGCAGATGGTTGCAGATGTGCAATCATGGCTGGACAATCCGTCCAGCAACTTCGGCTGGCTGGTATTGGGGGACGAGTCAACCAACGCGACCTCGAAACGGTTCGACACTCGGGAGAGCGCAAGCCCGCCCGTGCTCACGATCGAATATACGAGGACCGCACCAGCACCGCGGCCTCGTCCTACTCCGCCGCCTCGACCCTGACGACCTGCCTCCCACGTGCTCAGCGATAGTGATCAGTGATGGGTCCTAGCCGAGTTGATCGGCTTGTGCGAAGAAGATCACTGTGGTGGCAGGCGTGCCGCCTGTGAGCTCCTCATATTGGAGCCGACATAGCTGCCGCTAGAGAAAACTCAACGCTCGTCGGAGACCTGTGCGCCGTGATCGAGTTGGCCTGCTTGCTGGAAGTGTTTCTCGGCCAGCTCGGTCATACCGAGATCCTGGAGCCGGCGTCCGAGCATCCAATGGTAAAACGGATTATTGGGAGTGAATTCGTCTGCTTGTTTCTCATGCGTGTCGGCTTCTTCGAATTTGCCTGACAAACGCTCCGCACCAGCAAGCTCGTTATTGGCCAAAGCCAAACGCGCGTTGCGCCGCACCGCATCGGTCCAAACAGAAATAGCTTCATCGCGCTGCCCGAGCTGCCAGAGCGATTCGCCTTTTTCCTGGCGCGCCAGAATCAAGTCATCTCTTTCCGCCAGTGCTTCATCCAGACTCGCACGCGCTTCTTCGTAACGCCCCACCCGATTCAAGATTGCGCCGCGATAATAAAGACTCAAAGCTTTGCTCTCTCCATTTTGATGAGCCGCTGCCTGACTAAGCAATTGAACAGATCGCTCTGCGTTACCCAAAAGATATTCAAACCAGGCGAGTTTCGGCAACGCTTCGCTGTTTACAAACAGCCCGACCCTCGAAGCGGCTTGAAAATGTCTTTTTCCGTCGAGGATGTTCTCCCTATCAGCCGGACGAACCCAGCGGTCGGGATTGGCCTGCGCAAGGGCCAGCTCGTCGGGCACCTGAATTTTCTGGAACGCGCGATTGCCCAGAAACTCGTGATAGCGGACCCAGCCGCTGTGCGCGTTTAGCCCAATCCAGGCGCAGGCGAAGATTGCAAATGCCCAGCCCGCCGTGCGAATTCTCCCTGCTGACTTCAAATTAAAACGGTAAAAGGACAATTCTTTTGCCCGGACCAATCTCCACGTTTTGAGAGTGAGAAAGGTTGTGACCGTGGCACAACCAAGCGCCATCAAGAATGGGACCAACGCGTAAACACCGCGAACAGCGAGGAAACTTCCCACGAACACGAGCACGCCGACGATTTCTTCGGGCCAGGTTAGAGAATAACTTTTTCGGATCGCGTCCGATTTCGGAACCAGGATGGTCGGTTTACCAAACCCGAAGTAAAGAGCGTCGTTTGGACAAACGCTGACGCAATCCATGCATTTCATACAACCGGGATCGACCACCATCCCGTACTGCTTCACCTCAGCGTGCACGAGCACGTTTGAGGTGCAGGTGGCAGTACAATGGCCGCATTGATTACAAGCAGGCGTGACGCGGATTTTTCCGGGCGAGAACTTATCGGCAATACCAAAAAATCCGCCGTAAGGACAGGCATAGGTGCAAAAGCCTTTTTGCCCCAAAAAATAAACTGTCACAAAACCGCAAATAAAAAGAAAAGGGATGGCCACTGCGACAGAAGGGAAAGTCTGCCAAAAATTAGTGGTCACCAGATGATTGGTGAATTTAGGGAGAACCGGTTCGTGTGCCGGGTTCCAAAACAAGCGAAATGCCGTTGGCCACACAAACATGTACAGCGCGCCGATGAGCGGGACGTATACCAACAGCCTTGATCGAAACGGCTTCGGATGGAGACCCATTTTCTTTAGGAGCCAGCCACAGAAGTCCTGCAGAGCAAGAATGTGACAACCCCAGCCACAGACGAAGCGTCCGAAGATCAGTGTCGCTAAAATTGCCAGAGTAAAAAAGATGAAGCCCGCGTTGACGAACCCCTTTTGCAACGTGTGCATCGTTTCCGACGGTTCGATGGGCGAAATCGTTTTGCCCATGAATCGCCACTGAATGATGTGCGCGATCATGAACAAGTTCAGAAGAATCAGCGCCGCCGCGCGCCACCGGCTGGTTCTTGATTTGCGAATACCGGTTTGTTTCGGCCCGACGCCGAAACCAGCACGCGAGATGCGTGCGCTACCCAGTTTCTGAAGCGGCCAACTTTTAAAAATCCCGGTTGTCCGGGAAATCGGCCCCGTCGTTTTCAATTCCCGACTGATGCAACCACTTTTCACAAGTTTTCCTGAATTCTACGCTAAAACACGGTATGCGCCAGCGAGCAGGCACGGACCCCGCGAACCACTACTTGCAAACTGTAGAGGCAGGCGTGCCTGCCACGCCGAAGCTCGGCGAAGGCGGGTCGCCTGCATTTTCCTGAGGTTCGCAGCGGGCACGGCTGCCACTACAGCAGCGGCATTCCAAAAAGATCGTTACCAATTTTTTAAAGATTTTATTTACTTCTCCAATCTGCTCATGAGAATAAGTTCGATTTCACTTTGCGCGTTTTCGAGCGCGCTAATAACTCGGAGGGAAATAAACAATGTTCAGGATAATACTCACTGCCTTCACGCTCCCATTGCTTTTGCTTTTTGCCCCGGCTGATATGCAGTCGGGCAATTCCGCAGCAAACAAAAATCCGTCCAACGGCGGCCACAGCGGGACACTTCAGAAGATGATTGTCGCCAGTGGGAGCGTGACCATGGACCTCGACGTGAACCGGCTCAACGGAATTAGCTCCACGACAGGAAAATTGGAGACATTGCATTTTGCCGTTGCGCCGAATTCTTTCTTTCCGATTCTCGTTTTTAACAACATGTTACGCGCACCGGAGCCGGGTTCAATGGGACTGGTCCCGCAAAATAGTCTCGCGCTTCCTTCAGCATTAACTGCTTCGCTCAAGAGGCTGGCTATCGAAAAGCTCGGTTCGAGCGAACGTTTCGACATCACAGTGCGCGATGCGATGAGCGGTTTTGTATTTTTAAATGTTGAAGGAAATCTCTACGACTACGATGCCAATGCGCAATTGCTTAGGATCCAAGGTGGACGGCTTCTGATCTCAAAGGAATTTGCCAACGCGCTCGGGCGCCGAGCAGACGCTGGCGTAGCAGTTGGAAAAATCTCAGTGGGTGCGGCGATGCAGCCAATTGAGATTACACAGCTGGTTAACGGCGCGCCGAAATCCGTGACCATGCCGCCGTTGCGGGGCGCAGCCGGAGCAGACACACCTACTCTTGTGCCAGGACCCGATGTCATTGTCGGCGAAATCGAGAGCGTGGACCAATTTGGAAGCGCTGGAACACAGGTGGGCCTGGCAGCGGGAACAGACTCTTGTAACAATGGCGACCAACCAGTGGATTGGTTTCAGTTGCCGAATACTGATCACCCGGTTGTTCCGCAAAACCTTTATCGGATGAGCGGTGGCGCCAATAACAACGAGCGCTTCGAACAAGTCGGCCACTCCTGGATGAAACACACGTTTTTTGCGCTGGAAGACAACGTTTGCAACCTCGGGTGCAATACCAGCGGGTGCGCCACCGGCAGCCATCTTTGCCCGGGATGCTCGGACCCGTACACCTCCGGCTTAAATGGCGACCAAAATCAGATCGGTTCGCGCGCATGGGTGAATCCTTTTACCGGCGCTTTCCCATCAAACGCGGACGACCACAGCGGCCATAACCATGACGGCGTGTCGCACCGGATCCGCGTGGAAGTCAACGACCTGAACACCAATCTCAACCCGGGGGCCACCTATTTCGGCGAAGCGGCATACATTAGCCCGCATGAATACGCCTGGTGCCAGGCGCATCCGGGGCAGTGCAACATGTATAACAACGTCTCCTATCGGCCGTTCAGCGTCAGCGGGATTAGTAACTTCACGTTTTCACCGCTCGGCTCGACCGTCCGAATGCAACCGGCTATCATGGCCTGGGCTGGTACAGGCGCGACAGTAGATCAGGTACAACCGGATCCCGGAAACGATGGCATCTGGTTTATGGGTTACGAGGTGACGAACCCCTCGACTGGGGTCTGGCATTATGAGTACGCTCTCTATAACGAGAACCTCGATCGCTCTATTCAATCCTTCAGCGTGCCGGTCGCGGCCGGAGTCAACCTAAGCAACATCGAATTTCACGCGCCGCCTCAGGAACCTGGCTGGTCAAACGATGGCACATTTAACAGTCAGGGTTACAGCAGCGCACCATGGAGTGTAACTCAAGCGGGTGGTTCCATAACTTGGAACTGTGAAACGTTTGGGCAAAACCAGAACGCAAATGCAATTCGCTTCGGCACATTATACAATTTCCGGTTCGATGCCGATCAACCGCCGCACACTACAAGTGCGACGGTCGGTTACTTCAAGACAGGGTCGCCGATGCCGGTTGTAATCCAGGCGCCTGTACTGGCAGACGCGACGCCGACTCCCACACCCACGGCAAGCCCATCAACTACACCTACACCGACGCCTACACCTACTCCAACGGCAACTGCGACACCATGTGATACCGGGATAATCCAAAACGAAGGATTCGAGACCGGCAGCTTCCCGCCTTGGGTAATTGACGGCCATACGAACGATCCGGTAGTTACCAATAACGCATCGCACAGCGGGACTTTTTCCGCATTCGCGGGCGGCAACCCACAACAAGGGACGTATTGCGAGGAGCAGAATAACGAACCACTCGGAGACAGCTCCTTTTATCAGCAGTTCGGGCCGGTGCCTGCTAATGCCACGTTGAGCTTCTGGCACAAGGACTGCACGAACGACAGCATTTCGTTCGACTGGCAGGATGCTTATATCACCGATAGCAACGGCAACATCCTGCAAACGATCTTCCATCTGTGTGATACTGTGGACTGGACCAACCAGACAGTGGACATGAGCCCGTATGCTGGGCAGACGGTGCGCATCAAGTTCCTGGTGCACCAGGATGGCTTTAACCCTCCTGGCGACACCACCGGGATGTGGGTGGATGATGTGGTTTTATACCAGCCGTGTGGAACTCCGTCTCCGACTCCCACGGCTACTGCGACAGCCACAGCGACAGCTACCGCTACTGCAACAGCAACAGCAACAGCTACAGCTACCGCAACGGCTACAGCTACGCCAACAGCTACCGCTACCTCGACCCCGAGACCCACCCCGACGCCACGGTCTCAGCCCACTCCGAGGGGTCGTCCCACTCCGCCGCCGCGACCGTAAGCCTTGGTTCCCAAGTGATCAGCTGTAGCCACGGCTCTGTGAGCCGTGTTAACGCGTTGACAAGTCGCCGCGGTGACCGTTACAACCTTGATGTGCCTTCGAGCAGGAGCACGAGTAAGAGCAAGAAAAGGTCTGCCCGCGAATCACCACATCGACGCGAATGATTTTCTCTTAATTGAATTTTTGCGTGCATTCGCGCCTGCCGCGCCGTAGCCCAAGCGAAGGCGGGTCATTCTCATCATCTCGTGCCATCCGTGGTCAAAAATTTCTCCGCCCTTGCCCGGATACCAAATTGGGATTAGAAAAAAACGTGAAAGCAGCGCAGGCATTAATTCTAACGTTAATCGTGAACACATGCTGCTCCGTCATGGCCGAGGCACAATCTCCAAACCTCATTGGCAGGTGGAATGCGGAAATCACATTTGCGAATGAGGAACACCGCGCGCTGCGGTTTGACGCGCAAGGCGAGGGAAAAGGCACTTTCCTGCTGCTGGACCCAAAGTTGAAAGTGTGGGGGCCCGCCACGTCTTCGGAGGCGAAGTGGACCCGGAGCGAAGGAAACTCGGTCACTTTCTCGGGGCCGGTGGAATTTCTGATCGGCAACGTCGGACGCGACGCGGGGACATTGACGTTCAAAGGAAAATTTGAAACATCGGATCTGATCACGGGTGAGGTGGAATTTTCTCCGCTCGTTGGGGAGAGACCTTCGAAGCACGGCACATTCAAAGCGGTCCGCGCCGGCGAATAAAAAACGCAAACGCCCAGACCCGAAGGGTCGCTCGGAAATTAGCCGGTGGTGCAAACCACCGTCTCCGGCCATAAAAAACCATCCAGCCCCGGCAGGGGCGCCAGATTAAACGTAACGCTCATCGAATTCTACGCCACTCCGGCGTAGCAATTCCAGATACTCCTCGCGAAAAGTGCGCGTGCGATGACCGAGCGGCGCTCCCCAAGAGCGACGCGAGGACGCGTAGGCACTCCCCAAAGCTGACGCGAAATTCAAGAGGCGTCTCCGTGGATTTTGCGCGCAGTGCTTTTGGAGTACGATGCGTCTTCGCATCGCTTTCATTGTGCATCGATATAACGGGATTGATTTACGAACGCCCCCTGCCGGGCCTTGGAGCTGTTTTATACCCAATCACCGGTGGTTTGCACCACCGGCTAATATTCAACATCCCTCCGGGATTGGTTTCTGCGCCGCCAATAAAATAGTAACAGCGTTGTTACCAAGGGGGAAAACTGACGTCTCAATAATCCACGTCATCCGCGTAACCTGTAGAGGCAGCCGTGTCGGCTGCAATCCCTCAATGTCTTCACAGGCGACACGCCTGCCACTACAGCGCCGCGGTTCAGATCAAAAAAAAGAAAAAAAAGCTTGCCATTCATCCACGCATCAAATAAACCCGGGGAACCAAAAAAAGTGTTGACGCGTCCCTGTCATTTCAAGTACAAGCGACGTTCCACACTCAAATTCCATCCACATCATAACCATTCATGAAAAAGAAATCCGCTTCACAATCCACACCTGCCCGCCGTAGCCTCGGCGAAGGCGGGTTCTTTAATCTCCGCGTTCTAATTGGCCTGTCTGTAATCCTGGCCGGTGTTTTTCTGGCCCTGGCGGGCTTTGGCACGTTCTCCGCAATTACTGCCAGCTCCGCACAAGCGCAGCAAAAGCACAAAATTATCAACATCCAAGGCCTCCCTCCTGGATTTGACTGTTCCAAAATTCACGAGCTGGGCATCGACAAGATGGAAAATTTGCGGGCTGGACTCATCATGATTGCCTGCGGCGAGGCACGGGGAGGTTCAGGTTCAGGTTCCCCGGCTGGCGCCTTCTCTCAGTTTGTCCAAAAATTGCTGCCAGCACCCCTAGCGTATGGCGCTGCTGACGTGGACTTGATCAACCCGCAAACCGACTCCGGCGTACACATTACCCAGTCGGAGACATACAGTACGGCTAACCCAGATAACCCCGACCAGATCGTCGTCGCGTACAACGACTCACGATGCTGGCCCGCCAGCAACAACATCTCCGGCGCATCGGTCTCCACGGACGGCGGCACCACCTTCACCCGCCTCACCCAAGCCAGCGGTTGCGGCCCCTTCAACAATACCTTCGGCGACCCGGTTATTCTGTACAACAAGCCAAGCCAGACTTGGTTCACGGTCTTTATCGACGGGGGCTGCGGCGGCGGGGGCCTGGGCGGGTACAAGTCCACGACTCCCTGGGACCCGAATAGCTGGACTCATTACTGCGTTCACAGCGGCGGCTCAGACGACCGAGAGTCTGGTTGGGCCGATAACAACACAGCCTCTCCGTTCTTCGGCCGGATGTACGTTTCCTGGAACGACTTCGCTCAGAGCGCGCAGATTCGCTCCACCTACTCCAGCGATAACGGCATCACTTGGTCCGCCCCTGTCAACGTCAACAATACCTTCATCCGGAACGTCCAGATCACCGGCGACAAGGTCACGGGCGACGTGTACATCGCAGGCATGGATGAAGGAGGCGGAGGCTTCCCCCACAACGACATCAACAAGATCTACAGGTCTACCGACGGCGGCAATACCTGGACCAACACCTACAACGGCCCCAGCTTTCCCGGACCGGGCGTTGGCGCTGTCGGCTACTTCGCCTGCATGTTTACCGGTGGGGGAGCCGGTTTCTTCTGGCGCCACGAGGGCTGGGGTGAGCCTGCCGCCTATAACCACGTAGTGAGCCTTGTCTATGCCCAACACGGCACCGGTGCCGACGCTGGCGACGTCTACTACATCCGCTCCACCGACAGCGGCGTGACCTTTGGCGCGCCATTCAAGTTGAACACTGATGCCACTACGCGCCCTCAGTGGCAGCCCAACCTCTCAGTCAGTGACGCAGGCACCCTCTTCGCCATGTGGTATGACGCGCGCGAGAGTGCCAGCTGCACCTATGGTAGCCCAGGTGTTCCATGCTACAGGATGTTCTCGCGCAAGTCCAATGATAATGGTGTTACTTGGTTAGCCGACGATATGTTCTCGGATGTCGTTAGCCCCTTGCCGGCTCAACCCGACCCGAACATCCAAACGCCCTATGCCGGCGACTACGACTACGGCTCCGCGATATTGGTTAAGCACGTCACTTCATGGGTGGACGGGCGCGTGCCCATCAGCGGCCAATCCCAGCAGGATGCCTTTACCGACAGGGAGCTGGTAGGTTTCGCCGTGACTACTACCGACCCGGCTTGCAACAGCCTCATCAATACGCAGCCGACGGACTTCGTCATCAACCTCAGCGACGCCGTGGACACGTCAACTGTCCAAGCAAGCGATTTCACCGTGAACGGAACTCCGTCGAACCTGGCGCCTACCTTCAGCAACGGCAATGCGACGATCACCTTCCACTTCAGTAGCACGCCGGTGACGCTGGGTACCAACACGATGCATATCCCCGCGGGCGCCTTTAACCGCCAATCGGACGGCCAGCCGAACTTCGAATTCAACTGCTCGTTCTGTTACGCCGTAACGCAGCTAATGGTGACTGCAACCAATCCTCCGGTTGGTGGCACCTTCACAGGGCCAGGGACGCAGACGCTTGACGTGGACTGGAACATGGCTGTTGATCCGGCGTCAGTCACGACCGGCGATCTG
>Ga0209058_1001360_pt1 | contig 20901 bp, 17 predicted proteins | sample GraSoiAngelo_147_FD_185904 | JGI IMG/M metagenome (GOLD analysis project Ga0209058, IMG submission 185904) | Grasslands soil microbial communities from the Angelo Coastal Reserve, California, USA - 14_1009_05_40cm (SPAdes) (version 2) | ecosystem: Environmental > Terrestrial > Soil > Grasslands ... | reverse complement strand
CCCTGTGCCGGTCGGCTTACCTTCTTCCCGAGGCTCGCCAGCTGGCGAGCCTCGGGAAGATCACTCCATTGGATTTTTTGCATCCAGACACTCTACCGAGTGTCACCAATCATTCTGAACGAGCACAGACGGTCCATGCGCCATGGCGATGGTGGAAATGAGGGACGAAATGACAGGAATGGCGACCACCTCAAGGCGTTGGTTCATTGTAGCGCTCGCTAGCTCTTTGGTCTTGGCGATTGGGGGATGGCTCGCACCTCAGACCCCCATGCCGCTCGATTACCACAACATGCTGTGGCACAGCATTCCAATTACTTGCCTCTGGGCGCTGGCAGTCGGCCTCTCAGCATATCGCTTCGGACGAAATGCTCTCTGGATGCTGCTGGGTGCCCCAGTTGCGCTCTACTGGCCTATTTGGCTACTTTTTCATGGCCTCCCTCCGTGCTACTGGCACGGAAACTGTGTCTGACCTTAAGCTGCCCCCTAGCTCCGGCACGGAGTCATGCGACACCAAAATCACCTGAAACCATTCATCCACCCTAATAACCGTTCAACCCTCATTTTCGACCATTCACTGTAAAACGGTTAGCCAAACCCTACTTCCATGCTATCCTTCCGCGTGTTTGCCAAGTTCCATCCTCGCCGATTCGTTTCCCCGCTTCCGCACGATCTCTGCGGACAGCGTCTAACCCGGCCTGCCGGGGCGTCGCAGTCTACCCTGATCCCCCTCGAAGGGCGTCAGACTGTTCTATCCTCTTTCATTTTCCAAACTCTCCACTTTCAACTTTTCACTTTCAACTTTTCCCCTTCTCTACCTCCCCTAAGTCCTTTTTCTGCAACATTTACGCGCCTCCCCGCCCAAGTGTTGCAAACAAAAGACTTACAGCAAAGCTAAACCGTTTACACAGGGCAATTATCCCTCCTAAACAAGTAGACTGGCCAGGGGTCAAAATGCCTTATAGAACTTATAGAAATGGTGAATTTTTGCCTGTCGGCAGTCTTTCTGCCTTTAACCGGTCAAGCGTCAGGAGCATCGCGGTGGCCCTGAAAATCTTTCTGGACGGCAGCGGGCAATCCGAGGATGCGTCCAATCAATTCCTAACTTTGGCAAGCATCATGGCGTCGGACGATAGCTGGTCTACATTTGAAGCCGCGTGGAGCGCAGCGCTAAATCGCCACGGCGTTCCATATTCCCACATGAAGGAACTGCTTCGCGGAGAAGGGCCGTTCCACGACTGGGAGGATCGCGCGAAGATAGCGTTTGTCAAAGACCTCTTCAACGTAATGGCGCGAATGGACCGAGGAGATTTTCTGGGGCCACTCTCACCGTCGATTTGAAGGACTATCGGAAGCTCGCCAAAAATCCCTCAGTGAAACCTGCCGCGGCCGTCTGCATCGATTTTGTTATGACCCATGCTTTTGCGCATTCGCGCTTCGCGGACGGGAGGGCGGAGATTTTTTTCGACCGCGACGAATCATTTATAAAATATCTGGAGCGCATTTGGAGCAGAAACAAGCACGATGACTCATCATGGGCCGCATACATTTCAACCGTGGCACCGGTTGAAATGAACGAAGTCCTGCCGGTTCAGGCTGCGGACTTGTTAGCTTGGAGCGTAAACCGATCGGCCCGTATTCCGCCACAAAGAAAGATTTTGCCCGGCCCAAGGCTAACCGCGATGGCGGTCGTCCGGAGCGGCGGCGATGCCCGTGCGGCGAAGCTCATCCTGGTAATACTTCTTGTGGAGAACGTCCCACTCCTCGCTGCCTTCGAGGATTTCTTTTTTCTGCGAAGTGATTCGCTTGCGCACTTCCAGCTCGATCTTCTCTTCGTCTTTCAGCGTGGCCGTCAGAATCTGCACCACTTGCTGCCGAATGGTGTCGCGGTCGTCGACGAATTCCACTTCCTCGCTCTCAACAAGCACATCCGTGATTTGGTGCGACAGCCGTATAATTTTTTCGCGGGTCAGGCGCATCGTTTCTGGAAATCCTCGTTTGCTTTTGAAATCGACACCGTGAAGCCCCCCGTGGAGCCGGGGTTGCAAGCTCTGTGCCGGCCGAAGCCCGAAACACAACAAGCCAGGAATCCGCTACCGCAGGATCAGCTTCCGGTCCCTCGCCAGTTGTTGCTTCACTTTCTTGTACATCTCTTGATAAGAGACGCTGGTCCGGCGCATTTCATCCTGATGGTCGATCAGGATCTGCCGCACTTCCTCGTTGAGCCGGTCCTCGACCGTCAACTCTTCAAGCATCCTCAGCCGGACGCGGTTAGCCACAGCCGCTGCGGCCTTGGTTTCGATATGCCCGCCCTCGACCAGCCGTTTCACAACTTCGTTAGCCATGTGCGCTACATAGTCTCGTACGATCAGCATCTCAGTGCGTTTCCTCTACGCCAGTGCAAGAGAGTGAGTTTACTGGCTGCGCCAATAAAGTGCAAGGAAACGCGCAAATTCACGCGAAAAAATCCGCCCGCAACAGCGCGGCTTTATCCTGCGTGCAGCCGAAGAAACGTTGCGCCCCGGCTTGCCGATCCGCTCATCACGAGAGAGTTTTCCGCAAGCCAGAACAACTATTCGCCTTGCGTTGACGCTTCTGGCCGCTTCCTGTACGATGATTTATGTAAGGGCGCTTAGCTCAGCGGTTAGAGCGTTCGGTTTACACCCGAAAGGTCGTCCGTTCAAATCGGACAGTGCCCACCATCCGTGAGCTTCACCGTTTCACCCACCGCGGGGACGTAGTTCAGTTGGTTAGAACGCTGGCCTCTCGTTGGTTAGAATCCCACACTGTCACGGCAGTCCTGACTGCTCGGCGTTATCATTAATATATATCGCTCCACCAGGACGTGCAGTTCTCCAACCAGAAGCCTCATTCGACTTGCCTGAAGTCATTTTTTCCCCTACCCTGAAGATGACGAAGCAACGGAGCAGCAACGCATGACGATTCATCTCACGCCGGAACAAGAGCGCCGGCTTCGAGCTGTGCTGGACCGCGGTGCCTACAAATCGGTTGAGGAGGTTGTCGAGGCTGCTTTAACGGCCGTTGAACAACGCACCGTGCCAGGTTTCGCGGGAACACCGGAAGAACTCGATACCCTGCTCGCTGAAGGGCTTGCCTCAAAACAACTCACGGAAGACGAGGTTTGGAGTTCCGTAGGCAAACGAACGGATGCGCTCGTGGCTGAGCATAAAACCAGCCCTCGTTCGTGAAGGTTCTGTATCGACAGACCGCCGGCGACGACATCGTTCGTCAGTTCCGCTATTACCTCGTTACTGCAGAAGCTCCCGAGATCGCTCTTCGCTTCCGGGAAGCTGTCAGGCGTACCATTCAGTCGCTACGCCAAAATCCTCATGTGGGTCCGCGATATTCTTCCAGCAATCCGCGAATTCAAAATCTTCGATCATGGCCGGTTGCTGGATTTGAAGCGGTTCGGATTTACTATGTGCTGGAGGAAGACGCGATGCACATTATTCGTATCCTGCACGGCAAACGAGACGTGAGGCGCATCCTTGGAAATGAATGAGCTCCTAAGTGCGCCAGCCGAACGTGGCGGACCGACTGGATCCAAACCCACCGTGCACGTTTTGCGACGTACAACGGTTTAGCAAATTCCCGATTCGACACGCTCTTGTTCGGAATCAACAGGTTGCGTTCAGACCAAAAATGCGACGGTTTTTGCGGACCGTTCGTGGAACCGCGACAAAAGCTTTCGATCCCAGAAACTCAGCTTTATAAGGCTGTTACCGATAATGTTCGGGAAGGGTTCAATCGGGCTTACGCACTCGCAAACGAAAAGCGGGCTGGTACTGTCGGCTTCGCCCTTACGATTCTCCAGCGTCGGCTTCAGGCTATCGAAGTTGGTGTTGTTTCGTGATCGATTCAGAAGCTTGTCCAACGTGAATCGGTCAGGCTCCCAGAACGCCAGTAAGAATGCTGCAGCGGCCGCCGAGAAGACCGAATAGTCGAATGGCGTCTTGATGCCAAGGCCCGTGACCATGCCCATAGCAAATGACAAAAGGAGAAGACCCGAGAGGACGGAGGCCATTCGTAAAGACAAGACGAACGAACAAGACAGCAATCCACGACTGGTCTGGAAAATTGCTTTCGCGGTGCGGTCCGCCCGGACGGTTGCTGGCCCGAGGAAACTTCGGGGATGGCACTTGCAGGTGACACCCGAGGACGCTCGTTAACGTTAACAATTTTTGCTTGACAAGACACGGCCATCTAGTATTTAAGTACTACCAAACGGAATTTCTTCTCGCAAAATATCGTTATTCAAGAAAGGGGTGGGCTCGTGGCTAAGCGTATCATTTCCTCCTTGGTTGTTCTGGGCTGCTTGATTCTAGTCGCCGGCGGCGTGCTGCGGGCGCAGTCGATCTACGGCACGATCACAGGAACTGTTTACGATCCATCCGGAGCGGTCGTTGCCAATGCCAATGTGATTCTTAAGAATGTTGCCTCAGGAGACGTGCGCAAGGGCGCAACGAACTCTGACGGATACTATTCGTTTTCTTCCGTGCCGACGGGTGCGTACACGTTAACAGTGGAAGCAGCCGGCTTTCAGAAGACCGTCACGGAAGGAATCGCGGTGACCGGCGCGGCAAGCCTGAGTTTCCCCATTAAGCTGGCGATCGGAGCCGCTACGACGGAGGTCAAGGTGGAAGGCGTGGCCGACCAGATTATTCCCACCGACTCCGGCGAAAAGTCGGTGACGCTCACCGAGAAGCAGTTGCAGGACTTCAGCATCGTCAGCCGTAACGCCGCCGAGTTCATAAAGATACTGCCGGGATTTGTTCCACGCAACGCAGGCGACGGGCTCAAGAGCGGAACAGACTACTCGGGCGAAGTGATTGGGATCAACGGAAACGGGGACGGTGGCAGCCAAAGCCCGCTAAACGGCGCCTATGTGTCCAACGGAACTGGCACAGGTACGATCGACATCACGGCGGATGGCGCCCACGTCTCCGACCCGGGCTGCAACTGCGCAACGCCGGTCAACCCCAACACGGACATGATCCAGGAGTTCAAGGTGCTGACTTCGAACTTCAGCGCGGAGAACTCCAAAGGCCCCGTCGTCATTAATACAATAGCCAAATCTGGCGGGCGTGATTTCCACGGAGAAGCCTACTTCAGCGCGCGCGATTACGCTTTGAACGCGAACCGCTGGGTCAATAACTACACGGGAACGCCTAAACCAGCCAATAAGTTTTTCTTCCCTGGTGGCAACATCAGCGGCCCCGTTCTCCTTCCCAAGTCGGGTTTCAACCGGAATCGCGACAAGATGTTTTTCTTTAGCGGCTTTGAGTATTACTACCAAACCCTCGATACGGGGCTGCTGGGCGCCACAGTGCCGACGGCGGGAATGCGAACCGGCAATTTTAGTCCGCTGGAACTGGCGAAGCTGGGAACCAAGACAGCGAGCGGGGGGGCGCCTTCGCAGCTAAATTCATGTCTCACGAGCGCCATCACCCCTACAACGAAGGATAGTAATGGGAACTACGTCTGCGGTGCATCGAATAACGGGGGTAATGCTACACTCCCAGGCAGCTGGTTGGATGGACAAATACTAACTTACCCAGGGCAGCCTGCTCCCGCCCTAGCCCCAATTGGCGGCATCTTCCCCACAGGCCTTATCAACCAGAGCGGACAGAACATGCTGGGCGTTGGTGTTTTGCCGCTTCCTAACGCCGATCCGAATGCCACCGGTGGTTACAACTACGTCAAAGAGATCGCGTTCAACCAGAATTCCTGGCAGTGGCTGTCGCGGGTCGACTACAGCATCAGCGACAACACGAAGCTCTATGTTCGCTACAACCTGCAGAAGGAGACGCAACAGTTCCCTATTGGTTTGTGGTGGAGGAACTCGCAGCAAGTACCGTACCCCACTCCGATTCTCGGAAAAAACAGGTCAGATTCCGTTTCGGCAAGCCTGACACACGTGTTCAACCCTACGCTCTCGAACGAATTCGTGTTTGGGTACACGTACATCGACTTCCCTAATGTGTTCGGAAATGAGAGCAAGGTGAGCCGGAAAGCTCTGAACATTCCGTTCACGGGACTCTTCAACAATGGCGTCGACCAAATCCCCTCGATGACAGGTTGGGGGGGCGAATTTGCCACGATGTTCAACCCGGGCGGCTTCGAGGCCGGCGGGAGCGGAGGTCTGTTTGCCAAGAAGCATCTTCCATCGGTGAGCGACACTGTTTCCAAGGTGTGGGGCACGCACACGATGAAGTTTGGCGGCTACTACGAGTTCGTGATCAACAACCAGCCCAACAACACGAATTCAAATGGTTTGTTTGTGGAAGCTGGGTGGGCCGGTGGTAGCAGCGGTAATCCCTATGCGGATTTGCTTGCTGGCTTCGCCGGTCAGTATCAAGAGACGAATTTCAGCAATCTGCATAATGAGGGATATAATACGGTCGAGTTCTTCGGCATGGATAGCTGGAGGATGACAAGGCGACTGACCGTGGAATACGGTTTGCGTACGTCGCATCTTGGAGCATGGTACGACCGTCAAGGGAATGGCTTTGCCATATGGAATCCCGCCCTGTACACCGGTACAGTGGGTAGTGGCTTTGATTACCACAAGAAGAATTCTAGTGTACCGCTCTCGGGGTTCCCGAACCGGGCTCTCTACTATGCTCCGCGGTTCAGCTTAGCCTACGACCTCCTCGGCACAGGAAAGACCGTGTTGCGCGGCGGCTGGGGACAGTTCTACTATCACAACGCTCAGTTCACGCAGGGACTCGACCAGCCTGTTGGGGTGGAGACCGCGACGGTGAATAGCTTGAATTTTGGGGACATTCAGACCGCTAATAAGCCGGGCCTTTCGCTACCCTTCAGCACAGGTGCCGTTAGCCGGACCGACGACAATAGCCCACTTACCACCAGCTACAGCTTCACCATCTCGCAGCGGCTGCCGTTTTTCTCTTCGCTGCTCGAAGCCTCGTATGTAGGCAATCAAAGCAAATATGGGCTGAATCAGCAGGGCGTCGGGACCAACGCCAACGTTATCCCGTTCGGGACACTCTTCAACCGAGGATTCGACCCCTCGAACCAGAACACGAACAATTGCGGTCCGGGCGGAACGGGCAGCGGCACTTCACACTGTCCTTCCGAATACGAATTGGGTTCATATCCTATCTATCAAGTTATAAGCGTCGCCAATCACGATATATCTTCCAACTATAACGCTTTGCAGGTGAGTTGGGTGCGTCAGAAGGGAAACTACGATATCGCCTTCAATTACACCTACAGCAAGGCGCTCGGTACGCTAAATGCGAATTGCTGTAACGCGCTGGACCAGTTGAATCCGAAAAACGATTACGGCGCACAACCCTTTGATCGGCGGCATCTGTTCAACGCGGCGTATTCGATCGAACTGCCAAAAATGGTTCACAACAACAAAGCGCTAGAAGGCGTCGTCGACGGCTGGCAGTTTTCTGGCATCACTTCGGTGCAAAGTGGGGTCAATCTGACTGCTAACTCGGCGAATCAGAACTTCAACGCCACTTCAAGTATTTCTTCAAGCCTGAAAACACAGCCGAACTCACTAAACGCGTTCGTCTCCACAATTACGCCCTATTCGATCAATGGCACGGACCAGATTGCATTGAACCCTATACTCACCTGCGACCCGCGAAAGAATCTTGGGCCACACCAATTCCTCAATGGGAACTGCTTCTCTCTACCCACGGTGCCCGGCCAGAATGGACCCACGGTGCTACCTGAATTCTTTGGGCCCTGGAACTGGACGAGCGACCTTTCGCTCTTCAAGAATTTTCAAATGGGCGAACGCAAAAAGGTCCAGTTCCGGTTCTCCGCATATAACTTTATGAACCATCCTCTTTGGTCGTTTTCTGGGAGCGGGGTTGGTTCAAACAGCCTGTATCTCAACTTCGCTCCGGGTGCGACTCCTGGCAGTCAAGTGCAGACGAACTCAAACTTCGGTATAACGCCGATCAAAGTGGGCAATCGCATCCTCCAACTCTCGTTGAAGTACTACTTCTAGTCTCATTGGGCGGAGCGCCGCCCGGCTACTCTTGGGCTGGGCGCTCCGCTATACTCTTGCAGGGCCAGGATATGGGAAGCCGTTCAGCTTCGCGCTTAGTGGTGTGTGTGACTCGGCGACTGCTGTACGGCTTTACTTTTTTTGCGCTGTTCGTTTGCCTTGCAACTGGCCAAACGCAACGCGCTCCCGGAGAAATCTTGAAGGAAGCGGCCTCGCTTCACCGGGCCCGCCAGTTCCAGCAGGCGATTGAAGATTACCGTTTATTCCTGGAAAAGTATCCCGATGTACCTTCCGTGCGATCGGATCTTGGAGCAGCGTTAGCGGGCGCAGGGCGCTACGAAGAGGCCATCGCAGAGTATAAGCGCGCACTGCAACTGAAGCCCCTCCCGCAGGTCCGGCTGAACCTGGCCCTGGCCTATTACAAGTCCGCCAAGCTTTCTCTCGCTGTTCCAGAGTTGAAGAAAGTGCGCGAAGAGATGCCGGGCGACCTTCGGCCTCTGATGCTTGAGGCGGACTGCTATCTGCGGCTGGGGGAAAACAAGAAGGTGATCGAGCTATTGACTCCTGTACACCAAACGAACGGGGACGGTTTGGCGATCGCGTACATGCTTGGCACTGCGCTGGTCCGCGATGGACAGGCCGAAAGGGGACAGGTTCTGATCGGTAGGATCCTGAAGAATGGCGATTCGGCGGAGGCGCGGCTGCTGCTGGGCACCACCAAGCTAATGGTGAATGACTTCGCCGGGGCGCTGGTTGATTTGCAAAAGGCCGTTGAGCTGAATCCCAATCTTCCAGAGGCGTACGCTTACTACGGCACAGCATTGCTATCGACTGGGGATCAGGCTGGCGCGCAGGAGGCGTTCGAACACGCTCTGCGAGACGATCCCAACAATTTCGATGCGAATTTGAGAATGGGACTGCTGCTGCGCAAAGACGAAAAATACGATGAGGCGCTAAAGTATATCCGCCATTCGTTGGAAATACGGCCCGGTGACGTGGGGGTACGATATCAGATGGCCTCCATTGAATTGTCTGTCGGGCAAGTGGAACAAGCCCGGGCTCATCTGGAGTCCCTGGTTGCGGAAGCACCGAATTTTACGGAGGCGCACGTGTCGTTGGCGACGGCGTATTATCGCGAAAAAAGGAAGGCCGACGGCGACCGGGAACGTGCCATCGTTGAGAAACTCAACGCCGAGAAGCAGGCCAACGAAAAGGGGGTTAAGTCCACGCAATGAAGCCACTGAGGTTGGGCCTTCTCATCACTGCCCTTCTTCCAGCTTACATTGCCCCTGCGCAAACGAAGGCTCCCTCACAGGGGAAAGGAGCCGCCGGCGCGGCAAATGTTTCCGGCTTTGAAGCGCTAGTCAAGAAAGCGGAGGCTGCCCGGGAAGCAGACCAAACCGACGAAGCCATGCGGCTATACAAGCAAGTGGTTCGCGTGAGGCCGGGATTCGCGGAGGGCTGGTGGTATTTAGGCATGCTGAACTATGAGGCGGATCAATATGCTGACGGCCGGGCAGCGTTCCGCCACGTGACGGGGCTGAAGCCCGAAATGGCTTTGGCGTGGACGATGCTTGGCTTGTGTGAATTCGAGACTAAGGATTTTGATAGCGCTCTGGCTCATCTGGAGAGGGCTGATCAACTTAAGATTCCGAGCGAGCAAGGCTTTTACGATGTTTCCAAATACCATTTTGCTCTTTTGCTGATACGCTCGGGGCGATTCGAATCCGCCGTAAAAATCATCGGCGATTTTGCGAGGCAAGGCAAAGATAGCGTGCAATTCACCGAAGCGATGGGGCTTGCAGCGCTTCGCAAGCTGTTGCTGCCCAACGAACTCCCGCCCCTCGAGCGCGAAATGGTTTTAGATGTCGGACATGCGATGTGCGACTCCGCGGCAAGGCGCGCGGCGGAAGCGGAGCGGGATCGCGTGGAGTTGCTGCGTAAATATCCGAACACGCCGCAAATCCATTACATTTCCGGCACTATGGTGCTGGCGAGCGACTCCGACAAAGCATTGGAGGAATGGAATGCCGAGCTTGCGATCTCGCCTGAGCATCCGCAAGCGCTGGTGAGTATTGCGGCCGAGTACCTCAAACGCGGCGAACATCAGACGGCCCTGCCCTCCGCCGAAAAAGCGGTCGAGGTGAGCCCCAACTACTTTGCGGCTCACGCTATCCTGGGGCAGGTGCTGGCGGAAGGAGACTTGGATGTACCCCGTGGAACGCGTGAATTGGAGACGGCAGTGCGGTTGGCTCCCTGGCAGCCCCAGGTTCATTTTGCCCTGGGGACTGCTTACGCCAAAGCGGGCCGAAAGACGGATGCGGCGAAGGAGCGGGAGGAGTTCTTGCGGCTGAGAGGTCAGAGCGAAGTCGCTGTTTCCAAACCGTGATGAGATGGCGCCGGCAACTACTCTGTTTGGTTCTTCCCGCGGCCGCTGCGGCGCAAACCGATTCGCGTCGTGTGTCTGCGTGCACCCCATGCCACGCAGAGGCGAGGTCCCAGCCGGCCACCTCGATGGCGCACGCGCTCGAAACAGTTAGGGAGTGTAAGATTCTCATCGATCATCCCGTTCTGACTGCGAAGGTGGGCAGGTACTCTTACCGCATCGAGCGCGAGGGCGCCCAGAGCAGCTATTCGGTTTCCGACGGAGTCAAGACAGTGACCATGCCCATCCGTTGGGCGATGGGAGCGAGTTCCGCAATTGGCCAAACGTACGTCTTGGAGAAAGATGGCGAACTCTATGAAAGTCGCGTCAGCTATTTCAGCGAGCTGAATGGCCTTGCTCCAACTTTGGGTTCCGAGGGGTCTACGCCATCGGACATCAACGAAGCTGCCGGGCGGCTCATGGGTCGCGACGATAAACTGCGCTGCTTCGGGTGCCACGCGACGAATGCGACCATTGGTAGGCAACTCACCTTGGATAAAATGACTCCCGGTGTGCAGTGCGAGCGCTGTCATGACTCCGCCGAAACCCACCTGGCGGCGAGGCTGCTTGATAGTTTCGAACTAGAGGCGCAAAAGGATTTGTCCAAATTACACGGACTATCCGCAGAGCAAGTGTCTAACTTCTGCGGACAGTGTCACCGGACGTGGGAAGAAATTGCGCTGCAGGGTAACCTGAATATTGCGAACATTCGCTTCCAGCCTTACCGGTTGACTGGGAGCAGGTGCTACGACGCCGATGATGCGCGAATTAGCTGCCTCGCGTGCCACGATCCGCACCACGAAGTGAGCGGCAAACCAGTCGATTACGATGCGAAATGCCAAGCCTGTCATGGCGGCGGGAAACCAGGCGCGAAAGCTTGCCCGGTGTCCACAGAAAAATGCGTGACCTGCCACATGCCAAAACTCGAGCTGCCCGGTGCGCACCACAAGTTTTCGGATCATCGAATTCGAATCGTGAAGCCAAATGAAAGGTATCCGGGTTAGTTGCCAGCGTCACTTGAAGTTCGGGCGTGGCTTGGCCGGTGCGCGTCCAGGTGCGTCCAAATTTTGTCTGCTTGGTACAGAGTTGGAGATCTCCGATGGTCTAGCGATTCAGCGATATGTTTTGGGAAAAGGAAACGAACAATGAAAAACTCCCCCAGAGTCATGTGCTTTTGTTTCTCGGCAATCTTGTTGTTTCTTACACCGGCTGGTTACCCACAGCAGAACGCCACAGCTCCGGCGCAAGGGGCCGCTGTACGGACAATCAGCGAGGAAGTCCTGCTGGACGTGGTGGTCCGCGACAAGAAGGGGCATCCCGTTAACAACCTCAAACCTGAGGATTTCCAGATATTTGACAACGGTGAGCTGAAGAAAATCATTGCGTTTCGTCTCGTCCAGGGTGGTGAAGCTGTGGCCGCAGGTGGTTCGCGGATGCAACTCGACCCGGTCCGCCAGGTTCGCTTGGTGACGATGATTTTTCAATGCTGGAACACCGACGCCCGGCGGCTCGCCCATGAGGCGGCCGTAGGTCTGCTGAAGGGCGAGCTCCCGCAAAACGTTTACATGGCCATCATGACCATCGATCGCAAGCTCGAAGTTCTTCAATCATTCACCAATGATCCAGCTCTGCTGCGTAAGGCTATCGACCGCGCCACCCGAAGCGAGAATACCGATTTCTCTTCGGATACCGCGATGGTTCAAAAACAGCTTGAGCAAATGGTTGGTCCGGACGCCAGCGGAGCGCAGTCCATCCAAGGGCAAATCGACAACCAGAATGCCCCCAATGCCCCTCAGGCGCAGGGACGGGCGCCGGACGTCGCGGGGCTAGTCAATATGGCGATGGCCCACATGGTGCTCCAAATGCTTGAGAGTCAGCAAAGCAGCGGGGTGAAGGAAGCCGGCCGGGTGAACATATATGCCTTGCTTGATGCGGTGAAGGAGCAGTACCGCCTGCCGGGACGGAAAACCATACTTTATTTTAGAGAGGGTGGCTTTGTAATACCCCAGGGAATGGAAGAGCCATTCAAGAGCGTTATCAGTGTGGCCAACCGCTCGAACGTCAGTTTCTATGCGGTCGACGCTCGCGGATTGACAACAGGAAATGCCAACACAGGTGCAATGAACGCGCTGAACAGAGCAGCGAGAGCTTCTCAAGACCAAATGGCCAATGACGGCAGCCAGGCCGTCAGGCCTGACGAAGCTAAGCTCTTTGACACAAGCATCGAGAGTACGCGTGCGAACACGCAGAACACCTTGGCAAATCTCGCAGAGTCCACGGGAGGAATGCTGATTGCCAACACCAATGATATGGGGACCCCGCTTCATAAACTTGCCGAGGACATTCAGACCTATTACGAAATAGGGTATGCGCCGGAGATAAAGAGCTACGACGGATCGTTCCGTAAAATTGCCATAAAAATGAATGCGAGCGATTTGCGGGTGCAATCGCGCTCTGGCTACATCGCTCTACCTCGGGGCCTCGCGGGTCAGGGCAGCGTGCTGCGCGCCTTCGAGGTTCCTCTCCTGACCGTTTTGAGTTCAGCGGAGCTGCCAAAAACATTTGGATATCAGTCTATGGCCTTACACTTCCGGGGTGCGCAGAACCAGTCCGTGTGCGATCTGGTTCTGGATGTGCCACTCGCCAATTTGACCTTTCAGAAGAAGGATGGTGATCAGTCAGAAGGTCGGCTGTCCTACGTCGCATTGGTGAAAAAAGAGAATGGGGAAGTGATTAAGAAGTTTGGGAACGACATCCCCTTCCAAGTGCCGAAAGCAGAACGAGATGCCCTCACGGCAGGACACTTTATTTACACGGAACACTTTGATTTGCCCGCGGGACACTACACGCTCGAAACCGCGGTGCTCGACGGCGAAGGAAACCGAATTAGCGCCCGAAAAAACAGTTTGATGATGCCGCCGCCCTCTACAACCTTGTCCATTAGCAGTGTCAGCGTTGTCCGCAATATGAAAGACAAAGACGCCTCTACGGACCAGTCCGACCCGCTGCTGATTGGGAGTCGCGTGGTTTCGCCGACGCTCAATCCGACCATCAGCAAAGCAGGCAATTCCGGCGTATCGTTTTACGTGGTGATCTATCCTGACAAGAGCTCTTCTCAGCCTACCCGATTGTCCATGGAGTTCAGCAGGAACGGCCAAGTGTTGGGAAACGGCTCGCCAGAGCTTAGCAAGCCAGACAAAGACGGGCGGATTCAGTACGTGGCCACTGTCCCGGTCGCGTCGCTCGAGCCCGGTGAATATACGATACGTTTCGACGCAATGCAGGGCACTGAGACCGCCTGGGAAGTAACCACGTTTATTTTGCAATAGGATCTCTGAATGAACTTTTCTCGGCGCGGGTTTCTACGAATAGGTATGGCTCTTGGGGCCGCGAAGGCCCTCCCAATGCGTGCTCTGGTTCCACAATCATCCGAAGAGCCGCTGTTTCGCGAAGCTGCCTCCACATCGTGTGGTATCGAGTGGGTCCACGAGAATGCCATGTCGGACAATCGCTACCTTCCTGAGACGCTGGGGCCAGGTTGCGCTTTCCTCGACTTTGACAACGACGGATGGATGGATATCTACCTGGTGAACAGCGGGCCGTGCGATTTCTGGACCCCAGCAAAGCCGGTCCGCAATGCACTTTACAAAAACAATCGCGACGGCACATTCACTGATGTCACCGAAAAAGCCGGTGTGGCGGGCGGAACCTTCGGAATGGGCGTTGCCGTCGGCGACTACGACAACGACGGATGGCCGGATATTTTCGTCACATCCTACGGACGCTGCATTCTTTACAAGAACAATCGTAACGGCACGTTCAGCGATGTAACCGAGAAAGCCGGCGTTGCTACTCCTGGTTGGACCACCAGCGCGGTGTGGTTCGACTTTGACAACGACGGTCTTCTTGATCTATTTGTCTGCAGTTTCGTTGACTATGGCGCGAAGCAGAAGCTTGCCTGCGGCGATAACCAGATCGGAACCCACTATTATTGCATCCCTAGAGTTTTTCGCGGGACCTCCAGCTTTCTCTACCACAACAATGGCGATGGCACGTTTTCTGAAGTGAGCAAAGGCACGGATATCGCACGAGCGACCGGCAAGGGGCTTGGGGTGGTTGCGACCGATATCAACAACGACGGGCGCGTGGATTTGTTCGTCGCTAACGATACTGTCCAGAATTTATTATTCGTCAACCGCGGTCCGGATGCCTCAGGAAAAACCCGCTGGGAAGAAATCGCGCTGCAGGCCGAGGTAGCATTTAGCGACAACGGCCAGCCTCGCTCCGGTATGGGCGTCGACGCCGGCGATTTGGACAATGACGGGTGGCAGGATCTCTTTGTGGCTAACGTCGATCAGGAAATGTTTTCGCTTTACCACAACAATAAAAACGAGACCTTTAATGATATGGCACACTTGCACGGCGTTGCGCAAGCGACCAGGCTTCTGAGCGGCTGGGGCCTGAAATATTTCGACTATGACAACGACGGTGCAGTCGATCTGATCCTGGCCAACGGTCATCCGGACGACATGATTGGGCGTTACTCGCGCCAGGTTCGGTACAAGGAGCCCCTCCTGCTCTTTCATCAGGGTCCGGACGGCAAGCTGAAGAATGTAAGCTCAGAGGGGGGAACGGCGTTTGAGAAGAGCTTCGCTGCGCGAGGTTTGGCCATCGGGGACTATGACAATGACGGAGCGATCGACGTGCTCATCGCAACCAACGGTGGCGCTCCCGTGCTCTTGAAAAATAACGCTGCCAAAGGAAACAACTGGCTGGGTCTCAGGCTGGAAGGCGTGACGTGCAATCGCGATGCTATCGGCACGCGCATTCTTTGGAGAGCGGGCGGCAAACTGCGCCAGCGCCTGAAGAACAATGGTGGCAGCTATCTCTCCTCGCATGATCTCCGTGAAGTTCTCGGGATCGGCGCCGCAGCTCAACTCGACGAACTCGAGATCCATTGGCCCGCGCCAAGTAAGCGTGTCGACAAATTCACCGGTGTCGCCCCAAACCGCTACATCCATATAATCGAGGAAAAAGGCATAGTGTGAAGTTGCGGCACTCAGCTCCAGAGACGGTCCCAGGATCGTTCGTGGTCCCAGTAGGGAGTTGGCTCAAAATAGCCGGTGCCAGGTTCCAAGTGTTGCCGGACTACGTTCTCATTGAGAGTCACACCAAGGCCAGGTCTGTCAGGCACATCGATCCAACCGTGGTTGACGATCGGTGTCTTCGTTCCTTCTTCCACCATCGAGGACCACCAAGGCACGTCAAGGGAGTGATGCTCGAGTGCCAGGAAGTTCTGCGTAGCGGCGGCACAATGCACATTCGCCATGCAACTCACCGGCGTTCCAGCGAAGTGCATGGCCATCGGTATGCCGTAATCTTCAGCCATGTCTCCGATCTTGTGGGTTTCCAGAATTCCACCGGAGGTGGCGAGATCCGGATGGATCTTGCTTACTGCGTGCCTCTCGCACAGCACCTGGAACGGCTCCTTTAGATAGATGTCTTCGCCAGTAAGAATGGGAGTTGGGCTCTGATCGGAGATCTGCTTGAGCAGGTCCGTGTACGTCCAGGGAATCACGTCTTCCATCCATGACAAGCTGTATTTTTCATACGCCTTGCCCAGTCGGATGATGGACTTCACGCCAAGATGGCCCAGGTGATCCATGGAAAGCGGAATCTCCATCCCGACTGCATCGCGCACGGCAGCGACATATTGCTCAAGCATCCCAATTCCCTTGTCGGTGACTTCCATTGCCAGCAAGGGATGTGGGAGCTGGTTCATTGCCCATTGATCGATGTCTGTAGCATTGGTGACTGTGCCAGGAGTGTTCGCCACCATCTCGATTCCCAAATCCATCTTGAGCCAGGTGATGCCCATCCCTTCTTTGCGCTCCTTCATCCGTTGGGCGTAGGTCTTGGGGTCCTTGGACTCCTCGGTGTCAGCGTAAATGCGCACTTTGTCGCGAAACTTGCCGCCGCCAATCATCGCGTAGACCGGTGCGCCGTATACCTTGCCGGCGACGTCCCACAGCGCCATTTCGATCGCGCTCACTCCGCCGCCTTGCCGGGCATGTCCGCCAAATTGCTTGATCCTCCGGAAAATCTTATCGAGCCGTAGTGGATCTTCACCCAGAATGCGGCTCTTCAGGAACAAGGCGTAAGTCGGACTAGCACCGTCCCGCACTTCGCCCAGTCCGTACACCCCCTGATCGGTATCAATACGAATGATGGGGCAAGGGCTCGGCCCGGGCTTCACAATCGTCGCCACGCGAAGGTCTGTGATCTTTAGCTTGGAGGGATGTGAGTTCGTGTTGACGTTCTTGGGATAACCTTCCATCGGCTCCGTGCCCATTAGCGCGCTTCCCAGCATTCCGACGGAGGCCGCTAGGATCTCGCGGCGATGAAACACATGCTGGGCGTTCTTACTCATGGTATTTTTTCCTTTCTATCGATAACTACAATCAGAGCGTTTAGCGGTTTCCGAACGACCTGGTGTTCTCGAAATTGCATTAAGGTTCGCACAGTGTTCGCGTTTGACAAATCATCTGTCTTTTGAGAGTTTCGTGCGTAACTTCAGAATGGTCAAGCCCGGGCGCGGTTCACATTTACATAAATGTGATCGACGACCCCATCTCCCCCAGTAGAGGAGGCACCGATGACTTGGAGCACCATTAGCCCTCGCGGCAAACGGAGCATTCATGCACTTTTGTGCGGGTGCGCGATTGCCTTCCTGGCGCCCGGTTCCATTTGCGCGCAACTCTTTACGTTTTCCAAACAGGAACTTATGGATTACACGGCGCAAGAGCCATTTGACCGCCTTCCCGACGGCCGGCCAAGGGTTCCGAACGACCTCATGAAAAGGGCTCGCGAACTCTCGTCGGAGGAAGTTTGGGCCGTGCTTCAAGAAAAGGGCTTCAACAATCAGTACGCTGACGGGTTCCAGGTCTTGTATCCCGGAAAGACCATGGTCGGGCGAGCTTTCACGATTCAATTCATGCCGTCGCGTTCGGATGTCGATGACGTTGCCAGAGCCAAAGCGAAGAATAGTGGTCTCCCGCGCCTTACCAATCAAACCGCGATTGACATGTTGCAACCAGGCGACGTGCTCGTCGTGGATCTCTTCGGCAAAAAAGTGAACGGGACCATTGTCGGCGACAACCTCTTCTATTATGTAATGAAGGCTACCGGCGGGGGTGGCCTCGTCGTGGACGGCAGCATTAGAGACCTCAATGGAATTTCGGAAATCGACATGCCGGCATACTTCCGCGCCGTCGATCCCACTCCCATCGGAAACGTCATGCTTACTGGCATCAACATTCCAATAAGAATCGGTAGCGTCACCGTCATGCCCGGCGATCTCGTCGTCGGCGATCGCGAGGGTGTCTACTTCATTCCGCCGCAGCTCGTGAGGGAGGTGCTGGACCGAGCCGATGAGATCCACGTACACGACGAGTGGACAAAGAAGAAATTTGACGAAGGCAAGTACAAGTCGAGCGAAATCTACTCCACTCCGGCCGATCCCAAGTTGCAGCAGGAGTATCAGGAATACTTGAAGCGCCGGCTGGAAGAAATTCGAAAGCAGCGCAGTTCGAAGTAATGGAGGAATGATCATGCCGGTTCTTTCCGAAAAAGAAATCACGCGCCGCAGTTTCATCGCGAGGGTCGGCGGAGGCATCGTCGGGGCCAGTGTTGGCGGGGCATTACTGAAGGATGCCAGTGCACAGCAACTTGTCGTCCCCGACCCTCCGGGCAGGAAACTTGGATGGGCTGTCGTTGGACTGGGCAGTCTCTCGATCCACGAGATTTTACCCGCTTTCGCCAAATGCGAGAAATCCAAGGTCGTGGCATTTGTAAGCGGCCATCCGGACAAAGCCAATAAGTTGGCCGTGCGTTACGGCGTAAGCCCCAAAAACATCTACAACTACCAGAATTACGACACCATCAAGGACAATCCCGAAGTCGACATTATTTACATCGTTCTGCCCAACGGCATGCATGCTGAATATACCGTCCGTGGATTACAAGCCGGCAAGCATGTGCTCAGCGAGAAGCCCATGGCTGGCACCCCTGCCGAATGTCAGACGATGATCGATGCCGCGCGCAAAGCCAGTCGAAAGTTGATGGTCGCCTACCGTTGCCGCTACGAGCCGTACACTCGCGAAGCCATTCGGATTGCGCGTTCCCACGAACTAGGGTCAACGAAGGTCATTCTGGCTGACCACGGTTTCAATATCGGTGATCCCACGCAGTGGCGGCTGAAGAAAGATCTTGCCGGCGGAGGCTCCTTGATGGACATCGGCATTTACTCTCTGCAAGCAGCGCGTTATCTTTCGGGCGAGGAACCCACTGAAGTGAATGGGGTGATGTACAACACACCGGGCGATCCGCGTTTTAAGGAAGTGGAGGAGACGATCAATTTTCAATTGCGATTTCCAAGCGGCGTTCTGGCGAACTGCACATCAAGTTACGGATACGCCGGACAGAATCATTACCGCGTCGTGGGTACGGAGGGTTGGCTGGAGTTGGATCCGGCGACGAGCTATCGGGGCCTGCGCATGAGAGTGCATCGCGCAAACGTCACTGAAGAAAGAGAGCTCCCTGTCCGCGACCACTTTGCTCTTGAAATGGACCATTTTTCCGAATGCGTAATGGAAAACAAAGAACCACTTACGCCGGGTGAAGAAGGATTACGCGATTTGAGAGTGATGATGGCCATCTACGAAGCGGCAAAGACCGGTAAGACAGTGAAGTTGTAGTTCATCCGGTGACTTCCCGCAAAAAGCAGTTCTTTCCGCAATCCGATAGGCCTGAACTCTTGGTAGAGGTGACGCTACCGCAAGGCACCAGCATAGAAGCCACCAACGCGAGTGCGAAAAAAGTCGAGGAGTGGCTGCGGCCGCAGCCCGAAGCAAAGATTGTTACGGCTTACATTGGGGCCGGTGCTCCGCGCTTCTTCTTTTCATACAATCCAGAACTCCCGAACCCCAATTTTGCGAAGATCATTGTTCTGACGGCCAATGAAAAGGATCGAGACCGTTTAAAGGTCAGGCTGCGTGAACGGGTTGAGCAGGGCCTTGCGCCTGAAGCACGTGTGCGCGCTTCGCACCTCGTGTTTGGACCATATTCACCGTGGCCGGTAGCGTTTCGCGTCACCGGCCCCGACCTGGAAAAGGACCACGCGATTGCGGCACAGGTACAGGCGGCAATGCTGGCAAATCCCCATACTCGACAGGTAAATCAGGACTGGGGGGAACGCGCGCCAACCGTCCATTTTGTACTCGACCAAGCTCGGCTACAACTGATCGGCCTTTCCTCGCACGAGGCTGCCGAACAGATCCAATTTCTTCTGACGGGTGCGCCGGTGACGCAGGTCCGTGAAGATATCCGAACGGCCGAAGTGATCGCTCGAAGTGCAGGTACAGACCGCCTCGATCCCAGCAAGCTGAACGACATGACTCTGATGAATCACTGGGGGAAGGCTGTTCCACTTAGCCAGGTCGGCCGCATCGAGATTCGTTCTGAAGAGCCGATCCTCAAACGCCGTGACCGCGTGCCGACAATTACGGTAGAGAGTGACATCGACGAATCGCTTCAACCTCCGCAGGTCTCTGCAGAGATTCAAAAGGCCATTCAGCCGATCATCGCAAGACTGCCCGAGGGCTACAGGATCGAAACGGGCGGCAATATAGAAGAATCTGGAAAAGCGAACAGGGCACTTTCAGTGGTATTTCCCGCGATGATCGTGCTGATGCTCACGGTGATCATCTTCCAGGTACGATCATTCTCCGGGATGTTCATGGTGGTTCTTACGGCGCCGCTAGGTCTCGCCGGTGTCGTTCCGACATTGCTTCTCTTTCATCAGCCATTTGGGTTCAATGCAATCCTCGGACTGATCGCGCTAGCTGGCATCCTGATGCGCAATACGCTGATCCTCATCGGTCAAATCAAAACAAATCAGGAGGAAGGTCTTGACAGTTATCACGCGGTCGTCGAAGCGACTGTACAGCGATCACGTCCGGTGATCCTTACGGCTCTTGCAGCCGTATTGGCTTTCATCCCTCTGACCTTCTCAGTCTTCTGGGGGTCGATGGCATACACCCTGATTGGGGGAACTGCTGTGGGTACGGTGCTGACCCTCATCTTCCTGCCGGCACTCTATTCGATCTGGTTTGGAGTAAAACCGGCAGCAGTCCCGAGCGATGAGGCTGAGGCAGCGCTGCGTCCATAGTCGAAATGATTCTTGACAGAAATTAAACGAACGAAAGGAGTCTTATGAAAATCATAGGTCGCACGATCCTTATTACCGGAGGCTCTGCAGGTATTGGCCTCGCGTTTGCACTCAAGTTTCTCGAACTCGGCAACCAGGTCATTGTGACTGGCCGGCGGCAGACAGTGCTCGATGAAGTGAAGGCAAAGTATCCGAAGCTCCACACGATTCAGGGCGATGTCGCAGACCCCGTGCAAA
>Ga0209058_1001356_pt1 | contig 20928 bp, 19 predicted proteins | sample GraSoiAngelo_147_FD_185904 | JGI IMG/M metagenome (GOLD analysis project Ga0209058, IMG submission 185904) | Grasslands soil microbial communities from the Angelo Coastal Reserve, California, USA - 14_1009_05_40cm (SPAdes) (version 2) | ecosystem: Environmental > Terrestrial > Soil > Grasslands ... | reverse complement strand
CACGAGGACGGAAGGAGGGTTGCCGATGATCTGACGCTGGCCGAAGCGCTGTCGGGCCACTCCTCCGATCCGTGCGTCGGCAAGTTCTTGGAGTTCCGGATCGTCCGCAATCCGGCGCGCCCGGATGTAAGCCAAGTGCCTACCGTCATGATCCCGAACCCAGACCTGTCTAAAGTCCCGGTCGCGCGTGAGCGGTACTTCACGTTCGGCGACGGCGCCGACCAGACGACCAACGACCCGGTGACGAGCTTCCGTGGTCCGTGGGGTATCGAGACGAATGGGGGAGAGACTCTCGCCGCCGACTTCGGCCGGATATCGGCGGCGCCCCGCTTCGGTACACGCGAGATCTGGCACCTGCGAAACGACGGCGGTAATTGGGACCACCCCATCCACATCCACTTCGAGGAGTGCCAGACGCTGGCTCGCAACGGGAGCGCAAGCAAAGTCCCGCCCTGGGAGAGGGGCCGCAAGGACGTCTGGCGGCTGCACCCCGACGGCTCCGTTGACGTCACGCTGCAATTCCGCGACTGGGGTGGGATGTTCATGGAGCACTGCCACAACACCACGCACGAGGACAACGCCATGCTGCTCAGGTGGGAGATCGACGACGGGGGCGCGCCATTCTTGCGTCCGCTGCCGACCCCGATCCCGAGGCCGCAGGGCGTAACCTTCCAGGCCCCGGATGAGATCCTGCGCAGCGCGTTCTGAGGCGGCACAGAGAAAGGAGATAGACATGAAAAGAGAGCGAAACATATGGAGGAGGCGATCGTTACTGAGTCCGATCGCCCTATCATTGCTTGTTTGGATCACCGGGGCGCTCGTGTGCGGCGTCATGCCTGCGCGGGCTGCTCCTCAGAAGACTACTTCTCAGGCTACTCGCGTTGACAGCAGCATCCGGATCAACGTCTCCGGCGGGGTGACGGCCGCAGACGGAACTGAAATCAAAGTCTCCGGCTACGTGATCGTCAACAGCAGCGCAGTGCCGAACAGAACCGGGGCTCTGAGTAGCGTGATCCTCACCTTCGATTTTTCCGATGTGACCGCCAGGGTCGGATCGGGCGCACACGAGGTGGCCTATGATACCAAAGGTTTTCAGTCGACCAAGATCAGGCCGCTGAAGGCTTCAGATGTGATCCAGATCGTAGTCCCCTACTCCCCGAGCGGGAGCGGGCCGACAACCCAGGCTAACACGTTGTTGGTGACTGCCACGCTCAACTTCAACGTCGCAACTGGAGTACTGGTGAACGGAAGCATCACCGTAGGCAACAACACCTTCAGCAGCCCCGTCTGGTGCTCGCTGAAACGGCAGGACGATGGGCCAGCACGAGGCGGCCCATCGTTTTCAGTTTAACGCTAGGAGAAGCAGCCCATGAAAACCAGTGATTGTAGGTCCGCCAAACTATTAGTGATAGGGGCGCTGATGCTCGGCATACCGCTCTGGATACACCCTCAAAGCACCGCCGGCGCCTCCGAGCAGCAGGAGCTCGGGTACATTTGCCCAATGCACCCGGAGGTCAAGTCAACGTCCGCCGGCACATGCCCGAAGTGCGGAATGCCCCTCAAACAGCAAAAAGTAGAAACCTCTGCGGCGTCCAGCAGCACGCGCTGGGGTGCAAACTATTTCCCCAACGTTAATATGGTCACTCAGGATGGGAAGACGGTCCGCTTTTACGATGACCTGCTCAAGGACAAGGTCGTGGCTATCGAGCTGATCTACACAAGCTGTAAGTACAACTGCCCGCTCGAGACCGCGCGACTGTCCCAGGTGCAAAAACTGTTGGGTGATTTGATGGGGCAAAGCATCTTCTTCTACTCCATCACCATTGATCCGAAACACGACACGCCGGAGGCGCTGAAAGCTTACGCGCAGAAGTTTCATGCGGGACCGGGCTGGCTGTTCTTGACCGGAAAGGAAGAAGACATCGAGCTGATCAGCAAGAAGCTGGGGTTGTATTCGGCTCCGAATGTGTACAACGCCGACGGCCACACTCCAACCTTATTGATCGGCAACGTGGCGCGTGGGATTTGGATGAAGAACGTTGCGCTGGGCGACCCGCGTTTCCTCGCGCGATGGATCGGTGATTTGGTTGACGATAAGAACCGTACGGTCGACGTTGGAAAGAGTTACGCCCAGGCACCCCAACTCACTCTAAACAAAGGGCAGTACATATTCATGGCGCGTTGTGCCCCTTGCCACACGATCGGACAGGGTAACAAGGCGACCGTTCCAGATTTGGCGAGCCTGACCAGCACTCGGGATCGGGATTGGCTAATGCGGTTTATCGCGATGCCGGACCGAATGCTGGCCGAGAAGGATCCCATTGCCACCGCGCTCTTCAAGCAATACAAAGAGATTCAAATGCCCAACCTCGGTCTCTCACGGGCGGACATTGCCGACGTAATCGAGTACATAGAGGCTCAAACCGCCGCGGTGAATGCTGCGACTAAGACCAGTCCGACAAAATAGCCGGGCATTCAAAGGCCGGCATGGCGTGGCGGCCAAAGTCGTTGAGGTTAGCAAGTGCTGAAATAAACAAGGCGACTCAGCGAATCGAAGCCGCCGTGCCGCGCCGCCCGCGCTGAGTTGCCTCAACCTCGAACATTGGCTTTAACCTGCCAGATTTACAAGGCAGCATACGGCGTGAAAGGAAATTCCCTCTCTGGGAACAACACTGCTGCGGCGTTTTCAGCGTTAGTTTTGAAAAACGAACACTGCGGCGGCGTTTCGAGTGTTCGTTTTTAAAAAGCAGCGCTCCGGCGCGTGGTGTTCGTCATGAAGGCGGGAAAGGTTTACAAAAACGGCCCTCCTCGAGGGAACAAGTAAGTTGCTTGAAACATTGGACATATGACAAGTATGTGGTCTCGGCATTTTTCCCACAGCTCTACGGCCCACGATCTTCACAATTACAAATCACGCAATTCTTCCTTGCACGTGATGCCCGAACTTCTGGAAGCCTTGACAGCATTGGGACTCGAACTGATCATTGATTTGCCTTCAACGAAGGCATGAGAACACACTCAAAAGGAGGTTCGATGAATACCAATTTGCTCATTGTTTCGCTGATCTGCCTGATGGGGCTCGCGGCCTGCAGTAGCCCGGGGTCCGTGTCCGGTCAGCCATCGGTTCAACCGACTTCCTCTCCGGAGCCCGTCACGCCTGCAGCACCGCCGGCAGAAACGCGTCCGTCGGCGGAGCAGTTCGTGGCGGGTCGACTGACGAACATCAACATGGATGCGAAGACGTTTGTTCTGAAGGACACGAAAGGAAACGCTCACTCGTTTGCATTCTCGGAAACTACCCAACTCACGGGAGGCGGTGGACTCCGAGACCTTCGCGGTCAGGTGGGTAAAAACGCGACCATCCGTTACGTCGAGTCGGACAATCGAAAGTCGGCTGTTCAAATTCACATCGAGGTAGGCTCGTAATGACGGCCGGGGCCGTCCGGCAGCGGATTACGGGAATGCGAATTCTCGTAATCCGCCCGTAATCCAGCGTGTGCCGGCCGTTTTCAAGTCACTTCAACTTTCCATCCTTCCGCTTGAAGGTCTCGACTCCTGTTCTATAAGCTTCCTTGCACATGTTCAACAAGGTCTTGATCCTATCGGCCTCCGCAGGTGCAGGACACGTCCGCGCGGCGGACGCGTTAGAAAAAGCGTTCTCGCAGTCCGGCTCCGCATACGAGATTCGACACATCGATGTGTTGAATTACAGCAACAAGGTGTTCCGCCATCTGTACTCCAAGGCCTACCTCGATATGGTGAACCGGATGCCGGAGGTGATGGGCTGGCTCTACGATCACCTGGACAAACCCTGGAAAAACGAGCGGCGGCGTCTCGCGCTCGACAAGTTGAACACGCGGCCGCTCGTGAACTTGTTAAAGGAATACGAACCGTAGCGAAACCCGAGAAGCTGGAAATCAATCAATCGCTGCGCGTCGATATCAGACTGGCTGTGGGTTGCGCGTACAGACGAGGTACGAGTTGCATGGGACCGTGAGGAAGTATCGCAACCCAATTCTTTCGCTAGTGTGCCGGAGGAGGAGATTCCCTCAATCCATGAATTTCATGCGAGTACAGGGACTGGTAGCGAAGCTCCTTCCCATCCTTATCGAGCAGCTCGAAGCCCGACACGAACAACAACGGCTCCGCAGCCCCCTTCGGCACCGTGGCCTCGACCATATAGAGCTTCATCTCATGCATCACGATGTTCGCGAACGTGCGCGACTGATCGACATTGCTGGTCAATTGAAGCCCGATGCCCGAGATGCTGTAAAACTGGTTCCAGAACATTTCGCTCAGCTTCACATCCCGCTTGAGGAACAGCGATGCCGCATACAAGGGTGCACCTCGAGTATCGTGCTTCCAGTAACCGACGCCGGACAGATTCGGAGAGCCGAGGCAAGGCTCCGCACCCGCCGGACACGTCTTGGCCTTCTCCTTTCCTAATGCCTCAATGCCGCTATAGTCGGCGATGGTCACTGAATAGCGTTCACGTCCCGGCTCAGCGGAGTAGACGCGCGCGGGCAGGCTGAAGCCCGCCTGCGATTTCCACGTCGTCTCCACGACGCGCGGCTGGCCGGGGAATTGCGCCTGAAAGCCGTCTCGTACGCTCTTGTATTCGGTCCATTCTTGAGCAAACACCGGTCGTGTGACGAGTAGTGCCAAGACGCAGGTGATGGCGGTCTTGTGCATATGAACCTCCGTGGACGCGTTTGCGTGCCGAAATATTCCGTGACAGCCGCATATTGTCCCATGAAATCGGGCGATTGACTCTGCAAACCATCGTGATCGCCGGATGCGGAGGATTTATCCGCGGCGGCGTTGCCGACGAGAGGCCGGACGCGGACCCGTTCGCCGACCCCGTGCGTTAAGGAACGCCTTAAGTTTTCGCCGTTCGAAAGTTGTGTTGGATCCTATCGCGTCGGTATAATGCCTACAAATCAAACTATGGTGTAACCTTGAGCCGCTGCGCGATAAGGATTTCGAAGCTGCGGTCATTGAAGTCAGCAGAGGGAGCTGAGAGCAAAGATTTGGATTCGGCCAGGAATCCGGTACCTCAGCTTGACTCCACGCATGGATTTCGTTTTATCTGCCGCTTCCTTCGTCTACTGCAAAAAAATTCAAAACGGAGGAGAGAGATGCCGTTCATCGTTACGACGGATACTGCAACAATTGAGACACTAGGCGAGGAACCCTTAGAAGCCACGATCGAAATCGTTCCACGCAACTGCAAGCTCAAACCATACCAGAACATAGATGTCCCTTCATTTACCGTTAGCGGCGAAATGATTGCATATGCGTCGCCGGATTCCACATTTGCCGTGACGAAAATGTTGCTGGACGCGGCTCAGAAGACAATCGTTATCGGCATATATGACTTCACGGCCGCATATATCGCCGACCTGTTGAAGGACGCCCTCGCGCGCAGTGTCCGAATCACGCTGATGCTCGATACGGACCACGTCAAAGGCGAAGACGAAATCTTCAAAGAACTCGCAACACTTGGCGTGGTATGCGTGTCGGCCCCTTCATGCGCCAGTGAGAAACAGAACGCGCATTACTTCCGATCCTCACATGAAAAAGTCATCGTCATCGATAACGAAATCTGCATGATCCAAAGTGGGAATTTCAGCAAGAACAGCATTCCTCTCAACGTTGGTGACGGGGTCTCGAATGGAGTCTTTCGAACGGGTAACCGGGATATGGGCATCGCCGTCCGCTCGAAAGCGCTTGCGAAATTTCTCGTGCAAGTTCTGAAAAGCGACATGCAGCTCGAGTTGAATGCACCGGAGGACGTGGAAGCGGCTCTCGAGATTGCGCCGCCGCCTTTTCTGGTCGAAAAGGCTCCAAGCAAGGGTCCGAGCAAGCTTTTTCCAAGTAAGACTTTCAAGTTGCCAGGTCCACTTGCAGTTCAACCCGTACTCAGTCCTGACAACTACATGCACGTCGTTCCCGGGGCCTTAAAGAAGGCTATGAAATCCGTGCTCATCCAACAGCAGTACATCCACAGCGCGGATGCTCCAATTGCTGATCTGCTTGCAATCATCTCTGAGGCGCGCGATGACGCAGAAGATTTCGATATCCGCATTTTGCTCGGCAAAATCTTCGACGATAAAGCATTGGCCAAAGAACGAGAAAACCTGGCGAACATCGCCAAGCAATACGACCTGAAGATCGGCCGGAACATTCGTTATGTCGACACAACGCGATTCGTCCACTGCCATAACAAACTCGTCATCATTGACGGCATGACGGTATTAGTAAGCTCACAAAATTGGTCGAAAGCGGCGGTACTGGAAAATCGTGAAGCAGGATTGCTGCTCACCCATAAAGGGCTGGCGTCCTACTTCACCGACATCTTTGAAGAAGATTGGAAGGTCGGACAAACCAAGCTGCCATCCCATATCGAGGCTGGGGGAGTGACGCCCGAAACATTGAGCGAAGGCGGATTCGTCGAAGTGGCGGCTGCTGACTACCAGCAGCTTTAACTCGCGCGGCCACAGCATTCAGATTTGCATTCAATTCCACCGCAAGGAGAAAAAATGGCACAAACGACACGCAAAAAATCAGCCCCAGGCGTCCCAAAAGGCCTGGAGGGGGCAAGACGAAAACTGGAACAAAATTTCATCCTCAACGTCGTCGAGGAAGCCTTGTCGGCCGAGAGCGGAACGGATACGCACGGCTTCGAAAACATCAAAGGCGTCGGCATAGGCGAAAGAGTAGTCGCCGGTTGGTTAACCGAGGAGACGTGCGTTACGGTATACGTCGCCGCGAAACTGCCGATGGAAGAGGTGCACGAGTCCGCTCGTGTTCCGGAAAAAGTGGGTGGTGTTCGCACGGACGTCGTGGAAATTGGAGAAATCGACGCATTCCCGTTCAAGGGCCTGTACCGTCCGGCGCCAGGCGGAGTTTCCGTAGGGCACTTCAAAATCACCGCAGGTACGATCGGCTGCCTGGTGAAGAAGGCCGGAAAACTCCACATCTTGAGCAATAACCACGTTCTCGCGAATGTGAACCAAGCAGCGCAGGGCGATTCTGTTCTGCAACCAGGACCTTTCGACGGCGGGACAATGCCGGCTGATGTCATCGCCAAACTCTCGGCGTTTGTGCCTATCAGCTTCACAAATCCAAACCTGGTAGACTGCGCGATCGCCGCCGTTTCTGCGCCGAACCTTGTGACTCCGCTCAACAAAGTTTTGGGAAAGCTGAAACTGCCTGTTGTAGCCCCTGCGCTGAACATCTTGGTGAGCAAATGCGGGCGTACGACGCAGTTCACCAAAGGGCGGATAACGGGCGTGAACACCACCGTCAGAGTCGGATATGGCACGGCGGGAACGGCGATCTTCCGTAATCAAGTGATCGTTCAGTCATTGATCGCGACTCCATTCAGTCAGGGCGGCGACTCAGGTTCCATCATCGTGAACAATGCCAAGCAGCCGGTCGCGTTGCTGTTCGCGGGCAGTACAAGCCACACGATTGCCAACCCGATACAGTCTGTGCTGACGGCTCTCGGAGTAACGATTGCGGTGTGACCTATTGCTCCAGCACGCGTAAGGTGGCCACGTCTTGCGCGTGCATTGCGCTATCCTGTTCTTGGGAGGTAGATCCATGCCTCGCAAGCCAAAGACGAAGCCGAGCATCGACAGCGTCGTGAAAAAGCACGAGGCTCGCATTTTGCAAATCCCAGGCGTGACGGGATTGGGTATCGGCGAGAACGACCGCGATCAGGCTCCTGCAATCAAGGTGTATGTCGAACGAATGACGCCTGAATTACGAAAGAAGTTGCCAGAGAAACTTGACGGTTATCCCGTCGTGGCCGAAGCCACCGGCGAGTTTTATGCATTCTGATTTTTCAGGCAGCCGACTCGGAAAGGTCCGATCATTCTTCCACTTTGTTGACGCGAATAACGACAGCGTCTTGAGGAAGCGAGGGCGGTAATTCAGTGACACACTGAATTTTCATCGCCGCTTGTCAAATGTTGATAACGCTTCGCGATTGCGATGGCGCACCGGACAAGAAGTACTCGAATTGCGAAACCATCGGCGAAGATGTTTCAACTGTTGACGCACGAGTCCCGGCGCACCAGACCAGGCAGATCACTGGGAAGTTTTCCTTCCCTAATACTCCGAAGCCTCGGAACAAGCTCCTGTGGTCGTACGAAATACGCAACATACGCGCCCAGTGACTCCCTCGTCGTATCGCGTCGCTGGAGCCTCATTAATACTTTAATTGCCAGGACGGCCGCGCGCGGCGGTCACGGACCCGTTGTCCGTAAGTAGACTGAGGGATGAATCCGCAGGTTGGATTCGTACCGTTCTCAATATCGGCGCTGGCCACCGCGGCCACCGAAGTCTCTTTTTTGCACCGGCCGTGCTTCGTTGACAGTGAGTTTACGTCCGCCGACTTCTTTGCCATTGAGTTGCGCGATTGCTTTCTCGGCAGCGGCGTCGTCCGCCATCTGTACAAAGGCGAAACCTTTCGAGCGGCCGGTATCGCGATCCGTGATGATTTGAACCGATTCAACTTGGCCGATCTCGCCGAACATGTTAGTAAGGTCAGTTTCTGTGATTTGAAACGAAAGATTTCCAACGAAGATTTTTTTGGACATCCACCTAGTATACGCGTGGATCTGATGTTTTTCGGTAGTACTGCTTGCTGCAAATCCTTTGGATCAGCTTTTTCGTTTCACGCCTGCACGGCGTGAAACGTTAAAACGTTTTCGGTGGGTTGACTACTTTCGCTCTTCGAGGGGTTCGCGACGCACTTTCTTACGGCTGCGTTTCCGGGCTAGTGCTTGTTTGATGCGTTTCTTTTCTCCCGGTTTCAAATAGAAGGAGTGTTTCTTGACCTCCTTAATTAATGTCTTCCTGCATCACCTTGCGCTTAAAGCGACGCAGTGCATTTTCAATGGATTCACCCTCATGAAGTTTAATTTCCGCCATTCCACTCCTCGATTTCCGATCTATTATCAGGATGGTGTCGAATGGAAGTCAAACTTGCGCCAGACGACTCGAGGACCAGCTAGAGGGCGATGCCACGCTATCCCGACAAAGACGAGCATTTCTCCGCGAAAGCAGAAAACGAATACCGAAAAGCGAGTCCGCCAAGAACTGGGCGTGCGGGGCCTATTCGTATTGTTATCGATGCGCATAACGACTATGCTAGTTGTGTCGATTCTCTCCGATTCATTTCCGGACTGTCTTCCTCGTGGCGGTCGAATACTTCCAAGAGAATCCTGATGCGTGCGTCCACGACCTCGCGCTTGAACGGATGAAAGGGAAGGAGAGCGATATGTCTAGGAGGTTGCTGAAAAACCCATTCGAAACGACAAATGCGCTGTAGGGGCGGTCTATTTTCTTGAGGCTGCGCGCTGCCGCGCTTGCGCTTTGCGGACCGCCCGCATCTCGTTGATTCGCTGAAGAACGGGCGTCACAGAGCGCCCCTACAATTCTGATGGAAGTGAGATTCGTTGAATATTTCTCGATGGCCTAAGGCCGACATGCGGTGGTATCTCGGTGTTCGCTGCCAGAAGTGCCACATGCCCATTCTGTTCGCCCTCGATGCAAGCGAAGGAGCGGGAAAACGCCAGTCTCTGTCGGCGGGAAAACTTGTGTTGACCTGCCCGATGGAAAATTGCAGACATCAGGCAGACTACACAGTCGCGGCTGTCTCGCGCTTTCAGAAGCGACCGGATAAGCCAAACCAAACCGAGAGGAGCAATGAAAGTAGTAAGAGTGCAAAACACAAGCGCTGAATTTAAGGTCTGGTGCGAAAGCTGCTGTATTCGAGTCGCTCCGAACGAAGAACGAATCGTTGTTCAGGGCAAGACTTATCACTCACACTGTTACTCCAAACTCGGCACCAAACCGAAAGTTGATACTCCAAGAGTGTCGGCATGAAAGACGTTGTCTGGAACACCGGTAAACTTTGCAACCCGTATCGTTAACAGACTGGAGGTTCGTTTGGATGAGCGATTTAATCCGCAATTCACGGCTGCCCTGCTTGGATTCAATGGAGAAGCGGTGGTCTATTGCAAAGGCATTTCAGACGTCGTTGCGCAGGAATACGCCATAGAGTACACGAGAATGCTCCAGAATCGCGCAAAAGGAGTCGAAGCTCAACTTCCCCGAATTCCGGCACGGCTCTTCGGGCCTAATCGCAACTTGATCCGCTCCACGCTGGAAAGGATGTGGGAAAAGTATTTTCCGAAGAAGAGAGGGGGGCTAGCAGGCGCTGCCGGGTTGGAGAAACCAACATAGAAAACTCCCAAAAACAGCGGGACGTCGCCCGACCGTATGAGTGAAGCCCATAAATGCCCTGAGCGTAGGGGAGTGTTGGCTCTACGTTCACGAGCCTCTGCACGGCGCTGTTCCTTCGCTTTCTTACGTTCTGCTTGGGCTTTTTCACGTGCGCGCTTGTTCGAAGGACAGGCGACTTACACTCCCGATATCTGGGTGTCCTCGCATGCGGGACAGTTCAACCTACACAAGGTGTATAAACCCGGAGACCCCTACAACCCTTCACGCTTCGGTGATCTTGCAGCGTACAAGGCAAAGATCACCGACTTGAAGGCGGCATACGAGAAGCAGCTCGCCGAAGAACGCGCCGCGGCGAAGTGACCCGACAACGCGGGCCAGAACGGATTTCCCGCCGGGCGGAACGAGCAAAGGGCTCAGGCTCTACGCGAACTGAAGAAACGTTGAGGAAACCGAGGGAACGTTCGTGAAAATTGTCATGATGGGGTCAGGCGGCTTAGGCGGCTATTTCGGCGCCAGGCTTGCCGCAGGCGGCGCTGATGTCCATTTCGTGGCGCGCGGCGCCCATCTCGACGCCATGCGGTCGCAGGGCCTGACCATCGAGGGGCCTGCCCCGCTTCACCTTCCGAAGGTGCAGGCGACGAGCGATCCGTCTTCGATTGGATCGGCCGATTTTGTGTTCGTTGCCGTGAAGCTGTGGGATACTGCGACAGCGATCGAGCAGATAAAACCGATCGTCGGGCCAAACACGACGGTGATCTCGTTCCAGAACGGCGTGCTCAAAGATCGGTATCTTGGCGACGCGTTCGACGCGTCCCGCGTCATGGGCGGGGTCGGTTATGTAGCCACCGCCATCGATCGGCCTGCCGTGATCCGTCAGACCGGACCCATGCAACGTCTGCTGTTCGGGGAATTGGACGGCGCGATCTCCGGTCGCGGGAAGCGTCTTCTCGACGCCTGCCTGAAAGGCGGCATCGCAGCGGACTTGAGTCCGGATATCCAGCGCGAAATCTGGCAGAAATATGTGTTCATCGTTGGCCTGTCGGGTACGACGACGACCATACGCAAGCCGATCGGACCGATCCGGGAGAATGCCCAAACGCGCGCGTTCCTACTGGACGTCATGCGGGAAGTTGCCGCCGTAGGGCGCGCGCATGGAATCGATCTGCCTGGGGATTATGCGGAGCAGCGCCTCGCCCTCGCAGACGACGTGGCTTACGACATGACCTCTTCCATGCATCACGATCTCGAGCGTGGAAATCGGCTTGAGGTGCGCTGGCTGTCCGGCGGCGTTGTGGAGCTCGGAGAACAAGTCGGCGTGCCGGCGCCGCTGAATCGCGCCATCGCCGATATTCTTACCCTGCATGCGAATGGCAAAAACGGATCTGCGGCCGCATGAGCGCGCATGACGGCGTCGCGTTTCCGGCGCTGACGATCCGCTCCGTCGGGACAACGCCTGTTCTCGTCCCAATGAACTTTGCGCTCGGCACCAGCGCCGCGCGTGTGACCGAGGCTCCGCTGCTGTTGATTAATCTCGAAACAGAGGAAGGCGTCACCGGACGAACTTATTTATTCTGCTATCGGCCCAGCGGCGCCCGCGCGATTGCATTGCCCGTCGAGGACGCCGCATCCCTGATCAAAGGCGAACAGGCGCGCCCTGCAGATATTGCGTCCAAATTGGTCCGGAACTTCGCGCTGATCGGCGTGACAGGCACAGTGAGAATGGCGCTGTCTGGGTTGGACGCGGCGATGTGGGATGCGCTCGCGATCGCCGCGGGCCTCCCGCTTGCATCCATGCTGGGCAGCGCGCCTCGGCCCGTCCGAGCCTACAACTCCTGCGGCTTGGGTTTGATGGCGCCTTCTGCCGTTGCCGATGAGGCCGAGCGTCTTGTCAAGCGCGGGTTCAAGGCCATCAAGTTGAGATTGGGCTATCCAACGCTGGCGGAAGATTTGTCAGCGTTCAAAGCCGTGCGCAAGCGCGTGGGCGCGGCCGTCGCAGTGATGGTCGATTACAATCAGGCGCTGTCGGTCGAGGACGCTCTGCTGCGCGCTCCTGCGCTCGCCTCTGAAGGAGCGGCGTGGCTGGAGGAACCGATCCGGCACGACGATCTCGAGGGCAATGCGAAGATTGCGGCGGCCAGTGGGATTCCGCTGCAAATCGGCGAGAACTTCAACGGGGTAGAGGCGATGGCTGCTGCGCTCCGGGGGCAAGCCTGCCAGCTTGTCATGCCCGATCTCGCCCGCATCGGCGGCGTAACAGGCTGGATGCAGGCGGCGGCTCTAGCCGCCGCGCATCGCGTCCCGATGTCATCGCATCTGTTTCCGGAGGTCAGCGCTCATCTGCTCGCGGCGACGCCGACCGCCGACTGGCTGGAGTATGTGGATTGGGCCGACGCAATTGTTCAGGAGCCGCTGAAGATCGTGGATGATATGGCCGTTCCGCCGGATCGCCCAGGCTCCGGACTCGACTGGGATGTTCGAGCGGTCGAGCGTTATCGAATGAGCTGACGGGTCATTTGATCAGCAGCACCCACGGCACGCCGACGGCCAGAAATACGGTCAAGAAGATCAGACCGAAAATGCCGCCGAGTCTCCAGTAATCGCGCGCAGGCAAATAGCCGCTACCGTAGTAGATGGGACTCGGGCCTGCTCCATACGGCGAAACCACGCCCATGATGCCGATCGTCAGGCAAAGGAGCAGCGCATATTGATAGGTCGGTATTCCCGGTATTTTCGAGCCGGCCGCCAGCATCACGGGAAGCATCGCGGTTGTGTGGGCAGTGACGCTGGCGAACATGTAGTGCGAAAAGAAAAACAACGCGATGAGCGCCACCATCGCGACGGTCGGCGAAGCGCCCGTGAGCTGACCGGCGACCGTTTCGGCGAACCATTTCACAAAACCGACCCTGCTCAGGCCGTCAGCAAGCGCGATGAGCGTTGCAAACCACACCAACGTGTTCCACGCCGCCCGATATTTGAGAATGTCGTCCCAGCCGAACACTTTCGTCACGACCATAATCGAGACTGCCATGAGCGCGACCGCTGTCGCATTCACGTAACGCGCGCCGAATATCCATAGCGCGAGGGCAATCGTCACAAGCACAGCGACCGCAATCTCCTGTGCGCTCATCGCGCCCATGCTGGCGAGTTCGCGGCCCGCCCATTTCGGGACCTCCTCGCTGTGTTTGATTCCGGGCGGGTACAGCCAATAGGTGAGCAATGGCATCGCAATGAGCAGCGTTACCACATTTTTCATAGGCAAGGGCGAACAGGAAAGCGGCAAAGATCAGCCAAACTGTCGCGTTGGAGAAACCTGCCAGGGCCCATGTCATCGCCGCGTCGGCGGGGTTGACCCCGGGTTTGGCAAGCTCCGCCGGTCCATAAAGAACGGTCGGCGCTAAAGCCGTCACCACGGCGACGCCGATCAGTCCCACGGCAGCGCCGGGCAGTGGTTCCGAGATCTGCGCAACGATCACGCCGGCGAAGATGGCGAAATAGTACCAGGCATCTGCACCAATCCCGCTGGCGCCGGCGTCAGCGCCAGTAGCCCCGTGACGGCAACCGGAACAATCGCTCGCCATGAATTGGTCAAATGCAGCCTGTCGAGGCCGCCACCAGCCTCTTTTACAGCAGCTTCTGAAAAATTGCTCATCCCTAAACCACCAACGCGCAGCGCATGATAATACTGCTTTCCGCACGCCCGGCAAAATGGCCACACATTTCCCAGATGCGTGCGCCGGTAGTATGCGAATCCATCGTGAAAAGATTTGCAAGTGTCCTTGCAGATTTTCAAATGGACCTACACGGTCGTCGCGACGATATGCTCTGGTTAGCCGCTCTGGTTAGCCGCACTGTTGTTAGCCGCACTGTTGTTAGCCGCACTTGACAGGGACAGGGGCCTGCTATAGCGTCTCACAGCCATAGATCCTGGCAGATACTGGAGGCATGTCTATGAAGACTTGGCGGTGGTTATTTCTATTCGTGTTTGTGCTTTCCACGACGTTGGCCGTGACCGTGCTGCTACAGACGCCGGCGCAAGCTCAGGGCGGCAGGCGCGGCGGACCACCACCGCAGGCGGTGCCTTTGTCACAAGAGGTGGCGAACGAGGATCCGCAGACTGCAACCCTGCGGAATGACCGCATGGATTTTCCGCCGTTCAAGATCATCGGCAATCTCTATTACGTTGGGACCGCGTTCTGCGGGTCCTACCTCATTACGACGCCGATGGGCAATATTCTCTTCAACACGAATTTTGAAGAGACTGTCCCATTCATGAAGAAGAATATTGAATCGTTAGGCTTCAAATTTGAGGACACCAAAATCATTCTGGCCAGCCACGGTCACCCCGACCATCAGACAGGCGATGCAATGGTGAAGCAGATGACGGGGGCGATGACGGAGTTCATGGCCGAGGACGTACCTGCGATACGGAACATCAAGCCCCGCGACGGAAAAGAGCATCCCATCGATAAGGTTCTGCACGACGGCGATGTGGTCACGCTCGGCGGGACAACGCTCACCGCGCACCTGAATCCGGGCCACACGCTGGGCTGTACGACCTGGACACTCCCGGTCACGGATGCGGGACGAAGATACAACGTGACGATTATTTGCGGCGGACTCCAGGACAATACCCGGCTGGTTTACAACCAGGCGGAGCCGGAAATCGCCCAAGTGTGGCAATCAACCATCGACAAATGGAAAACCTATCCCACCGATGTTTTCCTCGGTGCGCACACTTGGTTTTTCAACCTCACCGGCAAGTACAAGAAGATGCAGGCCAACCCCAAGGGACCAAACGTTTGGATTGATCCGAACGGATACAAGAAGTACATCGCCGATGTGCAGGCACTGCGAGACAAGCTGATTGCCGAGCAGACTGCAGCAGGCCCGCCGCCTCCAAGAGGAGACGGACGCGGTCCTCAGTAGCCCGTCGTGACAATTTTTCATGCAAAAAAAATAAGGCGGCGAGATGTTTCGCACTGCGCCTGCTTCAGACTCAGCGAGTGCGCCAGCGAAATCCAAACAGGCATCCATGTGATCGTGTCGCGGCGACCGTTTGGCGTCAGGGGTCGAAATCAGCCAGCTCTTCGGAAAATGTTCTTTGAGAATCCGCGATGCCCTGGGCGAGACGAATTGGTCCAGGATGAATTCTTTTAGCAGCATCCTAATGTTGATGGGTTCCGAGCTGGCGCTCCGAACGGTGTTGATTGGGAGACTGAGCGTCACGCAGCCGACCGAAATCGTTTGGGTGGTGACCCGTCTCTATCATCAGAATCTCTTCTACATTCTCTGCGTCGTCCCGGAAGGCGAAGAATTCGGCAAATACCAGCCCGTCTTCGTGCAAATCATTCGAAGCGTCGAGTTGAGGGAGCGGTGGGCGGTTAGCATTTATCACCAGTTGCCTGCTGTAACGGTCGATACGCTGGTCCTCTCGATAGTTCGAAAGTAGTATTGACGCTGATAGTCCACGCCCCTTACCCGCACTAAAGTCAAGACCCACCATTGCTCCATTGTCGAAAGTTTCACCACGAACGAGAATCACGGGCCCTGCAGACGTTGACCGTGTAATGGAGCTGCAGGAAGTTTTTGCATAGGAGACGCAACACAATGAAACGGATTTCTATAGCCCGGGCCCTGGTTCTGATGTGCATAGCGATGTCAAGCGTTGTGTGGGCTGCCAATGACCGGTATTACACGGCATTTATCTCGCCCTCGAACGTAGCGCCCGGCGGCCTTCCAACGAACTTTAATTTGATTGTCACGAACAACATCCTGAGTGGCCCGTCGCACTTCTTGCGGCAAATCATCGTGACGGTGCCAACGGGGTTCACCATCTCAGGAACAGTTACGGTTCAGGCGCCCGCAACCGCTCCGCTACCGTGGAAAGCTACGGTCAGCGGCAACAAAATTACCGTCGTGAGCGGTTCCACATCCGATGCCTCTGTCACGGCTGGTCAGAGCGTCACGATCACGGTTCCCGCATTAGCTCCAGCGACCGGCTGCCCCGGCGGCTCCTATGTTTGGGGTATTAACGCGAGCCAGGTCGTGGGCGGCGGCACAGGAAACCAGTACTTGCCCACGCCCGGTGCGTCCACGCCGACTGTCAATGTCACCTGCGATACGCTCACGAACCTGACTCTCTCCATTAGCCCCGACGCCATCATGACGGCGAACGCCGCGGCCCAGGTCACGTTCACGTCGAAGTTGACGAAAGCGGCCGACAACACGCCGCTGAATCACGAACCGATCACGTTTTTCCTCGGCGGTAACCCGATTTCGTGCATTGGCGGCGCCAGTTATACAGACGTCACTGGCGTCGCGACTTGCTCTTACTACCCGCAAGCCCCACCCAATACGCCGCTCACGTCCGGCGTGTATGATATCGTCGCGACATTTGCGGGAGACACTTCGATTGTTCCACATCTTGGAGGTTCGACAGCGGGTCCCGTCAAATTGAATGTCAATGCGACGGGTACGGGTCTTGAGGTTACACCTTTGATTGTGCCCTATCGCTCAATCCCACAACCAGTCACTCTGACTGCGAAGCTGACCTACAACAACGGCCTGGCGCTGGGTGGAAAGACAGTTAGCTTTACTCTAGGTTCCGCGTCAGCCGGAAGCGCAACCACCGACAGCTCGGGCGTGGCTACAGTCAATGCAACTCTGCCCGTGCTCTCTCCGGGCGAACTAGACCAATACATCAAAGCTAGTTTTGCTGGAGATCCTGTCTACTCTGGAGCCAATGGCGACAACTCAGTGACCGTCGGACCGATGGCAGCTACAATCTCCTTCATACAATCTAGTCTGACCCAAACCTACACTGGCGACCCCCTTTCGCCCACAGTCGTCACGAATCCGGCGAACTTGTCCTACACTGTGACCGGATTCCCTCAGACCAACGCTGGAGCGTATACAGTAAGCGCAACCATTAATGATCCGAGTTACGCCGGCACGACAGGTAATCAAACGTTCACGATCAATAAGGCAAGTGCAACGATCGTCATTACACCCTATATCGTGACCTACGACACGGCCCCACACTCTGCTTCCGGAACCGCCACAGGCGTCAAAGGGGAAAACCTGAGCGGAGGACTCGTGATTACCAGCGCCCACACGAATGCTGGAACCTATGCGGACAGTTGGACCTACGATGGAGGAACGAATTACGTTTCTACCAGCGGCGCCTTCAGCGACGTTATCAACAAAGCCGGCAGTTCGGTTTCGATCACAGGCGGAACGTACGTATACGATGGCCAAGCGCATCCCGCGACTGCGTCGGCCAGCACGCAGGTCGCCACGCTAACTAATCCGACGGCAGTCTCGATCAGCTACAGCGGAAGTTGCAATGTGGCTCCTACGACGGTCGCGGAGGGCAGCAGCTGTACGGCAACAGGCACGTATCTCGGTGACGCGAACCATGCTGGAAGTATTGTTACAGCGACCATCGTCATCACGCAGACCGGCCAGATCATCAGGTTCACTTCGATTATCGTGACCGCAACTTCGACTTCGGGATTTGCTGTTTCGTTCGCGTCTGGTACTCCGAACATCTGCTCAGTCGGTCCGGCGCTTGATAGCAGCAATAATCCGATTCCCGGAAAAGCCCTCGTCACTTTGATTTCGGGAAGTTGGGCGCAGTGCTCCGTACTGGCGGATCAGCCGGGCACCAATGACGTCACTCCGGCTCCGGAAGTTTTGGGGGTATTCTCGACAACACCGTAAGCCCGCAACAGAACTTTCTGCTCTAGGGGGCGGTCTATGACCGCCCTTTTTTAGTGTTCGGCAAAAATCTGACCATTGACCGATTCGTCAATCGTCATTTGTCATCCATATTGAGCGGCATCCTACGGCAGCGCGAACCCTTCTCTGCCTTGAACTAACTAGTAGCATCGCTTTCAGGCTTGTACTTCGTTGAAAACACGAGGTGTTTATGAAATCCGGCTCGTGCACATGAACACGCGGCTCTGCACATATGCATGAGCCCGGTGCATTTGTGCAAAGCGCCGTGTTTATTTGCAAAGGGCCGTGTATAGGTGCAGAGCGTCATGTTCGTCTGCACGCGTCTGTGCATGTGTGCAGAGCCGCATGTTTATTTGCACGTCCACATGCACGTGGGAAGTGCGAAAACGCCGCGAAGAAGTCTTTGAAAACTTGCGCAACCTTTCCGCTTGTGTGAAGGTGCAAACTATTTTCAATGTCCCAACTGAACTCTGTCGAAGTGCCGGGCAAACGGGAAACGTGGCGCATATACGACGCCTGGGTATTTTAGTGCGAGGTTGCGCGCACGTTGCTGAAGGTGGGTCATTTTGAAAGCTCTCTTTCGAAAAATGAATTTGCCACAAGAGCGGCTTCGAGCATTTTCTTGCGGATAGATCTTTTGTCCGTGAGTTCTCCGTTTTTAGCAAGAAAGTTTTTCCATCGCAGAGCAAAACTGATGTGAGCGAGGAAAGTGGCGATCGCGGAGTTGAATTGATTCAGGCCGCGGAGAGACCACTTGGCGGAGCGGCTCGACGATCAGATCGAGACGCTGATGGCGTTTGTTTTCGCTTATCCTTTCCGCGGGACAACTGTTCCGTCAGAATTGGAGTTGGAAAGTAAATTGGAAGCTACGACCGTCGTTCAACGTGTTGGTGATCTTGCCGAATGCCGGAGAGCTCAAGTCCGGGTTAGGGTCGGCAAATTGGGGCGTGTTGAAGAAGTTAATCGACTCGGCGCGAAAGGTGAGGGTCGTCTCCGAGCGCAGCGGCCACGAGCGGGCGAGAGCGGCGTTCATGTTGCGGATGCCTCCTCGCCGGAAGGTGTTGAACCCGAGGTTGCCGCGCGAATCGTTCGCCTGAATCAGCGCGAAGGCCGAACGCGGCAGGCGCGACTGTGAAGTGTCCGGGTTGCCGATGGAGCGGCCGAGAATCGTGCGATCGAGAATATTAGGACGGTCGCCATTGCTGCCGTCGACGTTCCCAAAACCGGGGCCGTCGGACCCGGAGATCACCGTGAACGGGAGTCCGCTTTTGGCGAGGAATATCCCGGAAATTCGCCATCCGCCGGCCAGGCGCCAGAGAAAGTGGCTCCTGGAGGAGGGGATCGCGTATTGCAACCGCACAGTCGCCGCGTGGGACTGATCGAACGCACTCGGGCCTTTGAGATCCTGCGCGACCGGTTCTTGTGATTGGCTGTAGCCCTGGCGCGCCTCATCGCCCGCGGCCATGTTGGTATAGGCGCTACCGGTGTCGATGGCCTTACTGAACCAGTAGGACGCGTCCAAGGTGACGCCACGCCACGCGGGAGCTTTGATGTCGATCCGCGCCGCATCGAAATATGCGTTCGAGGCATTCTGAACCCGGCGGAGTTCGAAGTAGCGCGGGTCGGGGCGCCGGTCGGTAACGGTGGCCGTGGTCTGCGGGATGCCGGGTACATGCACGGCCCGGTTCGTGAACCACATCATAAAGAGCTTGTGGGTGCGGCTGCCAATGTAACTGAGTTGGATGTTCCAGGCGCGGCCCGGCAAAGGATCCCAACTGAAGTTGTATTCGTGCGTGTAGGGCGACTTCAAGTTGGACGGCACCTCGAACTGGGTGTGGCGCGCGCCCGGCCCCAGGTATGTATTCGCGAGCGGGTTGAGGAGCGGCGGCGCCTGGACCTCGACTTTGAGAAACCCTGGCGGATCCCAGCGGACCTGCTGAAGTGTTTGGTAGTAGATATCGCCGAATTGAAGTCCGTACGCGGCGCGAATGACGCCGGCACGTGGGAGCTGCCACGCGAAACCGGACTGTGGCGCAAACGCCGTGCAGTCGCAATTGAAGTTGATTTCGGTAAGGTGGTTCACTTCGCTGGGACCGCTGACCGGCTGGTAGCGGAGACCGAAGTTAACAGTGAAATTGGAGCGGACTTTCCAGACGTCACCCGCGAAGTATTGCTGCTCCCACCAGCGAAAATGCCTGTACCCTTCCCCAATGCCGACACTGTAACGGGTGGGAATACCCAGGCGAAAGTTGGTAATGGCGTCGCGGCCGAAATCGGCGCGGAAGTAATAATTGCCTCGGTCGCTCGACGCTTCACGGCCGTTATTCTGATCCCGAACCCACTCCGCACCCGCAGCGAAGGAGTGATTACCGATCTGGCGGCGGTAAAGGGCGGCGTAGCGGAAGCGATTCAGGCGGCGATCGACTGGGATAGTTGCGTCCGGCCCAAGGCTCTTGTAGGAAGTCCCGATGATGACCTGCGGTCCCACTGCGTTCGGCTCCGGAACCAATAGCGAATGGACGCGATCGAAACCTGCGGTGAAGTCGATGAGCGAGTGGGCATCGAAGAAGTGGTTCCAGGTCAAACGCGCATTATGCGACTTGGTGTTCGTGTCGGGATTCTGGCCGGCCACGAATTCGAACGCCTGGACTTGCTGATTGGTGAAGGCGTGCCGCAGGAATAGGCGGTCGCGCGGGCCCAGATCCTGGTCCAGGTGGATCGTGGAGGCGTCGGTGTTGATGGACTGTGGCGAGTTGGTGTTGAGCATTCGGGGATCGACGTCGACGCGATTGGGCGCAAGTTTTGGGTAGGCGTCGATCCATCGCTGGATCAGCCGGTAGGCGGCGAGATCGGTGGTAAGCGGAACGCGCTCAGAGGCGAGAGGCACCAGCACATTGCCGTTCACGCTGCCCCGAAGTTTTTGTCCGG
>Ga0209058_1001352_pt1 | contig 20979 bp, 17 predicted proteins | sample GraSoiAngelo_147_FD_185904 | JGI IMG/M metagenome (GOLD analysis project Ga0209058, IMG submission 185904) | Grasslands soil microbial communities from the Angelo Coastal Reserve, California, USA - 14_1009_05_40cm (SPAdes) (version 2) | ecosystem: Environmental > Terrestrial > Soil > Grasslands ... | reverse complement strand
CCGGCCTTCGACATGGCGATGCAGCAGCAGGGTTCGCACGCCCGGAGCGGCGGCGCGGCTCCGCTGCGACACGATCCGACACCGACCCCGGACCCCGACGCGCACCCGAACGACGAACCGGAGATGGACTTCGAGACGCTCGTTCGCATGTGTCTCGACAAGCGCGATCCGGACAGCGACGAATGCGCCGCCGCCGCTGAAAAGAGCGGCCTCTCATACGAGGAGTTCCGCGCGAAGATCGTCGCGAAGCTCGAGGGCGACAAGCCGAAGACCGAGCCGAAGCACGAGGAACCCAAGCCGGAAGAGCCGAAGGCCGAGCCGACGAAGAAGGTCGAGCCCGTCGTCGTGAAGAAGACGGAGCCGACGAAGAAGCCTGACGACTTCGGCACCGCCTTCGAGAAATGCCTTGCGATGCGCAACTTCGACAGCGACGAGTGCATCCGTGCCGAGGAACTCTCGGGCCTCTCGACCGCGGATTTCGAAGCGAAGTTCAAGGCGAAGCTCGCGGCCAAGGATGGGTCCGACTTTTGGACCGTCTTCGAGAAGTGCCTGATGACGCGCGACTGGCGCAGCGATCTCTGCTTCCGCGCGCAGGAGCTCATCGGCTTCAGCGATGAGGACTTCCACGCGAAGTTCGATCGCTACCTCGCCGAGCGCGATGCGAAGATGCCGGTCGTCGCGACGCCGAAGCCGACGAGCAACCCGTACGCCGTCTTCGTCGCCTGTGGGATGACGCACGAATGGGTAAGCAAGGCGTGCACTGAGGCACTCACCAAGAGCGGTCTCTCGCAGACCGAGTTCCGCGCGAAGATGACGTTCACTTTCGGCGAGTTCCACTAGACCTCTTAATCCCCCTCCCCGCGTCATGAATGGCGTGCCGTAAGGCGCGCCATTCAACTTTGTGTCGCCGTGCGGGGGAGGACGGACGGGGGAGGCCCGCGGCGAAGGGCGCGCTCGTTGTGGGGAACAGCAGGACCGGATGGAAGGAGCGACTGGAATGCTTGCTCAGATCTGGAGCGCGGTGACACGCAGGCCGCAGCCGACACGCGAGGTGTGGGGTGCGCAGCTCGAGCCGATCGTGAAGTACCGACTCGCGGTCTACCTCACGACGACCAGCGCCAACCCAACGTCCCAGCCGCTCAGCACGGCCCGACGCACCAAGTAGCCCGAAGGAGAACTGAAGTGATGGTCAAGCTCTTGAACGCGTTGATCCGCCCCGCCGTGGCGTTGACGCTCCTCGTCGGTGCAGCCGGCGCCATGGTCGCGGGATCGGTGAACGTTGCCGCGGCTCAGCCGCAGATGACGGCGATCGATACGACGCAGACGATGAAGCAGACGACCGCGGATCGCGCGGTCGACGAATACGTGAGGGCATGCCTCGCTTCGAAGGATCCGCGCAGCACGGAGTGCGCGAGAGCGATCGAGAAGAGCGGCCTCAGCGTCGAGGACTTCTGGCCGATGGTCGCGATGTCGTTCGCGCGGACGGCTCCGAAGGCGACGGAGGTCTCGACACGCGATCTCCTCTCGCTCGTGTCGGCCTGCGTCGCCTCCCACGAGCGCGGCAGCAAATACTGCGAGAAGGCGCTCGAGCTGAGCGGACTCACACCGGATGAGTTCTGGGCGAAGGTCGGCCCACTGTTCGCGAAGACCGACCAGGTCAAGACGGACAGCCCAGCACGATCCACGGAGAAACCGACGATGCCGCGCGAAGCGCTCTACGGGCTCGTCACCGCATGCCTCAGCAAGTACGAGCACGCGAAGGACTCGCCCGATGGTGCCGCCCAGGCCAGCGAGGCTTGCCGCAAGGCGATCGAGGCGACCGGCCTCACGAGCGAGGAGTTCTGGAAGCGGTTCGCGCCGAAGCCCCAGACGACGACCCGGACGGAGCCGACGAAGCGGCCCGAGTCGACGAACAAGCCGGAGTCAACGCGGAAGCCGGAAGCGACAACGGGAACGCAGCGCGTGACTGACGCAGAGCTGCGCTCGCTGGTGCAGGACTGCTTCGCGAAGTACCTCGCCGTGCGCAACTCGGGCGGCTCGAGCGAGGCCGGATCCGCGGCTGGCGAGGCGTGCCGTGCGGCGATCGCCGCGAGCGGCCTCACGCCGACAGCCTTCTGGCAGAAGTTCGGCACGCCGGGCGCGCCGACCAACTAGCCCTCACTCCCCTCCCCGCGCTTGAATGGCGCGCCCAGTGGCGCGCCATTCATCATTTCCTCCGATGCGCATTGGAGTGCTCACGGGGGGTGGCGACGCGCCGGGTCTGAACCCGGCGATCCGCGCGGTGGTCCTCCGCGCGACGCAACTCGGTCACGAAGTCGTCGGCATCGCCGACGGCTGGGCCGGGCTCATCGACGGACGTGCGCGCCCGCTCGTCGAGAAGGACGTCGCGCACATCCTCGACCTAGGCGGCACGATACTTGGCACCTCACGCACCGATCCGCGCAAGGACGAGCGGCACCAGCGGGCGTGCATCGAACAAGTTGGGAAGCTCGGACTCGACGCGCTCGTCGCGATCGGCGGCAACGACACGCTCGGTGTCGCGCAGTGGCTGCACGGACGCGGCGTCCGCATCGTGGGTGTGCCGAAGACCGTCGACAACGATCTCTCGGCGACCGATTACTGCATCGGCTTCGACACGGCGGTGAGCGTCGTGACGGAGGCACTCGATCGCCTGCGCACCACGGCGAGCTCGCACCACCGCGCGATGGTCGTCGAGGCGATGGGCCGCGACACCGGCTGGGTCGCCGCCGTGGGCGGCCTCGCGGGCGGAGCCGACATCATCCTCGTGCCGGAGATCCCGGTGACCGCCGAAGAGGTGGTCGAAGCGGTTCGGCACCTGAAGGAGCACGGCGACGACGACATCATCGTCGTCGTCTCAGAGGCGGTGGAGATCGAAGGCCTCGACGCGCAGACATCGATCGAGCGCGACGCGTTCGGACACCCGCGTCTCGATCAGCGCGCGATCGGCGCAAGCCTCGCTCGGCACATCGAAGAGCGCACGTCGATCGAGTCGCGTGTCGTGGTCCTCGGCCATCTGCAGCGCGGCGGCTCGCCGACGACGAACGACCGCTTCTGGGCGACACGTCTGGGTGTCTCGGCCGTTGACCTGGTGACCGCGGGGAAGTCCGGCGTGCTGCCGGTGGCCCGCGGTGGAAAGGTCGCGGTTGTGACGTTGTCCGAGGCGGTGAGCACGACGCGGCGGCTGGATCCCGAGCTCATCGAGCTCATCGGCCGTCTCGCGGGTACCCGCCCGCAGCACTAGTCATGCGCGCGCTCCTCTGCGCGTGCGTCGCCATCGCCGCCGCATGCGCATCGCCACGGGTGGAGACGGCACTCCCCACGCCGACGAGCGCGACGGCCAGTCCCGCTGCCGCGACGGCGGCGCCGGAGCCGAGCCCGACCAGCGAGCCCGCGCCCACCCTGAGTCCGGCCCCGACCGTCGTGGTCCCAGAGTGCCGCCAGCCGCTGGCGCAGGGCCGCCTCATCGCGCTCTGCCCCGATGGCGCGATGCTCTGGCTCGACGGTTCGCTCTCGCGCGAGGAACAGGCCGCGATCGCGGCCCAGGTCGAGGACGACCTCGCAGCGGTGCAGCGCGAGTTCAAGTGGACGCTGCGGACGCGCGCGGTCATCCACGTCCGCGCGGGCCGCGATGGCTACGTGGACACGCTGAGAAGCGTCTTCGGTTACGGCGGCGCGACCGCCGAGTACATCGCCGACAACTCCGTCGCGTTCTTCGAGCCGTCGCTGCGGACGATCGCCGTGAATTGGGACGAGATCCGCGACCGAAAGCCGATCGCGGCGATCCGCCACGAGCTGACCCATGTGGTCACGCTCGAGGCGTGCGCGCCACGCTGCGACCTCGTGCCCGCGTGGTTCAACGAGGGTGAGGCGCGCTTGCAGGAGACGACCGTCGGCGCCGAGTGGCGCCTCGTGCGCGTCCGGTACGAGGCCGCCTCGATGCTCGCGACGGCCACGCTGCTCCCGCTCACGACTCTGTGGACGCAGGCGCAGTGGAACGCCTACGGCGATTGGATGGGCTACTACAAGTACCAGGAGGCCGCGCGCGCGATCGAGCTGATCAAGGAAGACGTCGGCCCCGATGCGATCCCCAAGATCTACGCGCGGATGCGCGCGGGCGACGACGTTCCACGCGCCTATGCCGCGCTCAGCGGTAGATCGTGGGCATCGTTCGTCGGCGGGCTCGACGCGCGCATCGCCGCGGGCGTCGCCGCGCCACGCGGCATCGTCACCGTCGCACCCGGCGCCGACGGCACCGGCCTCTCGTACCTGCTCTACGGATTCCCGGCGGAAGCGAATGTCACGCTGCGCATCCGCTCCCACGCGGTCGACCAGACGCAGGAGGTCGCCGTGTCCCCGCAGGGCGCGCTCTTCGGGAGCATCGACAACACGTACCCGCAGGGCGAGTACACGATCACGGCCGCGATCGGTGCTGACACCGTCGCGGCCGTGACCGCTGTCAAACGCGGTGGTCGCCTAATGCAGGAGGACTTCGAGTTCCCTTACACGTCGCTGTACAGGTAGAACTCGTACGGGTGCGGACGCAGCGCCACCTCTTTGGCGCTCTGCCGCTTGAGCGAGAGCCACGCCTCGATGAGGTCCTCGGTGAAGACGCCGCCACGCATGAGGAAGTCGCGGTCCGCGTCGAGCGCCGCGAGCACCTCCTCGAGCGAGCCGGGGGTCTGCTTGATCTTCGCCTTCTCTTCGTCCTCGAGGTCGTAGAGGTCGACGTTCATCGGGGCCGGCGGCTCGATCTTGTTCATGACGCCGTCGAGGCCCGCCATGAGGCACGCCGAGAACGAGAGGTACGGGTTGCACGACGGGTCCGGCGCGCGGAACTCGAGGCGGCGCGCCTCGGGCTTGTCGAAGTACGTCGGGATGCGGATACAGGCTGAGCGGTTGCGGATCGAGTACACAAGGTTGATCGGCGCCTCGTATCCCGGGACGAGACGGCGGTAGCTGTTCGTCGTCGGTGCCGCAAAGGCGAGGATCGCCGGCGCGTGCTTCAGCAGGCCGCCGATGTAGTAGCGCGCCATGTCCGAGAGGAGCATGTCGCCGCCCTTGTCGTAGAAGAGGTTCGATCCGTTCTTCCACAGGCTCTGATGCGTGTGCATGCCCGAGCCGTTGTCGCCGAAGAGCGGCTTCGGCATGAACGTCACGACGTAGCCGTTCTTCTGCGCGACCGTCTTCGTGACGTACTTGTACTTGAGGACCTTGTCGGCCATCTCGACGAGGGTCGAGAAGCGCATGTCGATCTCGGTCTGGCCCGCGGTGCCGACCTCGTGGTGGTGGACCTCGACCGCGATGCCCGAGTCGATGAGCGAACGCACCATCTTGCTGCGGAGGTCCTGCAGCTTGTCAGCGGGCGGGACCGGAAAGTAGCCCTCCTTGTAGCGCGGACGGTGCGCGAGGTTCGGTGTCCCGTTCGAACCCGAGTTCCAGATCCCCTCCTCGGAGTCGATGTAGTAGTAGCCGAAGTTCTGCGCCTGATCGAAGCGCAGCGAGTTGAAGATGTAGAACTCGATCTCGGGTCCCCAGAACGACGTGTCTGCGATGCCGGTCGAGCTGAGGTACTGCTCGGCCTTCTTCCCGACGTAACGCGGATCGCGCGAATAGGGCTTGCGCGTGATCGGGTCGATGACGTCGCAGATGATGTCGAGAGTCTTCACCTCGAGCGACGGATCGATGAATGCGGAGCTCGCGTCGGGCATCAGCAGCATGTCGCTCTCGTGGATGTTCTGGAAGCCGCGGATCGACGAGCCATCGAACCCGATGCCATCGGAGAAGAGACCTTCAGAGAGTTCCTCGACTGGGATCGAGAAGTGCTGCCACGTGCCGGGCAGGTCGACAAAACGCAGGTCGACGATCTTGGTAGCGGTCTCTTTCGCGAGCTTGAGCACGTCCTTGGCGGACGTCTTCGGGATCGGCGGCGCGGCGGTCGCGGGGCGCTCGATGGTCAGCGTCATGTGTCACTCCCCACTTCAGTCGAGTGTTGGAGGAAGCATCAGCGTCGGGCGTGCGAGGGTGGGCGACGGCGGGGTTGAGATTTGGTGCCCGAACGGTGACGCCGGAAGTTGCGGAGTGGTGGCTAGCGCGCCGCGTCCGGACGGGGCGTTTTGATGCGCTGATTCGGCAGGAACGGACGTTCCTCGGCGAGCGGCACGTGGTGGTAGCCATGTGCGTCGATCTCGTGCGCCGTCCGTAGCGAGCTCGCCTTCGCGAGGGCTTCCATCGAGTTCTGGTCCGTCACCGAGAACGCTCGGTCACATCCGGTTTGCCGACATGGAAAACCACCCGACCGCATCGCAGTTCCTCTCCGGCCTCCCGCGGCCGCGCCTCAGCAAACATAACTGGGTCCGACGGTTCTGGCTAGGTCAGGGTGATGACGATGGTGCGGGGGCGGGCAGCGTGACGACGATGTCGTCCTTGAAGATCTGCGCGCGAGGTGTGTCAACGAGGAAGCGGAGCAATCCATCAGCGATCCCGCTCGCAAGCTTGTCCTGCTCATCGGTGAGGATCGGACGATCGTCGTCGCTCGAGAGATAACCCATCTCGAGGATCGCCGCAGGCGTGTGCGCGGATGTCGCGTGCTGAAATCGTCCCCAGTTGAACGGGTAGTAGTAGGTCATGTCCACGCTGACATGCGCGCCGTCGTACGACAGACCCGATGCCTTGCCATACGCGTCCTTCACATCGGCAAGCAGCCGGTCCTCGAACGGACCGCGCAGCGGGCCGTGCGCCATCTTGAAGCCGCTGAGCTCGCCAACGCCGTCGCTGTCGGCGTGGAGCGCGAGGAACGCGTCCGCGACGTAGCCCGGCGGGATCGTCGCGGGTAGCAGATCGACCGTGACCCCCTGACGCCGCAACAGTGCGGCGACCTTCCGAGCGACGTCGAGGTTCACGTCGACCTCATGCACGTCTTCCCAGGTCGCACCCGTTTGGGCGCGCAGCTTGTCTTGCTCGGCGGGCACCTCGTCGATCTTCCAGTGACCGACCTGGATGCCTATTCGTCGCGCCCCGAGCGGTGGCGACGGCGCGCGCAGGATGATCGTGTTCGTCGAGTGGCGAAGGATGACGCCGCCGGGCGGCGCGATCGCCGGCTTGAACGAGTCGTCGTCGGTCGGGTCCGATGTGAGGGATGACTGGAGGACAGGGAGCGGCGCGCCCGCGGGTATGAACGTCTCGTCGGGGTTCAGCGGCGAGCCCTGGGCCGGTATCGGGATCGCGCCCTGGCAGGCGACGAGGACCGAGCACACGAGGGTGACCGCGATCCGCACCGACACGACTCGGTCGGACCTCATCTGCTGCGGACTCGCTGCGCGGCGACGACGAGCCGCGCTGTCGGCAGGAGATACAGCAGATGGATGAGCACGAAGCCCGCGATCGACAGCCGCGCGTCGATCGCGGCAAGCGCGATCGTGAGCGCGTACAGGAATGGCCCGACGAGCCACGTGATCGTGAGCGCGCGACGCTCCCTCGCCGACAGGCGTGGCGAGGTCGCGCGAACGCGGTAGGCGCCGTACCACCACAGCAGGTTGTGCGCGATGCCGAACGCCATGAGCGTCCCTGCGTAGAAGACCACCGCGACGGCGCGGTCGCGGTCGTTCGCGAGCCAGCTCCCGAGCACTCCAGTCGGTACGGGAAGGAACGCGACGAACATGAGCGTCAGAACCTTGAGGAGGACGATGCCGCGATCGGTCCGCACGAAGTGGCTGAACATGACGTGGTCGTTCGCCCAGACGATGCCAACGGTCACGAAGCTGAGGGCGAATGCGAAGTAGCTTGGCCATTGAGCGATCACGAGGTCGCGGAGGCCGGATGACGCATCCGGGTCATCGGGCCTCGGGATACGAATCCCGAGCGCGAGGAGTGTGGCTGCGAATGCGAAGACCCCGTCGCTGAACGCTTCGACCCGCCCGACATCGCGATGCCGCTCGAGCGCTACCTCAGCTTGCGCGGTGCGGCTGGCCACGCCGGAAGGCTATCTGCTCAGACGACGGCGGGGTGCGACGGATTTTCGCGCGCGCTCTCCCCGTTTCGCGCCACAGGCGCTCGCTGCGAATGCGGCCGTGGTCGAGCTCCTCAAGCGGGTCGCCGACCGGAAGAACGCGACGCCTGCGCAGATCGCGCTCGCATGGCTCCTCGCGCGGAAGCCGTGGATCGTGCCGATCCCGGGGACCACGAAGCTGCACCGACTCGAGGAGAACATCGGCGCGGCGTCCCTGCAGCTCACGCAGGAGGACATGCGAGAGATCGACGACGCGGCGTCCAAGATCGATGTCTCGGGAGAGCGCCTTCCAGAGGACGCGCTCGGACTCACGAACCGGTAGACGCTCAGATCACTCTCTGCTCGCCTTTGATCTCTGCTCGCCTTTAAGAGGAACCGCGCTCGTGCCTGCCGGGTCGATCTGCTTGCCTCCGCTACCGTCAGCGAATGCGTCGCGTCGGTATCGCGCTGCTGCTAGTCGTCTCGTGCGCACCCGCGGCGCCGGACAACGCTTCGGTACAGCGCGACTACGCCGAACGCCGATCGCTCGTCGAGGTCACGGCAGAGGGTGTGGTCACGAGCGTGCTGGCTGACGAGAGCGGTCCGTCCGGTATGCACCAACGTTTCATCATTCGACTCGCTGGAGCATCGCAGACGGTGCTCGTCGACAACAACGTAACCATCGGGCAGCGGGCCCCGGTGGCCGTCGGTGATGACGTGATCGTGCATGGCGAGTACGTCTGGAATGATCAAGGCGGGCTCATCCACTTCACCCATCACGACCCCGCGCCGGCACACGAGGGCGGCTGGATCGAGCTACACGGGACGCGCTACCAGTAACCTCACGCCGGTCGCGGCTTCAAGATCAGGTGTTGGTGGCACCCCCTTCGTTGCCTTCCTCGCAAGACTGAGAGCCGTCTTTGCGAAATCGTCGTCATGGGTGTGCGCTCGGCGCGCACGATTGGAAAAAATCCGCTGAGGCGACGGTGGGAATCGAACCCACGGTCGGGGTTTTGCAGACCCCTGCCTTGGCCACTTGGCTACGTCGCCTAGGAGCCTGGAAACGGCAAACCGCAGTTTGACGATTTCAGGCGACGACGGCGACGAGGCCGCGTAGCGGCCTACGGCGCCATCGGAAACCTAAGTTTACCGACCCGGACCCGTCAGGCGGGCGAGTTGCATACTCCCTGCGCCATGCTCCCGATCGGAGACGATGACCAGCCGGGCGGCGGACTGCCGATCGTCAACCTCGCCATCATCGGGATCAACGTCCTCGTCTTCGTCCTGCTGCAGCTCCCGAGTGACGCGTTCACGATGGGCTTCAGCGCGATCCCGCGCGAGATCACGCATGGCATCGACCTGACCGGACCACAGACCGTCGCGCTACCCGACGGCACGTCGGCGGTGATCGATGAAGCGCCGGGGCCGAGCCCGATCTGGCTCACGCTGTTCAGCTCGATGTTCATGCACGGCGGATGGCTGCACCTCGGCGGCAACATGCTGTTCCTCTTCATCTTCGGCGACAACGTCGAGCGCCTCTACGGCTGGCTCAAGTACGCGGTCTTCTATCTCATCTGCGGTCTGGTCGCCGCGTACGCGCAGATCCTCTCGAACCCGGAGTCGGTGATCCCGAGCCTCGGCGCATCGGGCGCGATCAGCGGTGTGCTCGCCGCGTACCTCGTGAACTTCCCGAACAACCGCGTGCGCGTGCTCGTCGGATTCCGCTACGTCACGCAGGTGCCGGCGCTCGTGATGATCGGCCTCTGGGCGCTGCTGCAGTTCGTGAACGGCATCGGCTCGATCGCGGTGACCGACCAGACCGGCGGCGTCGCGTACTGGGCACACATCGGTGGCTTCATCGCCGGGATCGTGCTCGCGTTCCTACTGAGGCTCGTCATTGGACGCGGCAGCGGCGCCGCGCCGACGTACGCGAGTTAGAGGATCCGGGCCAGGCGCTCGACGTCCTCGGCGACCTCGCGCCGTCCATCGAGCCGATACGCGTGACCGAGGAGCGTGCACTTCTCCTTCGCGACGTCGCGACGGCCGAGTGCGCAGTCGACCTCGATGAGGAGTCGCTGCGCCTCGCGGTCCGCGAAGCCGTGCGCGATGAGGTCGAGCAGGACGTCGGATGCGGTCTGCAGCTTGCCGAGCGCGAGGAGCCGCTGCGCCGCGTCCAGCGCGGCCTCGGTCGCGCGCTTGTCGCGCGCGCTCGTGAGCAGCGCGGCGCGTGAAGCGGCCATGGCCGCCGCGTCGATGCCGCTACCTGTCGGCGTGAGCGTCTTGAGGAGCGGCTCGATGTCCACACCTGGGCGCGCCTCGGGCTTCGGCTTTACCACACCGGTGCGGATGAGCATGTCGACGGGCGCTTCGGTCTCCACCGGCTCGGCGTGCGTGAATGTCCGCGCACCCTTGAGGAAGACCGCGGTCTCGGATGCTGCGTGGCGCGTCTTCGACGCATCCTTCGCTGGCGCTGGCTCGGCCTTCGCTGGCGCTGGCTCGGCCTTCGCTGGCGCTGGCTCGGCCTTCGCCGGCGCGGGTTCGGGTGTGGTCATCGTCTGCATCGCGAGCGCCTCGAGACGCGGATCGGGACGAGCTTCGACGGGGGTCGGCTGAGGCGCCGGCGCGGCTTTCGCGGTCGGCGCGGTCGGCTTCGCCTTCGCCTGAGGAGCCGCTTTCGCGACGGGTGCCGGTGCGGGTTGCGCGAACGTCAGCTCAGGCTGCGAGCGGGGTGCGGCGGGCTGCTTCGCCGAGGAAGGCGGAGCAGCCCGCACGCTCGTCGGGGCGGGGGGCATGTTGATGCGGAACTCCGACGACTTCGTCGGTGCCCGCAGCGCGGCGAGCCGGAGATCGACGGGACCGTCGATGCGTCGCGGTTCACTGATCGGATCCATACGCGGAGCCATCGGGCTCTGCACGCGATCGACGAGGGCGACAAGACGGGGAAGATCGCCAAGCGTCTCGCGGCCATAACTGAGCTCGAGGAGCGCGCGACGCGAATCGCCGATCGCCATCGCGGCGTCGACGAACCGCGCGTACTCCTCGACGGCGCCTCCGAGGTCGCCTTGGTTGGCGAGCGCGGCCGCGAGGCGGCGATGTGCGGAAAGGTCGAGCGGCACGAGCGCGACCGCCTCCGCGAGGAGGGAGACCGCGTTGCCGCGATCGCCGGCGCGCGCCATCTTCGCCGCGCCTTCGCGAAGCGTCTCGACCGCGGCGGGCTCATCTTCGAGCGCCGCCTGCGCGCGTGCGAGGCCGATGTACGACTCGCGATCACCGTGCTTGGTGACGAGCTCGAGGTAGGCCCTCTCCGCCTGACGAAGCTTGCCGGAGGCGAAGAGCTTCGCCGCGGCGTCGCTCGCGAGCTTGTGGCCGCCGCCGGCCTTCGCACGAGCAGTGTCGCCCTCGCACCGCGCGAGCGCGTCCGCGAGCTCCGTCGCCCTGTCCGCTCCCATGAGACGGACGGCGTGCTCGCGGACCGCTTCGGCGAGTGACGCGATGTGCTGCGGCTCGACCGTGTTCGCGCTCACGCCGAGCGCGTGCAGCTCGGTGGACAGGAACTGCTGTGAGGCCGGGCCGAGATAACCCTTGGCCACACCGAGCAGCTGCTGCGCGAGCGCGTTCAGTCGTCGCCCCCAGCGGGCTCGTCCGAGAGCGCGTAGAAGCGCAGCGCGTTGAGCATCCGGTCGAAGGCCGACGCGACCTCCCGCGTGATGTCGTCGCCGGTGCGGGTGTCGAACGCGGCGACGCGCAGGTCGACGTCACCGGTCGACACCGCGGTCGCGTCGCCGACGAGGCGGCGCAGCGGACCGACGAGTGATCGCGTCAACAGAACGCCGATGACGAAGGAGAGCAGCAGCCCGATGACCACGACGGAGAGCGCGTTGAACGTCGCGTCGTCCGCGGCCTTCGTGTACGTCGTGATCGGGACAGCGAGGATGTACGCCCATGGCTTCGCGACGAGACGCGTGACGACGCCGCGCTGCTCGTCCACACCGGCGCCATATGAGAACTGCGCGGTGGTGCTCTTGCCCTTCGGCAGCGCGTCGAGCGCGGTCTTCAGCGTCGGCAGCGGATCGATGACCAGCTGCTCCGGCGTCTTCTGGCCGAAGCGCTTGTCGGCTGCGAGCTTCTTCGCGGTGTCCGCCTCGATCGGCGCGATCGGCTTGTAGATGAGCGATTCAGCCTGGTCGCGGTGGCCCTTCGTCTCGGAGACCGCGAGGCGGATGCCGTAGTCGTCGACGAGGAAGCCGTGCGCGCCCTCACCGACGGAACCGGCGTCGGTCTCGACGATGTCCCAGACCGCCGCCATGTTCACGCGCGTGCGCACGACGGCGTACACGAGCTTGCCGTCGGTGATCGGCGCGGAGAAGAACAGCGCCGGCTTGTTCGTGATGACCGAGTAGCTCGGGTCACTGATGTAGGGCGTGCCCTTCAACGCGGTGAGGAAGTACTCGCGGAACTTCACGCTCGTGCCCTCGTCCGTCTGGATGGACGCGGCGACGATCGTGCCGTCCGGGTCGACGACCGCGATCGATTCGTACTCCGGTGAGCGCGCAGCCGCGGCGACAAGCGCCTGACGCGCCGCGTTCTTCGCCGCGGTGTCCCTGAGGTTCTGTCCGAAGCGGACGACGTCGGGCAGCTTGCCGACGAGGATGATGTCGCCGAGGCGGCTCTGGAGGTACGCGTCGATCGCGCTCGCGCTCGATGTGGAACGCTGCTGGATGTTCGTGACGCCGAGAGTCGTCAGGTTGTTGCGAGTGTTTTGGATGGAGATCGCCGAGACGAGCGCGATCGGCACGACACCGACGATGAGAAGTGCCGCGAGAACCTTCTGCCAAAAACGAGGACGCAAGATGGACATGTCCCCAGCCCTCCAGCGCGCGCTCCGCCCTAATCAGTAAGAGGAACGTCACTTTGCCGAACAGACGTAGGCGCGCGCGAGTCACCCTTTCGGGTGCCACTCGTACCGGAAGAGGGCTAGTACTCGACCGTCAGCGGACGAGTCGTGGGTTGCGCCGCGCGTCGCGCAGGAGGCCGCGCAGCAGCTTCTTCGATGACTCGACGTCCTCGCGGTCGGCGTCGGTCAGACCAGTCCGTTCGGTATCGACGCGCCACCAGCACTCGAACCCCCATAGGCGCTCTTCCTCGACCCGCAGCCGCGGGATCCCCCCGCCGGCCCGGCGCGGCTCGCCGGTCTCGAAGTCGAAGAAGCCCTCGAACACCGCCGGCGCCCCGCTGCGGTCCGGCTCCCCCTCGCGCGCGTCGACGAGGATGAGGCACGACGTACCCGAGCGAATGTCGTCGGCGCTGCGCGGCGCGCGTCCGCGGCCGCCGCGTCGCGAGCGGCGATCGCGGACGAAACCGCTGCGGTCGCGCGGCGCGAGACGGCGATCGTCGCGCTGTGGTCGATCGCCGCGCGGCGCGCCGGCATCGGGTCGTGCCGGCGCCTGCTGTGGTCGCGCCTGCTGTGGTCGCGGTGGGCCGCGTCGTCTGCCGCCACGTTGTCGTCTTCGCTGTGGTCGCGGCTCGTCGGGCACACGCTCAGTGTCGCATGACCTCGCTCGCTAACTTTCGATCGTGATGTTCGTTGGCTCGTGCACGCGGACCTCAATCCATATGCCCTCGCGCCGTACACTTGAGTTCTCACATGACGCAGGACGAGGGCATGCACGAGGTCTTCGACGAGTTCAAGCGCCAGCTTCCCGACGTCGATCCCGACGAGACGCAGGAGTGGATCGAGTCGCTCGACGCGCTCGTCGAGCAAGCGGGCCCGGAGCGGGCACGGTTCGTCCTCTACAAGCTCCTCAAGCGCGCCCGCATGCTGCAGGTCGGCCTGCCGCCGCTGACGCAGACCCGCTACATCAACACGATCTCGCCGGAACAGGAGCCCGATTTCCCCGGCGACGAGGAGATGGAGCACCGCATCCGGCAATTCATCCGCTGGAACGCGGTCGCGATGGTCGTGCGGGCGAACCATCACTACGAGGGCATCGGCGGCCACCTCGCGACGTACGCGTCATCCGCGACGCTCTACGAGGTCGGCTTCAACCATTTCTTCCGCGGCAAGGACGATGAGGGCGGCGGCGACCAGATCTATTTCCAGGGTCACGCGTCGCCGGGTATCTACGCGCGCGCATATCTCGAGGGACGGCTCACCGAGTCGCAACTCGATCACTTCCGTCGCGAGGTGAAGCCGGGCGAGGGACTCTCGTCGTATCCCCACCCGCGCCTCATGCCCGACTTCTGGGAGTTCCCCACGGTATCGATGGGGCTCGGACCGCTCGCCGCGATCTATCAGGCGCGCTTCAACCGCTACCTGCACAACCGCGGCATCAAGGACACGGGCGGGCAGCGCGTGTGGGGGTTCGTCGGCGACGGCGAGTGCGACGAGCCCGAGTCGCTCGGCGCGCTCCACGTCGCGGCACGCGAGGGTCTCGACAACCTCACGTTCGTCGTGAACTGCAACCTGCAGCGCCTCGACGGCCCGGTGCGCGGCAACGGCAAGATCATCCAGGAGCTCGAGTCCGTGTTCCGCGGATCAGGATGGAACGTCATCAAGGTCATCTGGGGACGCGAGTGGGACGAGCTGCTCGCGCGCGACATCGACGGCGTGCTCGTGAATCGCATGAACGAGACGACCGACGGCGAGTCGCAGCGGATGACCGTCGCGGATGGCAACTACATCCGCGAGCACTTCTTCGGCGGCGACGCGCGACTGACGCAGCTCGTCGCGCATCTCTCCGACGAGCAGCTCACGAAGCTGCGCCGCGGCGGCCACGACTACCGCAAGGTGTACGCGGCATACGACGCCGCGGTGAAGCATCGCGGCGCGCCGACGGTCATCCTCGCGCAGACGGTGAAGGGCTGGGCGCTCGGTCCGGGAGTCGAGGGACGCAACATCACGCACCAGGCGAAGAAGATGAGCTTCGCAGAGCTCAAGGTGTTCCGCGACCGCCTGGAACTGCCGATCAGCGACGAACAGCTCGCGGAGGACCCGCCGTACTACCACCCCGGTGCGCAGAGCCCCGAAGTCCGCTATCTCCTGGAGCGCCGTCGGCAGCTCGGTGGAGTGGTGCCGCGCCGCATCGTGATGCCGGCGCCGGTCGACGCGCCGAAGGACGACGCATTCGCGGAATTCCCGAAGGGCTCGGGCAAGGCCGCCGCGTCGACGACGATGGCCTTCACGCGTCTGCTGCGGAACCTGCTGCGCGACCCCAACGTGGGCAAACGCGTCGTGCCGATCATCCCCGACGAGGCGCGCACGTTCGGTATGGATCCGCTCTTCAAGGAGGTCGGCATCTACTCGCCGCTCGGCCAACGCTATGAGCCGGTCGACGCGGAGACACTGCTTCCCTACCGCGAGGCGACGGATGGACAGGTGCTCGAGGAAGGCATCACCGAGGCGGGCTCGGTCGCGAGCTTCACCGCCGCGGGCACCTCATACGCGACGCACGGCGAGCCGATGGTGCCCTTCTACATCTTCTATTCGATGTTCGGCTTCCAGCGGACGATGGACCAGATCTGGGCGTTCGGCGACGCGCGCGGGCGCGGCTTCCTCATGGGCGCGACCGCTGGCCGCACGACGCTCAACGGCGAAGGTCTGCAGCACGAGGACGGACACAGCCACCTGCTCGCGACGGCGATCCCGAACATCCGTGCGTACGATCCCGCATTCGCGTATGAGACCTCGGTGATCGTGCGCGACGGCATCCGTCGGATGCTCACGAACAACGAGGACGTCTTCTACTACCTCACGCTCTACAACGAGAACTTCCCGATGCCGCCAATGCCCGAGGGCGCCGAAGAGGGCATCCTCCGCGGGATCTACCTCTTCAAGGCGGGTGACCCCGCTATGCGTCGCCGCGTGACGCTCCTCGGCTCCGGGCCGATCCTGCTCCAGGCCTTGCGCGCGCAGGAGATCCTGCACGACAAGTACGACGTCGCGGCGGACGTGTACAGCGTCACGAGCTACCAGCTGCTGCGCAACGACGCGCTCGAGACCGAGCGTTGGAACCGCCTGCATCCGATGGAGCGCCCGCGCGTGCCGTACGTCGCGCAGGTGCTGAGCGGGAAGACGCCGATCATCGCGGCGAGCGACTACATGAGGGCGATCGCGGATCAGGTCGCGCGTTGGGCCCCGCAGCCGTTCATCCCCCTCGGCACCGACGGCTTCGGCCGCTCCGATACGCGTGCCTCGCTGCGGCGCTTCTTCGAGGTGGACGCCGAGAGCATCGCGCTCGCGTCCCTCAACGGACTGCAGTTCAACGAGCAGTTCGGCAGCGCCGACGTCGCGAAAGCGATAGCCGATCTCGGACTCGACCCCGCGAAGCCGGAGCCACGCAGCTCGTAGTCGTCGCGTTACCACATCGTGATGCGCGTCCCGCTGATCCAAACTCGGCTTCATTCGTACGCGCGTGCGTGGCGCGCATTCTGCGGCGATGTTCGTCGAAAGAGGTAAACGCGATGCAGCAAGCTGACATGGGTCGCGCACGACGAACGTCCTCGGGTACCGCGTGGGGCACCGTGTTCGCGATCATCGTTGCGATCGCCATCGTCGCCGCGGTCGGATATTTCGTGTTCGCAGGCGCTGGCGGCGGTTACGCCCCCAGCAGCCCTTACCAGTCCGCTGCCCCAGGTTCGGCTGCCCCAGGTTCGGCCGCGCCCGCGACCGCCGCGCCGAGCGCGCCCAGCTACCCCTAGGCCGTCGGCGAAGCCGGAGCGGCGCGCCCGCTAACGGCTAGTTAGCGCGACCGCCGCGAGCCGGCGCTTCAACAGCAAAAGCAGGATCCCGCCCGCCGGCTGCCAGTGATGACCGCTCGACACGCCCATCGGGCAGTAGGCGGAGCGATCTGCATGGACCGCCAGGCTCAGACCCGGCGTCCAGGTCTGGTGGTCGGATGCGTCGCAGTAGTAATCGATGCGTTTCACCACGTCTATGCAATCGCGCCGAGCCCGACGAGTCCTCACTCTTTCGGGGCAATGCGTTGATGAGGACGGGTGAGCTCGCGTATCAGGCGCGCGTCAGCGGGCGGTACTTGATGCGGTGCGGCTCCCAGTCGGTGCCGTGCTCCTTGCGCATCTGCTCTTCGTACGCCTGGTAGTTGCCCTCGAGCCAGCGCACGCGACTGTCGCCCTCGAAGACGAGCAGGTGTGTCGCGATGCGGTCGAGGAACCAGCGGTCGTGGCTGATAACGACGACGCATCCCGCGAAATCGAGCAGCGCTTCTTCGAGCGCGCGCAGCGTGTCGACGTCGAGATCGTTCGTCGGCTCGTCGAGGAGCAGCACGTTGCCGCCCGACTTGAGCAGCTTCGCGAGATGGAGGCGATTGCGCTCGCCGCCTGAGAGATCGCCGACCTTCTTGTTCTGGTCCGGTCCGCGGAAGTTGAACGACGCAGCGTATGACCGGCTGTTGCGGAGCCGTCCGCCGACGTCGATCTGCTCCTGGCCGTCGGAGATCTCTTCCCACACCGTCCTTGTCGCGGTCAGCGTGTCGCGCGACTGCGAGACGTACGCGAGCTTCACGGTCTCGCCAACGCGTAGCGATCCCGCGTCCGGCTTTTCCTCGCCGGTGATGAGACGGAACAGCGTCGTCTTCCCGGCGCCGTTCGGGCCGATGATGCCGACGATCCCACCGCGCGGGAGCTTGAACGTGAGGTCGTCGAAGAGAAGCCGATCGCCGTATCCCTTGCGCAGCTTCTCCGCCTCGATGACCACGTCGCCGAGCCGCGGTCCCGGCGGGATCGCGATCTCGAGGTCGCGCTCGCGACGCTCGGGCTCTTCGGCGAGCAGTCGCTCGTACGCCTCGATGCGCGCCTTGCTCTTCGCCTGCCGCGCGCGCGGCGACGCGCGCACCCACTCGAGCTCGCGCGCGAGCGTGCGCTGCCGTGCGGACTCTTGTTTCTCCTCGTCGGCGAGCCGCTTCCGCTTCTGGTCGAGCCACGACGAGTAGTTGCCCTCGTACGGGATGCCGAAGCCGCGGTCGAGCTCGAGGATCCAGCCAGCGGCGTTGTCGAGGAAGTAGCGGTCGTGGGTGACCGCGACGACGCAGCCCTTGTACTCCTTCAGATGCCGTTCGAGCCACGCCACCGAGTCTGCGTCGAGGTGGTTCGTGGGCTCGTCGAGCAGCAGGAGGTCGGGGTGCGAGAGCAGCAGACGGCAGAGCGCGACGCGGCGACGCTCGCCGCCCGAGAGCGTGCCGACGTCTTGATCCGGCGGCGGGCAGCGCAGCGAGTCCATGGCGTGCTCGACCTGGCTATCGAGGTCCCACAGACCCTGCGCCTCGATGGTGTCCTGGGTCTTCTGGAAGTCCGCGCTCACCTTCTCCATTTCGGCGGGTGAAAGGTCCTCGGCGAACTTTGCGGAGAGCTCCTCGTAGCGCTTCAGGATCGCGCGCTTGTTCGCGACGCCCGCCTCGACGTTGCCGCGCACGTCCTTGCTCGGATCGAGCTGCGGCTCTTGCGCGAGCAGACCGGCGCGTCGCCCTTCCATGAGCCGCGCGTCGCCGACGAACTCCGTGTCGACGCCGGCCATGATCCGAAGGAGCGTCGACTTGCCCGCTCCGTTCGGTCCGAGCACGCCGATCTTCGCGTCCGGATAGAAGGCGAGCGTGATGCCGCGCAGCACCTCGCGCTGCGGCGGCACGATCTTCTTGAGCTGATACATGGTGAAGATGTACTCGCCGGCCATGCGAACACCGTAGCAGTCGAGGCGGTAGGCTCTTCAGACCACAGCGGGGAGGGCCGCGTGACCGAGTACGACCGCAACTTCCGCCTGACCAAAGACGTGCTCCCGAGTCGCTACGACCTCCGATTCCACCTCGATCTCGACCACTGGACCTCAACGGGCTGGGAGCGCATCGCCCTCACGAGTAAGAAGGCCAGCCGCGAGATCGTGCTCCATGCGGTCGAGCTCGACATCACGGCGGCAAATGTCGACGGCATCGCGCTCGAGAACGCGCGTTTCGAGACGGACGCGCAGGTCGCGATCTTGCGCTTCGCGAAGGAGATCCCGGCGGGCGACCACGCGCTCGAGATCGAGTGGACCGGTGGGATCCGTGAGTCACTGCGCGGCCTCTATCGCTCGGTCCGCGGCGAGGAGCGTTATGCCGCGACGCAGTTCGAGGCGGCCGACGCTCGGCGCGCGTTCCCATGCTTCGATGAGCCCGAGTTCAAGGCAAAGTTCGCGCTCGAGCTTGTTCACCCCTCCGGCAACGCCGCGATCGCGAACATGCCCGTCGCATCCGGCGAAGATATCGCCGACCACCGCACGCGCACGCGCTTCCGCGAGACGCCGGTGCGGATCTCCACCTATCTGGTGGCGTTCACCGTCGGTCCGTACGAGTCGACGCCCGAGACGAAGACGCCGTCAAAGATCCCCGTTCGCTGCTGGCTGCCGCCGGGACTCGCATCGCAGGCGATCTTCGCGCGCGACGCGCACGTCCGCTCAGTGGAGTGGCTCCAGGACTACACCGCGATCCCGTACCCGTTCATCAAGGTCGACGCCATCGGCATCCCCGACTTCGAGGCGGGCGCGATGGAGAACCCCGGCGCGATCACCTACCGCACGCGGCTGCTCGCGGCGGACGAGAAGAACGCGTCGATCGTGACGCTCAAGGGCGTCTTCAGCACCGCGGCGCACGAGCTCACGCACATGTGGTGGGGCGACCTCGTGACCATGCGCTGGTGGACCGACCTCTGGCTGAACGAGTCGTTCGCGTCGTTCGTCGGCGAGAAGTGCACCGCGGCGCTGAACCCCGAGTGGCGCTACTGGCGCGACTTCGTCGCCGACAACACGAGCGCCTTCAACCTCGACGCGCTCGCGTCGACGCATCCGATCTCGATCGAGGCGAAGAACGCCGAGGAGGCGTCGGAACGTTTCGACGCGATCACCTACACGAAGGGCGCCGCGGTCCTGCGCATGATCGAGAGCTATCTCGGCGAGGACGCGTTCCGCGCCGGTGTGCGCATCTACCTCAACCGCCACAAGGAGGCGAACGCGTCGGCCGACGACTTCTGGCACGCGCTCGACGAGGCGTCGGGTCAGGACGTCACGTCGATCATGAACGCGTGGATCAAGGAGCCGGGGCACCCGATCGTCACGACCCTGGTGCGCCGCTCGAACGGCGGACTCGACCTCGCTCTCTCGCAGACCCGCTACTTCAGCGACAAGGACGCCAAGCCGTCATCGCAGCGCTGGCCGGCGCCGCTCGTCCTCAGGTACGGGACCGCGAACGGCATGCGCGAACATCGGCTGCTCCTCGCGACGGCGAGCGGCCACGTGCGCATCGATGGGGCCGAGTGGATCTATCCGAATGCGGGCGGCCGCGGGTTCTATCGGTGGCAACTCGACGAGACCGGTGACCGGCTCCTTGACGCCGGTGTGAAGCAGCTCGCGCCCGAGGAGCGGCTCGCCCTCGTCGACAACGGGTGGGCGCTCACGCGTACGGGTCGCGCGAGCCTCGCCTCGTTCCTGCGCCGACTCGACTCGCTCGCCGGCGAGGAGGATCGTACCGTCATCGGCGCGATCTCCGATTCGCTCGCGTGGCTCGGGTCGTACGCGGTGCGCGACCGCACCGAGCGTCCCTTCGCGCGCTTCGTTGAGTCCTTCTACCGCCCGATCTTCGAGCAGATCGGCTGGCGGCCCCGCGACGGCGAGGACAGCGACACGCGGGAGAAGCGCGCTCGGGTCATCGGCATGCTCGGTTATCACGCCGCGGCCGAGGACATCCGCCAGGGCGCGCGCGATCGCGTGCTGCGACACCTCGAAGGCACCGAGCCGCTGCATCCGGATGGGGCCGGGACGATCATCGGCGTCGCAGCGACCGAGGGCGACGACGCGGTCTGGGATCGTTACGTCCGGCGGATGCAGGCGGCGCAGGCCACCGACGCGCAGGAGGAGGCGCGCTTCCGCCAGGCCCTCATCTCGTTCGAAGATCCGCACGTCGCGCGGCGCACCGCCGACGCGATCTTCTCCTCGA
>Ga0209058_1001347_pt1 | contig 20998 bp, 20 predicted proteins | sample GraSoiAngelo_147_FD_185904 | JGI IMG/M metagenome (GOLD analysis project Ga0209058, IMG submission 185904) | Grasslands soil microbial communities from the Angelo Coastal Reserve, California, USA - 14_1009_05_40cm (SPAdes) (version 2) | ecosystem: Environmental > Terrestrial > Soil > Grasslands ... | reverse complement strand
CGTTAGTTTTTACAATGAGACATTTGGCGGGGACATTTATCCCACCCCTGTCATCGGCATGGTTGGCTTGATCGAAGATATCTCGTTCGTGACGCGTTCTTCATTTAGGAATTCCGGCGACTCGATAGTTCTCATCGAGCCCGTGATGCGACACGTCGGAAAGCTAGACCTGGAAGACGAACGCGCCGTTCAGAACCTCGTCTCGTCCGCCATTCGGGACCGTTTGGTCGAATCCGCTCACGATCTCAGCGAAGGAGGACTTGCTGTCGCCTTGGCCGAATGTTGCTATTCGAATATCGAACGCGGGGCAATCGGCGCTGAGGTTACGATTCCTTCGCATCTGGAACTCCGAAAAGACCTGTTTGGAGAATTCTCGACCCGTGTCCTGTTAAGCACCAGAAACGTTGCTGAACTGCAACGACGCGCGGAACGGATGGGTTTAAAATTCCACGATCTCGGCAAGGTGGGCGGTAAACGGCTGATCTTGAACTATGAAAGCGTCCACGTCGTCGACATCGACATCACGGAACTGGAATCGGCGTGGAGCGAGGGTCTGCCGAAGCTGCTATCATAAAAAATCCCTCTCCCAGAGGGAAAGGGTATTTGGAGACATCTAATGTGCGGAATCTTTGGGATCGCGAATCACTCGGACGCCTCGCAGATGACGTATTTGGGCCTCTATGCGCTGCAGCATCGAGGTCAGGAAAGCACGGGCATTTCATCGTCTGATGGCGGCCAGGTGTACACGCACAAGTCGATGGGTTATGTGGCTGATGTTTTCTCCGAAGACGTCATTACGAAGCTGAAGGGCTTAAACGCCATCGGCCACACGCGTTATTCGACCGCGGGCGACAGCAACGAAGGCAACGCTCAGCCGATTGTTGTCAAATGCACGCACGGCACCGTTGCGCTCGTTCACAATGGAAATCTAATCAACGCCGTATCCCTGCGCGAAAGGCTCGAACTGCAGGGCGCAATCTTTCAATCGACCAGCGACAGCGAAGTCATTCTTCACTTGCTGGCTCGATCGGAAGCCGACAGCTTGCTCGATGGGCTCGCACGAACACTTGCCCAGGTGCAGGGCGCCTTCTCTCTGCTGTTGCTCACGGAAGACAGTCTGATCGGTGTGCGCGATGCAAACGGCTTCAGACCCTTGAACCTCGGCAGCATCAATGGCTCCTACGTTCTGGCTTCGGAAACCTGCGCGTTCGATTTAATCGGAGCGACATACCTGCGCGAAGTCGAACCCGGCGAAATCGTCCTGATTCGTGGCAGCGAAATGAAATCCGTGAAGGCTCTGACAGCGCCGAAGCTGTCGAAATGCATTTTCGAGCATGTGTATTTCTCGCGTCCGGATAGCATCGTGTTTGGAAGGACGGTACAAACAAGCCGCGATTTGATGGGACGCATTCTCGCTGAAGAGTGCCCGGTCGACGCCGATCTAGTCGTTCCGGTCCCCGACTCCGGAGTAACGGCCGCCATTGGTTACTCTCAACGATCCGGAATCCCATTCGCGTTCGGGTTGATCCGAAACCATTACGTTGGCCGCACATTCATCGAGCCGAAAACCAAAATCCGGCATTTCGGAGTCAAAGTGAAGTTGAATTCCGTCAAAGACCTGCTTACGGGTAAGCGCGTCGTGCTCATTGATGATTCGATTGTTCGGGGTACGACGAGCCGGAAAATCGTCAAGATGGTGCGCGCTGCCGGAGCCAAGGAAGTGCATATGCGGGTCAGCTGCCCTCCCACGCTGTCGCCGTGCTTTTATGGCATCGACACTCCGACGAAAAAAGAATTGATCGCATCGAGTCATACCGTCGAGGAGATCTGCAAGTATATTGAAGCCGATTCGCTGGGCTATCTCAGCCTGCCTGGCCTTATTCGCTCCCTCGACGGCAGGGGCAGTGAATTCTGCACTGCATGTTATACGGGCCAGTATCCCATCGATTTTGTAGATGCAATGCCGGATGCCAAAGCCGCAGACCGGCAGCTCGATTTGTGGGAAGCCACCCTGAAAGAATAAACGGCACATGAGAATCCAGCCGGCCAACCGCAGGCTGGGCATTCTTCTTTCCGGCCGCGGTTCCAATTTTGAAGCTATCGCAGACCGAATCGCGTCCGGCAAACTGCAGGCCGATATCGCCGTCGTCATCAGCAACGTCGAGACGGCGCCCGGACTGGAATCCGCGCGGGCCCGCGGCCTGAACGCCGTGTATTTACCTTCAAGGCAGAGACAGCGGGAAGATTTCGATCGCGAAGCCGTTCAAGTTTTGAAAAAACATGACGCTTCGCTTGTCGTGCTCGCCGGTTTTATGCGTATTCTGAGCCGCGTCTTCCTCGAAGCATTTCCCTACGGTATTCTGAACATTCATCCGGCGCTGCTGCCTGCGTTTCCCGGAACTGATTCGCAACAGAAAGCTCTCGATTACGGCGTGAAGTTCAGCGGATGCACGGTCCATTTTGTCGACGACACACTGGACGGTGGACCGATCATCGCGCAGGCCGTTGTTCCGGTGTTGGATGGAGATAATGCTGAGACGTTGTCACTGAGAATTCTGAAGGAGGAGCACAGGATCTATTCGGAAGCGATTGATTTGGTGCTGTCCGGCAGATGTGAAATCGAGGACAGATGGGTAAAACCCGCTCCCTCTGGGAGAGGGCGGCCGCCAAAGGCGGCAGGGTGAGGGTCTCAAGATTTGCCGAGACCTGCGACCCTCACCCGGCGCGTCAGCCTGCGGCTGTCGCGCCGACCTCTCCCAGAGGGAGCGGATGGGAATCATGAACGACTTCAAGACAATTCCGATCGAGCAACAACTCGAGCGCATTCGCCGCGGGGCCGTCGAGATCATCCGCGAAGAAGAATTGGCCGAGAAGCTCAAGCGGGCGCAGAAAACCGGAAAGCCTTTGCGGGTTAAGGCCGGTTTCGATCCCACAGCACCGGACATCCATGTCGGCCACACGGTTCTGATCCGGAAGATGAAGCACTTTCAGGATCTGGGACACACAGTAATCTTTCTCATCGGTGACTTTACCGGGTTAATCGGGGACCCATCGGGCCGCTCGGCAACACGAAAACAACTGACGCCGGAGGAGGTTCAGCAGAACGCGGAAACCTACAAGCAGCAAATTTTCAAAATCCTCGACCCGGAAAAAACCCTCATCGATTTCAACAGCCGCTGGCTCATGGCTCTCGGTTCGGATGGTTTCATACGTCTCGCCGCAAAATACACCGTAGCCCGGATTCTCGAACGTGAAGAATTTTCGAACCGGATGAAGAATCAGCTACCGATTGCGCTGCATGAACTGCTCTATCCGATCGCGCAGGGCTACGACTCCGTCGCTCTCGAAGCGGACGTGGAGCTTGGAGGTACGGATCAAAAATTCAACCTGCTGGTGGGCCGCGATCTGCAAAAAGAATATGGACAGGAGCAGCAAATCGTGCTGACGACGCCGCTCTTGGAAGGTCTGGACGGCATACAAAAAATGAGCAAGTCGCTCGGCAATTACATCGGCATCAATGAACCTGCGAATAAACAATTCGGCAAAGTGATGTCGATTTCCGACCGCCTGATGTTCCGCTATTACGAATTGCTTACGGATATCCCGCTGGATGAACTCCAGAATCTTCGCACGCGCCATCCTATGGACGTCAAAGCCGAACTCGCCGCAAGTATTGTTGCCGACTATCACGGTAGGGCGGCCGCCGAAGCCGCGCGCGAAGAGTTCAATCGCGTATTCCGTATGCGCCAAAACCCGGAAGATATGGAAACGCAGAGAATTTCCCTCGCCGCTGGCCCCATGCGGCTTGCGCGGCTGCTGGCTTCCCTGAACCTCGCCCCGTCCAACGCCGAAGCACAGCGCCTCATCGAGTCCGGAGCGGTTCACGTGAACGATCAGCGCATCACCGACCCCAAAGCGGAGATCTCTCAGGCTGGCGAATATCTTTTCAAGGTCGGAAAGCGGCGGTTCCTGCGATTGCTGGTCAGTAATTCGGGGTCAGACGGGTGAATTCCCCTCTAGTGGTCTATTTCGGGGACGCACCCCGAATTCTTGTACTTCAGAATTCGGGGTGCGTCCCCGAAATAGACCGCCGCTACAGTCTTCCCCGAATTACTTCTGGGTTTGCACCGAATTGTACGTGTATTCGATAGAGAGCACGGAGTGGCCGGCGATCATGATGTTGCTTGAAGAGTCCAGCCGTTCGGGCAGCCAGATGCCGTCCACTTTCTTGTAACGGCGATCGATTTCCGTCTTCAGGGTCCATAGCGACGGCCGCTTGGCAGGGGCGCCGTGGATGCGGACGATGCTGTAGTCTTCGGTATCGATCCAAATTTCCCCATCGAGAGCGTACTTCTCGCGGCGTCTGGGCGAAATCCGCATCCGGTAGCAGGAACGTCCGCTGCAATCCTCGGCGTCAACGAACGAGAAGGTATAATTGGCCGGAATGATATCGACCTGCTGTTTATCCTTTTTGGCTCGTGTTTCATTTTCCGCCTCCAGGATCTTGTCGAAAACCCGTGAGCGGATCAGATTGGATCCTTCATGGGACGTTACGGTCGACTGCAACTGATCGGGCCTGCGAAACACCGTCTGCACATACATTGTGGATTCAGTTTTGAATCGGAAATTTGCCGCGTAAAATTTCCTTAACGCGCGGAATTCTAAAAGCGTACGGTCCTGCCACGCGTTGCGGGTCACCATGCGGTCGAGGATTTCCTGAACCGACGGCGCAGGTTCGGATTGTGGCGGAGCGGTGGCCTGCGCCAGCAGAGGGCTTGAAATGAAGAGGAGGAACGAGCAAGCTACACATTTTATTAGGATTCGCATAAGCTCAACACCGGCTATCTTAAAGAATTTGTTGCCGCCAAGTCTCTATTTTTAACTCTTGTACCGGAAAAACTACCCTCTCCCGCTGGGAGAGGGTAGGGTGAGGGTCTCAGTATTTGCCGCAATTTAGACCCTCACCTTTTCTTGAGGCTTCGCCCTATCGGGCTCGCGCTGCGCGCGCTCTTCGCGCGTCGGCCTCTCCCAGAGGGAGAGGGGTTTTCGTTGGCGTTCTCCACAGCGGGACTTATATTACAAATGTCACAAAATGCGGTATTATAGGCACCGTTAAAGCGCCGGTACCGGAGCCCATTTTGTTGTCCACCGTCAAGCTGCGACGAAAGCAGCCGATCATAACTTGTCTGGCCGTTGTTTATGTCGTTCTAGCCACCGCCACTTGGTTGTCCGCTTCTCATCGAACAACGCACGTTAGGGATTTTTCTTATCAGACTCGACTTAACCACGATCTTGACGGCGACCATATACCGGAAACAGCGACGATACAGGAGCGAGGCCAAGTCTATCAGGTCAGCATCCACTTCACGACGGGCCGGCCGAAACTTCATCTAACGACGTATCTGAGGGCCGATATAGCCGGCCTTAGTCTGCAAACGATCGATGCCAATAACGATAGTCAAGGTGAGTTCCTTGTCATCATAAGCGCTACATCTGTGCGGCCGGTTGCGGTTTGGGCGAATCAGGGCAAGAACTTCACCAAGGTAAGCTCGTGGTCCTACGGCGCAGTGGGCCGCTACCGAGGACCGGCCATTCAACACCAGCGGGCCGAAGCGCCCGATCCCATCGGTGCGGCGCCAAACCCGCCGCTTCAAGCAACGCCGGCTGAGCGCCTTTTTACAGCGGCAGCGGACCTGGCGGGTCTGATCCATTTTCAGCCGGAAGGGATACCGGTCGACTCCATCTTCTGGCAAGACCCTTCCAGGGGACCGCCAGCTACATCGCGCGTTTAAAGTCCACCTCGAAATTATCTGGTACGACTTCATCCGGAGGCTCTCATATGCGCGTGGTGATTGCCGACATCAAAGGCCGCGGCGGTTTTGTGAATAAAGATACGGTCGTTGGAGGCTATGGATCGAGATTTCGTGGTTTTTCATGGACAACGCGATGGATCGAGCGCGTTCGAAGACTCTATCAAAATGTCCCGAGTATTCATGCGGCGTATTTAGCGGCCATTTTCGCGAATGCGGGGCACGACGTTCGCGTGACAAGAGAAGAGGTAGTCGACGCTGACATCGCGCTTATCCTCAGTTCCCTTGTCGATTACCGCCACGAAATCGAGTGGGCCGAGGAAGCCAAAAGGAGATATGGTATGCGAGTCGGCTTCTTCGGAGCTCCCGCAACACACATGCCCGAACTTCTCGAAAGCCATGCCGACTTCATCATAAAAGGGGAACCCGAGCAGGCGGCCATGCGAATCGCCTCAGGAGAAGTGCCTAAGGGCATCGTGGCGAGTCCTGCGATTGACGACTTGGAGAGCTTGCCTTTTCCAGCATGGGATCTGTTTCATCATGGCACTCGTCACGCGGTCGGCCGATCGTTTCGGACATCGCATCGTGTCTTTCCGGTTTTATCGAGCAGGAGCTGTCCGGAATTCTGCACGTACTGTCCGCACCGAATCACGGCGCCATACCGTGCACGTTCCGCTGAAAATGTCGTTGCGGAGATTGAGGAAATTTGTGCGCGTCACGCACAGCCGTACGTGATTTTCCGCGATCCGTTGTTTAGCGAGGAACGCGAACGGAGTACCGGAATTGCGGAGGGCATTCTGCGTAAAAACCTGAAGGTAAGATTCGAATGCGAGACTCGCCTCGATGACCTGGACAAGGATCTCCTAGACCTCCTGCACCGAGCCGGCTTGAATGCGGTCACGTTCGGCGTCGAGTCGGTAGATCCGGCAACATTAAAGCGCGTCGGAAGACGGCCCATTCCTCCGGAACACCAGCGGGAAATCGTCTCATATTGCCGCGACAAAGGGATCGACACCGAAGGCTTCTTCGTGATCGGTTTCCTTACTGATACGGTCGAAACCATTCGCGCTACAATCGATTACGCCATCGATCTGAGCCCGACTTTTGCTCTTTTTAAAATGCTGACGCCGTTTCCCGGCACGCCGCTGTTCAAACATATGAAGTCACTAATCACAGAAGTGAATTGGGAGAAGTTCGACGGATATACGCCCACATTCCAGCATCCGAACTTAACCCACGAAGACCTGATACATTTATTGGGCCTGGCTTACACGCGCTTTTACGTGAGACCTTCCTTTGGACTGAATTACTTGGGAATCAAAACCCCAATAGAGACTCTGGATGCGCTCAAGCATCTCGAGGCGTACACCAAGCGGCGGCAGGTTGAGGAGGACCTCGCCTTCTTCAAGGCTCAGGCACCAAAGGCTATCGATCAATGATTCGGACAATTGCGCGGTACGGCGCACGTCACGTCCGAGGCTCCATGGCGGCGGCCCTCAAGGCAATCCTCCACGGTGATGGTCTTCGCGGTCCGTCCATTGCGGAATTTGAGAAGCGCTTCGCGGACTATCACGGAATGCACCATGCGATTTCCGCCTCTTATGGGCGGATGGCGTTTTACTACATTTTGAAGTCCCTCAATCTGCCGCGCGACTCCGAAATCATCTTTCCAGCATTAACGTTCTGGGTTGTGCCGGAAATGGCGCGGGTGCTCGGATTCCGGCCGAAATTTGTGGATATCGATCCGGAAACATTCAATATCGACCCGGTAAAGATGGAAGCCGCGATAACGCCCAACACGCGCGTGGTCGTCCCCACTCATCTCTACGGGCAGCCCTGCGAGATGGAACCGATCACAGCGGCAGCGCGCACGCATGGAGTTTTCGTGATCGAAGATTGCGCGCACGCCCTCGGAGAGGGACCGAACCGTCACCCAGCGTTACAATGCAACCATGAGAAAAATCATCATTGGCCTAGGAATAGTGGTTGCCGCCATTGTTATCCTCGTTGCCGCGCTTCTCCTGTTGGTCGACGTCAACCGATACCGGGGAACGGTTCAAGCGCAGCTCGAACGGCAACTCGGCAGGAGTGTCCAGCTCGGCAGGATGACTCTGGGAATTCTGCCGCTGCGTTTTCAAGTCGAGGATCCTTTCATTGCTGAAGATCCCAGCTTTTCTTCCGAAGCGCCGTTCATACGCGCGGAGAAGCTCGACACGCGGGTGAGTCTCTCTTCACTGTTTGGCCGAAATCTCGATGTCGAGTCGATCGATCTGGAGCGTCCAACGCTTGAACTGATCCGGAACAAGCGGGGCAACTGGAATTTTTCGACGCTTGGTGCGCCCGGCGGGACGGCGAACGCCGCATCGCCTCGCGCCGGCAGCGAACGGGGAGTCTCGCTGGAGCGGCTAAGTATCCACGACGGGCACGTGGCTGTGACCGATCTTCAGCGGGCACAGGGCCGAACTGTATTTGATCATATTGATTTGACGAGCCGGCTGGCAGCCGGGACCGGCAGGACTGCCGCCGCCGGAAACTTAAAACTCAATGCCGCGCGGTTTAATGGCGTCGATCTCGGCTATCCAATCGCCGTCGATTATGACGTTGAGCTGAAACCTTTGGAGGGACTTCTCTCAATCAATCGTGCGAAAGTCCTCGTCGGTAAGACACCGATCGATGTGGCCGGATCGCTTACCACAAACACAACACCTGCGCAGTTAGACCTGTCAATCAAAACCGGAGACGTTTCCATCTCAGAGATTGCGCGTCTGGCGTCGGCATTCGGGGTTGCGTTCGCCCCCGGTACAAACGTGAGCGGAAGGATCGAGGCCGATGTGAAAGCGTCAGGCCCGGCGTCCAAACCGGCATTAAACGGCAGAATCTCCGGTCAGGATCTCAAAATTTCCAACAAAGATATAACACAACCGGTCGAAGTGAGAGCGATCGAACTGCGGCTCTCGCCGGCAGAGATCCGATCGAACGATTTCACTGCCGTGTCCGGAAAGACGAATGTTGCGGCGCGTTTTATGGTGCGGCAATACACCTCGGCTTCCCCGTTTATCGATATGGAACTGCGCGCACCGAATGCCACATTACCCGAGATTCAGTCAATGGCGAGGGCATACGGCATCAAGGGCCTCGACCAGATTAACGGCAATGGCAATCTGAATATCGAGATGCGTGCGGCGGGACCGGTAGAGTCGTTGGATTCCGGAAATCTCATTCGGGCGCTCAAGGGCTCAATGAGTCTCGATTTCAACGACGTCCGCATCTCGGGCTTCGATCTAGCGCATGAATTGGGCGTCATCGGCGGTTTTGCAGCTTCGAGCTCGGAACAGAAATTTACAGACATTATCAAATTGGCGGGCCACATTGCGGTTACCGACGGCATCGCTCATACGGATGACCTTAAAGCGCAAACGGCCTTGGGCGAGATGTCGGCCGCCGGAACAGGAGACCTGTCGAGCGACGCACTGAGCGTAAAGCTTCTGGCCGTACTTTCGAAGACGTTTACCGATAAGCTCGGCGGGGGACGAATCGGCGGCTACATGCGTACGGCGTTTGCGAACGAGACCGGCGAGATCGTCATCCCGGTAACCGTAACCGGAACGTTTAAACAACCGAGGTTTGCTCCGGACGCGCGAACCATCGTTGAGATGCAGAAGCAGAGATTCATTCCAGCATTCCAACCGGGGCAGAAACCCGCGGATACAATTCGGGGTATCATCGGCGGATTTTTCGGTGGGAAAAAATGATCATTCGAGCGGTGGTCTTCTGACCGGTTCAACGCGTCCCAACCATCGAAAGAAAAGCACCACGATCACTGCGGGAACCGCCGGGGCCCACCAGGCCTTGATACCCAGAGCCGAAAGCGAAGTCGGCCCAAGCCATCTGATCACAAACATGATCGCCGTCGCCCACGCGACGGCACTAATAAAACTGAGGCTCGAGAATAAAAAAGGTGAAATGCCCGCATAGGCGCAGGCCAGCGGAATTGCTATACGCAAGCCAGGCAAAAAACGAACAGCAAGAATCAGCTTTATGGCGTGCCGGTGCATGCGCTCCTGGATCGCTCTCCGCCGCCGGGCAATTTTTGAGAAGCGGTTGAGCCATTCGCGAAACTTTCCTCGCGCTGCGTAGAAGAAGAACTGATCTCCCGCCCAACCGCCAATGGACCCAGAAATTAAAACCCCAAACGGATTGAGCCGGCCAAGAAACACCATGACTACCGCTCCGGAATAGACAACCTCACCTTCCACGGCAGCAGCTACAAGGATGCCCAGGTATGGAAGAACGTTCATACGATCGAATTCGGGACAGAGGAACTACTTTCTGCCTAAAGTAGTGCCAGCATTTCGCGAACCGCGCGTTCCAGACCGACGAGAGCCGAGCGGGCAATGATGTTGTGGCCAATGTTCAACTCCACTATCGCCGGAATGTCAGCGATGGCGCGGACATTGCGATATGTCAATCCATGGCCCGCCAAAACCACTATGTTCTTCGATTGCGCCAATTCCGCCGCTTGCTTGACGGCGGCGAGCGCTTCCGTACCCTGCTGCGTTTCACGATTCCTCAACGTCGCATCCGAATAAAGCGCGGTGTTGAGCTCAATCGTACGCGCGCCGAGCGAAAGCGCGGCTCGGATCTGCGATTCGGCTGGATCGATGAATAAGCTGACGTTGATATTGTTCGATTGCAGATGCTTGATCGCGCTCGTAATCGCTTCTTGATTGCGCGTGCACTCCAGTCCGCCGGTCGTCGTGATTTCTCCGGGCAGCTCCGGCACCAGCGTTACCTGATCCGGGACGACTTCCAGAGCAATACCGATCATTTCTTTGGTCGCTGCCATCTCGATATTCAGTTTCGTCTTCACCGTCTCCCGCAAAATTTTTACATCACGATGCTGAATGTGCCGCCGGTCGCCGCGAAGATGAACCGTAATGCCGTGAGCTCCGGCCAACTCGCAAATGGCGGCAGCCGTAATAGGATCGGGCTCATTGGTGCGCCTTGCCTCTCGGATTGTCGCGATGTGGTCGATGTTTACTGACAGAAGCGTCATGAGTACCGTCCGGCTATCGCGTTCCACCGAATACGGATAAGGTCGAAAAACATGTGAATGCCGTGCCGCAGGAATTTGACTTTGCTACCCTCAGCGTGGCTCCAACGCACGGGGGTTTCGCGGATCTTCAAGCCGTAGCGCTTTGCCAGAAACAATAATTCCGGATCGAATCCAAAACCAGGAGTGGTCTGTTTTTCAAAGATACGGCGAGACTTTTCGCGATGAAAAAGTTTAAAGCCACACTGGGTATCCCGGAGAGATAAGCCCAGAAACCAGCGAACCATCAGGTTGAAAAACATGCCGCCAAGCTCGCGCAAGCGGGATTGGTGTTTTTCGATGCACCGGCGATCGAGGTTCCGGGAACCGATCACGATGTCGGCGCCTTCGGAAGTGGCAACATCGAGGAGCTTGTTCAGTTCTTCAATTGGGGCGGAGAGATCCGCGTCGGTGAAGAGCACATATTTGCCCGAAGCGGCCCGCACTCCTTGACGTACGGTGTGTCCCTTGCCGTGATTCTCCTTATTTCGAATGAGGCGCAACCCTTTCGTTTGAAGCTGGGCGACAATTTCCGAGGTATCGTCCCTGGACCCGTCATCGACAACAATGATTTCGGTTAAAAAAGGCGCTCGGCGAACAAATGCCTCTATTTTCCGGATGGTTTCGGCAATGCGGCCGGCTTCATTAAACGCAGGGATCACGATGGAAACGGTCGGTGTGCCCGCCTCTGCAGGCGCTACAAGACCAGCGCCTATTGAGGTTTCCGATGTTTCCATAAACCGCCGTATTGTATCATCGGTGATTTGTATGAACGACAGGTTACTTCGAGTGTGCAGGCACGAACGGGTGGATCGCGCGCCGGTTTGGATGATGCGTCAGGCCGGCCGCTACCTGCCTGAATATCGCGAGATTCGACGGAAGTTGTCGTTCTTAGAACTGTGCAAGGACACCGATGTTGCTGTGGAGGTATCCTTACAGCCCTACCGAATTCTAGGTGTTGACGCCGTCATTTTCTTTTCAGACATCTTGATTCCTGTCGAAGCCATGGGTGTGCATGTCTCTTTAACGGATAAGGGTCCGGAGATTGCAAAACCCGTTCGGACCCAAAGCGACGTCGATGATTTGCGGATTCCGGATCCGGCTACCGAAGTCCCCTTCGTCGGAGCCATCATTAAGAAATTGAGCCGGGAGCTTCGGGACACGGTTCCGGTGATCGGCTTCGCGGGCGCGCCTTGGACGCTCGCGTCGTACCTGGTCGAAGGCGGAGGTTCCAGAAATTTCGCCGAGATCAAAAGCCTGGCATACCGTGAACCGCGGCTTATGCATGCGTTGCTCGATAAGCTTTCGTCCACCGTCAGCTCATACCTGCTTTTTCAAATCGAATCCGGTGTTCAAGTCATTCAGCTTTTCGACACGTGGGCGGGCGAATTGAACCGCAAGGATTACGAAGAGTTCGCTCTGCCCTACGCCAGGAAAATCTTCGACGCAATCGGCAGCCGTGCTCATCGGATTATTTACGTGAATGGATGCGCGTCGATACTCGAATCGATTACCGCGACGGGGGCGGACGTCATCAGCATCGATTGGAGAATCTCGGTAGAAGAGGCTCGCCGCCGCACCAGCGAACGAGTTGCGCTTCAGGGGAATCTGGATCCGTGCGTGCTGCTTGGACCAAAGGAACGCATCATTGCCATGACCAAGGAAATCCTCGACCAGGCCGGACGGGCCGGGCACATCCTCAACCTCGGACACGGTATACTTCCGCAAACGCCGGTGGAAAATGCTCGAACTTTCGTGGAAATCGCGAAGACCTATCCGTGAAGCCAGGGGTCCTGCTATTTAATCTCGGTGGTCCGGAAAGACTCAGCGACGTCAAACCGTTTCTCTACCGTCTGTTCTCCGATCCGGAAATCGTTCGTGTGAAATGGACACCTCTTCGAAAAACGCTGGCATACGCCATTGCGACGTTCCGTCGCAAAACCTCGGAGGGCTATTACCGGCAAATCGGCGGAGGCTCTCCATTGCGGCGCCTTACAGAAGAACAAGCGGGCGCTCTCGCGGAAGAACTCAAAAGGCGGGGAAGCGATGTGCAGACCTTCGTGGGCATGTGCACATGGCATCCGTTTCTCCATGAAGCCGTTGATAACATTCAAAGAAGCGATGTCGATCACCTCGTGATCCTGCCGCTTTTTCCTCAATATTCAGTGACGACGACGGGCTCCGGATTCGCTGTGTTGCGGCGGCTGCTCCATGAGCGGCTGTCTTCAAAAAAACTCCATATCGTGTGGGTTCCCTCCTGGCCGCATCAGCCTACGTACGTTCAATCGTTTGCGCAAGCCATCGAGCGCGAACTTCGAAACTTCGCCGATCCCGGCAAAGCACACATTCTTTTCAGCGCGCACAGCATTCCGGAACGTTACGTTCGCGAAGGTGATCCGTATCTCGAACAAACCAAGAAGACCGTTGAGCTGGTCATGGACAGGCTCGGCCGCCGTAATCGATATGAGCTATCGTTTCAGAGCAAGATCGGTCCCGTAAAATGGCTTGAACCCTTTACGAGCGATATCATCGCCGAGCTTGGTAAACAAGGTGTGCACGACGTGTTGGTTGTTCCCATCAGTTTTGTCTCCGAACACATCGAAACGCTCTATGAGTTGGACATCCTCTTCCGAAAGATCGCCCAAGACGCCGGCGTCCAAAATTTTCGGCGCGTGCCCGCGCTGAACAGCGATCCGACATTTATCCGGGCGCTCGCCGAAATTGTCGAGAGCTCCCTTAATAAGTCCGGCTGAGGATGATGTGGAATCGAGGAAGCCGTCCCGTGGAGTCGAGACCAATCCTGTGCGGGACTAAAAAAACGCAATGCCTGAAGTGCTCATTATCGGCGCCGGCATCAGCGGGCTTGCATGTGCTTGGCGACTCAAGAAGCTCGGCATCGATACGGAAATCGTCGAGGCGGCGACGCGGGCGGGCGGCGTGATCCGGACTGAAAATATCAACGGATACCAGATTGAATGGGGGCCGAACAGCATTCAACCTGCTCCAGCTGCGCTGAAATTGATCGATGAAGCCGGACTGTGGGACGATTTATTACCGCCGGATCCGCACGCTCCCCGCTACATTTATTTGAAAGGACGTCTTCGAAAATTTCCATTCGGTCCCTTGAGTGTCGGCGGAATTGCGCGCATTTTGGCGGAGCCGTTCATCCGCTCCAAATCGCCAAAGGACGAGTCGGTCCGCGATTTCCTAGTTCGACGATTCGGGAAGCAGGCCCACGATCGGTTGGCGGGTCCGCTGTTTACTGGAATCTACGCCGCCGATACAGGTCAACTGAGCATGGCGGCAGTCCTGCCACGCATGCTGGAGATGGAACGTGACTATGGAAGCCTGACGGCCGCGATGTTGCGATCGTTCACCCGGCGCCGGAAGCGGGTCGAAACAACGAAGCGAAGGCCTCGAGGCTTCACGTTGTCATTTCCGCTGGGAATGGAAACCTTGCCGGCTCGCCTGGCCGAAAGTCTGACCATCCGGTATGCCGTTGGCGATGCTCGTATCGGCATGGCGCCTTCAACAATAATCACGGTTCCGGCATACCGCGCGGTTGACATTGTGGAGAAAGATTGTCCCGATCTGGCAAGGCTCCTGCAGAATGTTCGTTATTCTCCGATCATCGTCGCAGCCAGTTCATTACCTGAGCATAGTTTGAAAGAGCCGCTGAGCGGTTTTGGCTTCCTGGTGCCGCGAGAGGAAGGATTGCATGTGTTGGGAACGATCTTCAGTTCTGCGCTTTTCCCTGGGCGGGCTCCGGACGGGCGCGTGCTTCTGACGTCTTTTATTGGAGGCTCGTTTGAGCCCCACGTCCTCGATTGGTCCGACGATCAAGTTTGGGACGTTGTTGGCTCGGAGCTCCAAAGAGTGTTGGACTCCGAAACAAAACCTGACCCAGTCGCTTTGGTCCGTCATGAGCACGCCCTTCCGCAATACAACATCGGACACGAACGTTGGGTTGCGTCGTTAAACGAACAATTGCAGCGAAGACCTGGCGTGTTTGTTACCGCGAATTTTCTCGAAGGCGCTTCCGTCCCGGCTTGTATTGAACAAGCCGAGCGAAGCGCGCATCGAGTAGCGGAATTTCTTAGGAGAAAAGGATGAAACGAACGGCTCAAGAGATTGCCGACTACGTAGGCGGAGAACTCCGCGGAGATCCTGCGGTGGTGCTGGATTCCATTGCAAGCTTGAAAAATGCAGGTCCGTCCGATCTGAGTTACGCAGAGGAGAAGGGTCAGAATAATGTAAATCGAAGCCATGCGGGTTGTGTGCTTCTTCGATCCGGTGAATTTCCATCGCGAACGGTGATTGCAGTGCCGAATCCAAAGTTGGCATTTGCACGTGCGGCAGCGTGGCTGCTGGCAGAAGCCGGCGACGATGCCGGAATTCATCCCAGCGCGACTGTGGCGCCCACCGCGAGGACCGGAGAGGATGTGAAGATCGGGGCCAACGTCGTTATTGAGGCTGGTGCTTCGATAGGCGACGGTACAGTCATCGAAGCTGGTTGCTACATCGGGAAGAACACGGCGGTAGGGCACCACTCGATCCTTTACCCGCGAGTGGTTATTTATAAGGATGTCCGTATTGGAAACCGCGTGATCGTCCATGCGGGTGCCGTCATCGGAGCCGACGGTTTCGGCTTTGTAAAAGATGGAGCGGTTCACGTGAAATTTCCGCAAATCGGAAAAGTAATCATCCAGGACGACGTTGAAATCGGCGCGAATACGTGCATCGATCGGGGGTCATTGGAAACAACGATCATTCGCCGCGGCGTGAAGCTCGATAATTTGATTCAGATCGCTCACAACGTCGAAATCGGTGAGCACACGGTTATTGCCGCTCAAACTGGAATCTCGGGCAGCTCTAAGCTGGGCTCACAGTGCTTAATCGGCGGACAGGTTGGAATTGGCGAGCATGCCCGTCTCGACGACAACACCATCATTGGCGGGCAAGGCGGCGTTTTGAACGGCAAACACGTTCGCGGAGGTGAGGTGCTGTGGGGGACGCCTGTCCGGCCGTTGAAAGAGTTCCTGACACAACAGGCTTACCTGGCACGGTTGGCGAAGAGGAGGGGGTAATTCGCAGAGTATTGGAGGTTGTATATTGGAAATTTCTGAAGTTCTTAATTTGAAATGCAGAAACTTGCAATGTACAACTTCCAATACGGACCGATCTCTCTTCACCGCAGATTGCGGCCTATCGCCGCCTCGAAATCCCGGTACACTTTCATGCAGCCGTCGTCATAGAACGGCAGGATTTGCATCAGAATGACGGCAGCGATCTGCCGTTTCGGATCCACCCAAAAGTGTGTGTTGTTGATTCCCGCCCAGGTATAGCTGCCGGGCGAACGCAGGTTCGGATTGTCCTTATTTGAAGCCGTGATTTGAAATCCAAAACCGAACTTGTCCTGTCCGGCACCGAACGGGAAGTTGAGCGACCGGAGCGGGTTCGTCGTTTGCTGTGTGTCGACAATCACATTACCGATCTGATTCCGGGTCATGGCTTCAATCGATTCTTTGTGCACCAAAGTCGCGCCGCGCCACTGGCCGTCATTCAGAAACATTTGAAGAAACTTGGCGTAGTCGGAAGCGGTCGAGAACAGCCCGCCGTCCCCACGGGCGGGCCCCTCCAGCCTTTCCGGATTCGGCAGCTCCATTAGCTTTCCTTTTTCGCGCTGTTGGATTGTGACAGTCCGGCCGGCCTTTGCCGCGGGTACGGAGTAGGCGGTGTCCTCAAGCTCCAAGGGCCTAAAGATCCGTTGCTCGAAAAATTTTTCCAGACCGCCACCGGTGATCTTTTCTATGACCAGGCCGAGCACCTTAGTGCTTCCGCTATAGGTCCATCGCGTACCGGGCTCGTAAAGCAGGGGCAAGTCCTCTGCTTCGACCTGGGTTTTCTGCTGCAGGCGATTGACGGTGTCGTTGGAAAACGCGTACGCCAAACCAGACGTGTTCGTCAGCAGGTGCCGGATCAACACCTCGTTAGCAGCTTTCTTGGTCTTGTACGTTGCATCGGCAGGATTGAAACTCGATATCACTTCTCTGTTTTGAAATGCAGGCAGATATTTGGAGACGGGATCGTCCAGGCCGAGCTTTCCCTGCTCTTTCAGCATCATGATCGCGACCGAGGTAACGGGTTTCGTCATGGATGCAATCTGGAAAATGGAATCCTTCTGCATAGGCTTCCTTTTCCCCGTATCCATTAACCCAAAAGCGCTGTGATATAAGACCCGGTCCTTGTTTGTCACGATGGCTACGACGCCAGGCACTGTACCCTGGCGGACCGCCTCTTGAAGCAAGGCATCGATCTCGGACACCGCTTTAGCAGACAGGGTGGGAAGCCGGGGACTCTCACCCAGCGGTCCTTTCTTGAGGCTTCGCCCTATCGGGCTCGCGCTCCGCGGCGCGCCGCCCTCTCCCAGAGGGAAAGGGTATGCATGACCAGCCAAGGCGACCGCCAAGCCAAGAAATACCAACCGAAATCTCTTCATTGATGGCTCCTCTTGTTTTAGACTCATGGCAAATTTACCTCATGACGCGGTTTGGGAGGAGGACGATGTTACGGAGTTTACTTTTATCTGCTTTCGCATTCGTTTTGATGTTGTGCTGGACGACGGCTCCGCTTGTCGCGCACCATTCATTTGCGGCAGAGTTCGATGGCAATAAGCCCGTGAAGGTCACCGGTGTGGTCAAGAAGGTCGAGTGGATGAACCCTCATATTTGGTTCTACATAGAAGGCAAGGACGAAGTCAGCGGCAGAAGCGCCGTGTGGGGTTTTTCGGCCGGTCCCCCTGCGACATTGGCCCGACGGGGAATTAAACGGGACGTTCTTAAGGTCGGCGACACCGTGAAAGTCGACGGCTTTCTTGCGAAAGATGGATCGCCCAACGCGTCCGGAGGTAAAGTGACGTTCGCCGATGGCCGGCAAGTGTTCACGGCGGCGGCTGAGGACGCTGTTCCCAAATAGTCGCGAAGGTTTTCCTTAGGTAAGAAGTAGTCATTGGGAGAGTTCGCCATGAAGAGAAATTTCGCAACCGCCATCTTAATCTCAATTATTCTTGCGCTCGTCCTAGGTTTCGCGTTGACCTCCATTACGTCGATTTCAGTGTCCGCCCAAAACGCTTCCAGCAAGCCCGTGCCGAGGCTGCCGAACGGGAAGCCCGATTTCACCGGCACTTGGGATCATCCTCGTGTTGCTGACGTCACTAAGGACGTCAAGGGAAGATGTGTGGGTGAGACGCCCGGATGCTCCAACATCGGGTCGGGCGAGTTGGCTTTCACGCCGGTCGGCAAGGCCGAGAATGAGCGAAAGGACAAATGGGATTACGGAGCCCACTGCATGCCGTGGGGTTATGTTCGCTCATACCAGACGCCGTTTCCCCACGGCTATGTTCATCATCAGGATCGCCTGGTGGTGCTGTGGGAGCAAGACAATGCTTACCATGTGGTTCCAACCGACGGCCGCCCGCTCCCGAAGGACCTGGATCCGACATGGCGCGGAACGTCGGTCGGTCATTGGGAAGGCGACACGCTCGTGATTGAAACGGCCGGTTTCAATGGCCGCACGTGGATCGACACAGCCGAGCATCCACACAGCGATCAGTTGAAAGTCGTCGAGCGCATGAGTATGCCGGACGGGGATCACATCAATTATGAACTGACAATGGAAGATCCGAAGTATTATACGAAGCCGATCAAAAACACTCGGGTTTTCGTGCGGATGAAGGCGGGACAAGAATTGTTCGAATATTCGTGCGCGGAAAATAACCGTTGTGAAGGTGGAAACTGCGCGGCGGCAGATGTTCAGAAACAGGGGAAATAGCTGGCTGTCCCTCTCCCTCTGGGAGAAGCCGGCGCGAAGCGCGGAGCGCGAGCCCGACAGGGCGAAGCTTCAAGAAAAGGTGAGGGTTGCAGGTCTATTCGAGTCCTGAGACCCCCACCCTACCCTGATTTAGAAAATTTTAGGAGTTCGATTAATGCGAATCTTTAGAGCGTTGTTGGTTTTTGTGGCCGTGAGCGCAGCCGTCACGGCATTATCCGCCCAAGCCCCCGCTACAGGCCAGGCGCAAGGATATCGGGCGCCTCGGACGGCGGATGGACGTCCAAACCTGAACGGGATTTGGCAGGCGATAAACGAGGCGAACTGGGACCTTCAGCCGCATGCTGCCAATTTCGGACGCGTAGTGGCTCTCGGGGCGGAGGATGCGATGCCTCCGGGAATCGGCTGGGTTGAAGGAGGCGAAATCCCTTACCTTCCAGCTGCAGCAGCGAAGAAGAAAGAAAATTACGAGAAGCGGTTGACGCTGGACCCTGAGATCAAATGCTATCTGCCCGGCGTCCCGCGCGCAATGTACATGCCCTTTCCGTTTCAGATTGTGCAGAGCAAAGATGTCACCATGATGATTTTCGAATACGCGGGCGCCGTTCGGACCATCAACATGGGCAAGCCGACAGAAGCTCCCGCCGATAGCTGGATGGGCTGGTCGAATGGACACTGGGAAGGAGAAACACTCGTCATCGATACCACCGGTTTCAACGATCAGTCATGGTTCGACCGGGTCGGCGATTTCCATAGTGATGAACTGCATGTCGTCGAGCGCATCACCGCAGCCAGTCCCGATCGGCTGAACTACGAGGCGACTATAGAGGACAAGAACGTCTTTTCACGGCCATGGAAGATCAGCATGCCTCTGTACCGCCGCGTCGACAGGAATATGCAACTTATGGAGTTCAAATGCGTCGAGTTCGTGGAAGAACTGATCTACGGACATCTGCGTAAGCCGGGAACGCAACCACCACCGCACTAAGGAAAAAGCGTCGGGTCCATTGACCGTGGGCCCGACGCTAATAAAAGGAAGGTTCACATGAACCATCGATTTCGGACTTCGATACGTTTACTGACGATCGTATTCGCAGTCGTACTGCCGATGACGGCGGCTCTCGCCGGCCAAGCCCCATTTTCATCTGCAAAAGCCTCCGCCACGGCGAAGAAATGGACGGCAAAAACTTCGGATGGCCAGCCCGACCTGCAAGGGTATTGGACGAACTCCACGTATACGCCATTGCAGCGCCCGAATGGCGTTACGAAAGAGTTTTATAACCCAGAGGAAGTGGTCCAAATTGAAAAGCAGGCCGCAGAACGTGAAGACTCGCAAACCGAGCCCGGAACTATAGCGGACGTGCACTACGATTTCACTCAGTTTAGTCTGGACAGGAGTCAGTCGGCTCACCTAACGCAACTGCGAACATCCATGATTGTGGATCCACCGGATGGAAGAATTCCGCCGGCCACGCCTGAGGGACTGAAGAGGCAAGCCGACCGCGCTGCGGAGAGGAAACGAATGGGGGCAACTACGGACGCCGTTGAGAACATGCCGGTTGGCACGCGCTGCATCGTCATGGCGGGTTCTGGACCGCCAATGATGCCGACAGGATATAACGGGAACTACCAAATTGTGCAGCCCCCTGGATATGTCATGATTCTTACCGAAATGATTCATGATGTTCGCATCATTCCCCTGGATGGTCGTCCCCAACTCCCCCAAAACGTCCGGCAGTGGATAGGAAGCTCGCGTGGCCGTTGGGAGGGTGATACGTTAGTTGTCGAGACCTCAAATTTCAACGGCAAGAATCCATTCCAAAATGCGAGCGAAGACTTGAGGGTGATCGAACGTTTCACCCGTCTGGACGTTGACACTATCGATTACAGATTTACCATTGAAGATGAGAAAACGTGGGCGAGACCCTGGACCGCATCTCTTCCCCTGAGGAAGACCGTGGGACCCATATTTGAGCACGCCTGCAGCGAAGGCAATTACAGCGTCAGGAATACTCTTGCCGGTGCTCGTGCCGAAGAGAAGAGGGCTGCCGAAGCAGCCGCGAAGAGAGGATTGAAATAAGCGCGGGGGACCGCCCCGACGCCAACAATTATAGGAGGAAGCATGCAAACCAAGCTAGCCATTGTGGCCACCGGTTTTGTTTTACTGTTGGTCGCCGTACCCGTATGGGCGCACCACGCGTTTTCGGCTGAGTTTGACGTGAACAAGCCGCTCACGATCAAGGGAACGCTCACGAAGTGGGAGATGATC
>Ga0209058_1001346_pt1 | contig 21009 bp, 27 predicted proteins | sample GraSoiAngelo_147_FD_185904 | JGI IMG/M metagenome (GOLD analysis project Ga0209058, IMG submission 185904) | Grasslands soil microbial communities from the Angelo Coastal Reserve, California, USA - 14_1009_05_40cm (SPAdes) (version 2) | ecosystem: Environmental > Terrestrial > Soil > Grasslands ... | reverse complement strand
GGCCAGGACGGGACTTCCGATCCAACCCCGCCCCTGCCCAGATTCTTCCATCGCCCTGCTCAGGCCGTCTTGAACGCCGTGGCCTGTCGCGTCACCGGCGCTTTCCGCATCCGGATCCCCCGCGGCATCAGCACACGCTCCAGGAGCGAGAGCGAGCCGTCGGTCAGCAGCGCAAGCGCCCCCACCAGGACGGCGCCGGCAAACAGCTTGACGTAATCCTGCTGTGCGAACCCGTCGATGATGTAGCGCCCGAGACCCCCGCCGGCGATGGCGGCGGCGAGTGTCGCCGTGGCCACCACCTGGACGGCGGAGGTCCGGATCCCGGCCATGATCAGCGGCACCGCGAGGGGCACCTCGATGCGGAGCACCAGCGGCAGCTCGCGGTAGCCCATGCCGCGTGCCGCCTCGCGGATGTCGGGGTCGACCTCGCGGAGGGCGACGTAGCTGTTGGTCACCATCGGCGGGATCGCGAGGGCGGTCAGGGCGAGGATGATCGGCGCGTCTCCCAGACCAAAGACCTGGAAGGCCGTGACCAGGATTCCGTACGAGGGCAAGGCGCGGCCCAGGTTGGACACGCTGATCGCCAGGTTGCCGAGGCGGCCGTAGTGGCCGAGCGCGATGCCGATGGGAAGGGCGATGGCGGCGCCGATCGCCACCGCCTCCACCGACAGGTGGAGGTGCTCGCCGAGCCGGGTCGGGATGCCGTCGGTGCCGCTCCAGTGCGCGGGGTCGGTCAGCCACGCCAGCACCCGGCCCAGGAAGTCCATGGCCTAGGCCGTCCTTGCCCAAGGCACTGCTTTCCGCCTGGCCGTCGCGAGCGATACGTCGGCCAGCAGGGCGAGGGCGACGCAGAGCACCGAGCCGACGACGAGCGGGGTGTGAAAGCTCTCGATGTAGCCCTGCAGGATCAGCTCGCCCAGGCCGCCGACGCCGATCACCCACGCGATGGTGACGATGCCGATGGTCGACACCGTCGCGACCCGCACCCCGGCGATGATCGCCGGCAGCGCGAGGGGCAGCTCGACCTGGAGCAACCTGGCCCGCGGCCGGTAACCCATGCCGTCCGCCGCGTCGAGGACATCGGCCGGCACCTCGTCGAGCCCGACGATGACGTTGCGCAGGAGGATCAGCACGTTGTAGCCGATGAGCGCTATCTCCGCCGTCACCTCAGTGATGCCCGTGTACGGGACGAGCAGCGCGAACAGCGCGAGCGAGGGGATCGTGTAGAAGACGCCGAACGCCCCCAGTGACGAGAGGCGCACCGGCGTCAATCTGTGGGCGGCGACCCCGAGCGGCAGCGCGATGACAAGCCCGCCCACGACCGCGATCACCGTCAGCACGACGTGCTGCTGCAGGTCGGCCAGCACGGTCGGGACGTGGCTGCTGAGCCAGCTCCAGTCGACCCACGGATCGCTCGCGTCGAGGAATAGGCCTGCGGTCATTCGGATACGGTAATCGGAACTTGATCCACCTCGAAAATGTGAGCAAGCAGTTCGCGAGCGGCTCCAATGCGGTGCGCGACCTCACTCTCGAGATCAGGGACGGGGAGACCTGCGTCCTCATCGGCCCCTCGGGCTGCGGGAAGACGACGACGTTGCGCATGATCAACCGCCTCATCGACCCGGACAGCGGTCGCATCCTCGTCGACGGCGTCGACACGCGCGGAGTCGACCCGCCGGCACTGCGCCTGAAGATGGGCTACGTCATCCAGCAGACGGGCCTGTTTCCGCACATGACCGTCGGCGCCAACGTCGGCACCGTGCCCCGCTTGTGGAACTGGGAACGCAGGCGCATAGACAATCGGGTGGACGAGCTGCTCGAGCTCGTCGGCCTCGACCCCGCGGAGTATCGCGACCGCTATCCGCATCAGCTCTCGGGCGGGCAGCGCCAGCGCGTCGGCTTCGCGCGGGCGCTCGCCGCCGACCCTCCGATCCTTTTGATGGACGAGCCCTTCGGCGCTGTCGACCGGATCACGCGCGAGCGGCTCCAGCACGAGTTCATCGCCATCCAGCGCCGCGTACGCAAGACGGTCGTGTTCGTGACCCACGACATCGAGGAGGCAGTGCTCGTCGGCGACCGGATCTGTGTCATGAAGATGCAGGCGCAGGTCGCCCAGTACGACACACCCGACAACGTGCTCGCGCACCCGGCGAGCGAGTATGTGGTCGAGTTCATCGGGCGCGGCCGCGCCGCGTGGCTGGAGGCGCTGCGCCGCTCGGACGCGGACGGTGGAGACCGGGTTGCCGCTGGAGTTTGACGTGGTCTGCCTCGGCGGCGGGGTGGCGGGCGAGGCGATCGCGGGCGGCCTGAAGGACAGCAGGCTCTCGGTCGCGGTCGTGGAGCGCGAACTCGTCGGCGGCGAGTGCCCCTACTGGGGCTGCGTCCCGTCCAAGACCTTCCTACGCTCCGCGGAGACCATCGAGGAGGCGGCGCGAGCGCGCCAGCTCGCCGCGTCGCGCGTGGAATGGGACGTCGACTTCCCCAAGGTCTCCAAGCGCGTGCTCTGGATGGCGCGCGACCTCGACGACACGAGACCCGCCAAGGCGCTGGAGGCCACCGGCGCGAAGCTCTTCCGCGGCGCGGGAACCATGGTCGGACTGCGCACCATCGAGGTCGGCGGCGAGGAGCTGGTCGCCCGGCGCGCGGTGGTCGTGGCCAACGGCGGCACGGCCGTGATCCCGCCCATCGACGGCCTCGCCAAGGTCCAGTACTGGACCAACCGCCAGGCGGCCGTGCCCCGCGAGCTGCCCAAGAGGCTTGTCGTGCTGGGCGGCGGCGCGGTCGGCATCGAGCTGGCGCAGGGTTTCGCGCGCCTTGGTTCGAAGGTCACGGTGGTCGAGGCCGGCGAGCGGTTCCTGGCGGTCGAAGAGCCGGAGGCCGGTGCGGCCTTGCTCCCTCACCTGCAGGCGGACGGGATCGAGGTGCTCCTCGGCGATCCCTGCGTGGCCGTGGAGCAGCAGGCCGCGGACACAGTCCTCCACCTCAGGTCGGGCGCGATCGTCGCCGGCGACAGGCTCCTTGTGGCGACTGGCCGCAGGCCGAACTTCGAGGCCTGGAAACCCGCGGGCCTTGCCCAGACCGAGCGTGGGTGGCTCAAGGTCGACCCGCAGACACTGGAGGCGCGCGACGGCATCTACGGCGCGGGCGACATCACCGGCATCGCCGGCTTCACCCACCTCGCCTACTACCACGGCCAGATCGTGGCCCGCCGCATCCGCGGCGAGGATGCGAGGGCCGACCACGTCGCCGTCCCCCGCGTCACCTTCACCGATCCCGAGGTCGCCTCAGTCGGCATCTCGGAGCAGGCCGCCCGAGACCACGGCGTCGATGTCGCCGTGGCGACGACTGACCCGGGCGAGGCGGCCCGCGGCTACATCCACGATTTCCACGGCGGCACGCTCAAGCTCGTCGCCGACCGCTCGCGCGGCGTGCTGGTCGGCGCCACTCTTGTCACGCCGCGCGCGGGCGAGGTCCTCGGCGAGCTTGTGCTCGCGCTCAAGACGGCGACGCCGGTCCGCACCCTGGCCGACGTCATCCACCCCTACCCCGCCTTCAACCGGGTCCTCGGCGCGGCGTTCGGCGAGCTCGCGGCCAAGGTGAGCCAGTAGCCCCAGGCGTTCTACCGGTGCCCGCGTTTCTATTTTTGTAAAGGGGGCCTGATCTCATGGTCATCTCGGTCAACGGTTCGCCGATCACCCTGGACGTGGACACGATCCTGCTCTGGGTCCTGGTCGGACTGGTGGCCGGCTTTCTCGCCAGCCACATCGCGCTGGGTCACGGGCTCGGTCTGTTCTGGGACATCATCGTCGGCATCCTCGGGGCGCTGTTCGGCGGCATCGTGCTCGCCGGCATGCTGCACTTCTCGATCGCGATCGCGGGCCACCCGATCATCAGCTCGATCATCATGGCCTTCATCGGGGCCGGGATCCTGCTGTTGATCCTCCGCCTCTTCGGGGGCCGCGGCTACCGCCGGCGAGCGTACTAGCGGACACCAGGCGCCTGGGGGCGGTGCGCTCCCAGGCGTTCCTCACCAGCCTCTCGGCGAGCTCCGCACGCAGTCCGGCGAGACGCACCCGAACCCATCCGAACCTCCCGGTGTAGGCCGAGGGAGAGAAGGTCTTCGGATCCATCGCGACCAGACCCGCCTGGTCGTCGAGCGATGCCTTCAGCGAGACGGCGCGACCTTCTGCCGACCCCATGGCAAAGATCTTGCCGCGCACGCGAAACGTGTCTTCGCCCCAGGTCTCAACGTGCTCGGCCTCGGGCTGAGAGAGGCAGAGGCGGCGAAACTCCGCGTACTTCACGGCGCTAGCATCGATGCTCCGTGATGGCGCACGCAATTCCGCCGCTCGACCTCGAGGCGATGCGCGACGCGACCGAACGCCAGCAACGCCTCACCAAGCCGGCCGGCAGCCTGGGGCGCCTGGAGGAGCTCTCGATTCGCCTGGCCGGCATGACCGGCCGGCTCGATCCACCGCTCGACCACGCGGTCGTGTTCACCCTCGCCGCCGACCATGGGGTCGCGGCCGAAGGCGTGAGCGCCTACCCGCGCGAGGTCACGGCGCAGATGGTGCTCAACTTCCTGCGCGGTGGGGCGGCGATCAACGTCCTCGCGCGCCACCTCGGCGCCCGTGTCGTCATAGCGGACATCGGCGTCGACGCCGACATCGCGTCCCATCCGAACCTCCGCGCGGTCAAGGTCCGGCGTGGGACCGGCAACATCGCGGTTGGTCCGGCGATGACGGTCGAGCAGGCGCGCGAGGCCATCGAGATCGGGCGTCAGCTCGTGCGGGGGGAGGTCGCTGCGGGGCTCGACGTCGCGCTGACGGGCGACATGGGGATCGGCAACACCAGCGCGTCCGCGGCCGTGATCTGCGCGCTGACAAGCCTCGACCCCGATCACGTCGCCGGCCGAGGCACCGGCGTAGACGATGAGGGCCTAGCGCGCAAGCGGGAGGCGGTGCGCCGGGCGCTGCGTGCCAACGCGGAGGCGATCGCGGGGGATCCGGTGGTCACGCTCGCCGCGGTGGGCGGCCTGGAGATCGCGGGCCTGGTCGGCGTGATCCTCGAAGCGGCCGGCGCGCGCAAGCCCGTGCTCATCGACGGCTTCGTCTCCGGCGCGGCGGCGCTGGTTGCGACCGCGATCGAGCCCGCTGTCGCGGGCTACCTGATCGCCTCGCATCGCTCGCAAGAGCTGGGGCATGGCGCGGTGCTCTCGCGCCTGGGCCTGGTCCCCCTCTTCGACCTCGAGCTGCGCCTCGGTGAAGGCACCGGCGCGGTGCTTGCGCTGCCCCTGCTGCGCGGGGCCTCGCGACTGCTCAACGAGATGGCCACCTTCGACGAGGCCGGCGTCTCGGACCGCGCCATAATGGTGCGCACAACCGAATAGCCCACGCGACCAGGGAAGCCGGTGCGAAACCGGCGCTGTCGCGCAACTGTGAGTGGGGAGCGCACGGCCAGCGGCCACTGAGACGATCGTCTTGGGAAGGCGGCCGAGCGCAGAGATCCACAAGCCAGGAGACCTCTCGTGTGGGCAGACAATCCCGCCGCGCGGATCGGTGGGGATGCCTCTTGCGGCGAGGCTTCCCCTGCGAGGCGGGGTAAACGCCGCCGGAGGATCCCAGGATGCGCACGCATCATCCGCGGGCCAGCGCGAAACTGCCCGCTCGATTCCGCCTCGGTCTCGTCGCTCTCGTCTTGCTCGCCGCAGCGTGCGGCGGCTCCCAACCCGCCGCCACGTCCACCACCCAAGCCGCCCACTTCCCGCTGACGATCACGCGTCCAGACGGCGTGGCCGTGACGATCACGCATCAGCCCCACCGCATCGTCTCCCTGTCTCCCACCGCCACGGAGATGCTGTTCGCCATCGGCGCCGGCGCGCAGGTCACGGCGGTCGATGACCAATCCAACTATCCGGCCAATGCGCCGATGACCAAGCTGTCCGGCTTTCAGCCCAACATCGAGGCGATCGCCGCCTACACCCCCGACCTCGTTGTCGCTTCGGAAGACCTCGGCGGCCTCGTCCACGGCGTGCAGGCGCTGAACATCCCGCTTCTTCTGGAGCCGGCCGCGAAGACGCTGGACGATTCATACCGGCAGCTCAACGAGCTCGGCACGGCGACGGGTCACGTGGCGGAGGCGGGATCAGTCGTCAGCAAGATGCAGTCGCAGGTCCGCACTCTGATCGCGCTCGTGGCGAAGCCGTCGCGCCCGCTGCGCGTCTACCACGAGCTCGACAACACCTTCTTCTCGGCCACTTCGGCCACGTTCATCGGCCAGGTGTACAAGCTCTACGGCGTCGCCAACATCGCGGACGGCGCACCGGCAGGCGCATCCGACTATCCGCAGCTGTCGGCGGAGTACATCGTCAGCTCGAACCCCGACCTCATCGTTCTCGCCGACACGAAGTGCTGCAACCAGAACCTCGACACGGTGGCCGCACGGCCGGGTTGGAGCGCCATCAAGGCCGTGAGATCGGGGCAGGTCGTGGGCGTCGACGACGACATCGCCTCGCGGTGGGGACCACGGGTCATCGACTTCATGCAGGCCGTGGCCGGGCGCTTGCAGCTGATCGAGACACAGGCGGCCTGAGTGCTGGGCGCCAGGGCCGGTGCCCGCCCGGCCGTTCTCGCGGGCTTGCCCCGGCTGCCCAGGCTGTGGGCCGCCGGCGGCGTGGCGGCCGTCGTGCTGGCCTGCGGGATCGGAGTCCTGGTCGGACCGGTGCACATCGCGCCGGGCACCGTCCTGCAGGCGCTGTTCGGCGGCGCCGTCGAGCCCGGACAGGCCAACATCCTGTGGTCGCTGCGGTTCCCACGCGTGGTCCTGGGCGCGATCGTCGGGGGCACGCTGGCCATCGCGGGCGCCGCCTACCAGGGTGTCTTCCGCAACCCGCTGGCCGACCCCTATCTCCTCGGCGCCGCCGCCGGAGCCAACCTTGGCGCGACGGTGGCCATCGTGCTCGCGCCCGGGGCCTCGGTGATCGGGATCAACCTGGTGCCCATGGCCGCGTTCGTGGGCGCCGGCACCGCCGTCGCGGGCGCCTACGTCCTCGGCCGGACGGTCAGCGGCCTCCGCTCGGCCACCGGGCTCATCCTGGCCGGGATCGCGATCGCCGCCTTCTTCAACTCGATCGAGACCTACGTGCAGCAGACGCACTCGGAGTCGATCCGGCAGGCGTACTCGTGGATCCTGGGCAGGCTCGTCACGGCCGGGTGGGACGGCGTCCTGCTCATCCTCCCCTACGTCGTGCTGAGCGCGGTCGTGATCTTCCTGCACCGCCGCCTGCTCGACGCGCTGATGGTCGGGGAGGACGAGGTGACGAGCCTGGGCATCTCGGTGCGCCGGGTCCGGCTCGTCATCGTCGTCGCGGCCACGCTCGGGACGGCGGCCGCGGTCGCGGTCGGAGGCACGATCGCCTTCGTCGGCATCATCGTCCCGCACACGGTCCGCCTGCTCGTGGGCAGCAGCTACCGGGTGGTCATCCCGCTCTCGCTCCTTTTCGGCGCCGCCTTCCTCGTCCTCGCCGACACCGCCGCGCGCTCCGTGGTCGCGCCGGCCGAGCTGCCGATCGGCGTCATCACGGCGTTTCTCGGCGCTCCCTTCTTCATCGCGGTGCTTCGCTCGACGCGGGCGGCGGCGCTGTGAGTGATCTACGCCTGGCCGGGCTCTCGGTCGCGTACGAGGGTGTGGCCGTGGTCTCCGAATTCGACCTCACGGTCGCGTCGGGGGAGTGGCTGGCCCTCATCGGGCCCAACGGCGCGGGCAAGACCAGCGTCCTGCGCGCGATCGCCCGCCTGGTTCCGTTCCAGGGCGAGATCCGCATCGGCGACGAGCACGCCGCGACCCTCGGCGCGCGGGAGCTCGCGCGGCGGGTGGCGATGCTTCCCCAGGAGCCTCAGATTCCAGCCGGGATGTCGGTGGCCCAGTACGTCCTCCTCGGCCGCAGCCCGCACATCGGTTACCTCGGCCGGGAAAGCGCGCGCGACCGCCGCATCGTGGCCGACATCCTGCGCCGGCTTTCGCTCGACGCGCTCGCCTCCCGCCACGTCGATCGTCTCAGCGGAGGGGAAAGGCAGCGCGCGGCGATCGCGCGGGCGCTGGCGCAGCAGGCCCCGGTGCTGCTCGTCGACGAGCCGACCACCTCGCTCGACATCGGGCGTCAGCAGGAAGTGCTGGAGCTGATCGACCAGCTTCGGCGCGAGCAAGAGCTCACGGTCATCGCGGCGATGCACGAGCTGACGCTCGCGGGACAGTACGCCGACCGGCTGGCGCTTCTCGTCGCGGGGCGGCTCGTGGCGCAGGGCTTACCCGCCGAGATCCTCACCGAGCCCTCCATCGCCGCGCACTACGGCGCCGACGTCGCGGTCATCGAGATGAACGGTTCGGGCAGAGCCGTCGTGCCGGTGCGCAGGTGAAGCGTCAAGAGGTCCCGGTGGTGGCGCCGCCGCGGGCGACGCGCCGGGCGGCCTCGGTCGTGATCGTCAACACTGGCAGCGGCAAAGGGAAGTCGACCGCCGCGTTCGGCACCGCCCTGCGCGCGGTCGCGCGCGGCTGGAAGGTTTGCGTCGTCCAGTTCCTGAAGGCCTCGCGCTGGAAGGTCGGCGAGCGCGACGTCGCCGTCCAGCTGGGCATCGAGTGGTGGACCATCGGCGACGGCTTCACATGGGACTCGCGCAACCTGCCCCGCACCGAAGCCATCGCCAAAGAGGCGTGGCGCGTCAGCGCCGAGAAGCTGGCCTCGGGCGACTACGGATTGATCGTCCTGGACGAGATCACGTACCCGATGAACTGGGGATGGATCTCGACCGCCGAGGTGGTGGCCGCGATCAGGTCCCGGCCGGCGAAGGTCAACGTGATCGCGACCGGCCGCGAGGCGCCGAGCGAGCTCATCGACGTCGCCGACACGGTGACCGAGATGACACACGTCAAGCACGCCTACGACGGTGGTGTGCGCGCCATCCGCGGCATCGACTTCTGATGGGCTTCGTCCTCATCCTCGGCGGGGCGAGAAGCGGCAAGTCGGCCTTCGCCAACCGTCTCGGCCTGCAGTCGGGGCGCGCGGTGACGTTCATCGCCACCGCAACGGCCGACGACGAAGAGATGGCGGAGCGGATAGGGCGCCATCGGGCCGAGCGGTCTTCATCGTGGACGACGGTGGAGGCGCCGCTCGAGCTGCGCGACGCGATCGCGGCCCGACCGGCGGACGACTTTCTCATTGTCGACTGCCTGACCCTGTGGGTCTCCAACCTCCTCGGCGCCAGTCGCCTGCCGGATGACATCCGCGATTCCTGTGACGCCGCGGCGGAGGAGATGGCAACGCGCGACGGCGTCGTCGTCACCAACGAGGTCGGTCTCGGGATCGTGCCCGCGAACCCGCTCGCGCGCACCTTTCGCGACACTCTTGGCCGGGTCAACGCGGCGTTCGCCATGCGTGCGGAAAGGTCGCTGCTGATGGTCGCGGGCAGATCCCTAGAGCTCGCCTGACGTGCGGTCGCTGCGCGCCGCGGTCTCGTTTCTGACCGTCCTCCCGGTGGCCAACCCGGACGGCGGCGCGGGCGAGAGGCTCGGCCGCTACTACTTCCCCGCGGTCGGTGCGCTGGTGGGCCTGGCGGCGGGAGCGGTGTTCGTGCTCACGACGGCGATCGCTACGCCACTGCTCTCGGCGGCGGCGGCCGTGGCCGCGCTGACTCTGCTCACCGGCGCGCTCCACCTCGACGGCCTGGCCGACTCGGCCGACGGACTGCTTGCCCGCGGCGACGCCGCGCGCCGGCTGGAGGTCATGCGCGATCCGCGGCTGGGCACGTACGGGGTCGCGACCCTGGTCACCGCGCTCGTCCTGCAGGTCGCGGCGCTGGCGGCGATGCCGCCGGCTCGAGCGTTCGTCGCGCTGGTCGTCGCGGGCGCTGTGTCACGCCTGGCTGTGCTGTACGTGATCGCATTCGTGCCTTACGTTCGCCCCGAGGGGCTGGGGATGGTCGCCTCGGCCGCGTCGCGGCGGGGTTTCGATTTCCTCGTGGCGGCGGTGATCACTCTTCTCGCCTGCGCCCTGGACTGGAGGCGCGCCGCGGTCTCGCTCGTGGCGGTGGCGGCCTGCACGCTCACCATCGTCGCCATCGCGAGGCGACGGATCGGCGGTGCGACTGGTGACGTCTGCGGAGCCACCGTCGAGCTCGGCCAGCTCGCGACCCTGCTGGTATTCGCGGCGCGTTAGACGGCGTCAGGGCGCGGAGGAGGGCTCGGCGCCACATCCGCGGCGACCACGTAGCGCCAGCCGAGGACCTGGCCGTCGGTGAGCCGCACCTGCGTGAGCGACTGCCTGCTCTGCGACCAGCGACCTCCAACGGTGATGAACATCGCCCACTGCTGACCCCCGCCTGGCGCGCAGTTCTTCGCCTCCACGGGCTCGCCGTCGATCGGGCAGATGGTGTGCGCTTCGTCAGGTTGAGTCGTGAAGATGATCCCCGCTCGCTCCATCGCCGTCGGCGCATCGATGAAGCCGGGGGCGAAACCGACGCAGCGCTGGATCCAGGCGTCCGACGCATGCTGGACGACGACGTAGGCGTGGTGCGGCGCCTTCACATCGACGCACGCGACCCCGTGCTGCACGCCGGCCGCAGGCGTGGCCGGCAGTGGACCGCACATCCCGTCGCACGCCGCCAGCAGCAAAGCCTCGATGAAATAGACGCGGATCGAGATCAAAAGCTTGCGTGGAGCCGGAGGTAGCCGGCATCGCGCGCGACCGGCATCGCGAAGTCGAACACGTCGCCCCTCAATGCGAGCTCGAGGTCGGTGGGCGGGAAGCCGGGCCACGTCCCGCTGAGGGCACGCAGGTAGCGCTCGCTCCGGCGCAGCGGCGCGAGCAGCGCTTCGAGGTCTGGGCTTTGGCCGCCGATCAGCGCCTCCATGTAGCTGGCGCACGCGTGGTCTTCGGGATGGTCGGCCGAAGCGACGAGGGTCAGGGTGCCCGGCTTTTTTGACAGGCAGGCTTGAACAGTCGCCCGGGCGACCACGAGACTCGCGGCGAAGATGTCATCGCCTGATGCGGCGGCCGCGACCTGCGTCCCCGCGGTCGACCGCTGGATGAGGACGCGACCTCTCAGATCGAGCTCGCGGACCATGGTCGGCGAGTTGCTGAGGGGGATGCCTTCGACCGGAAGCGCGTCCTCCTCGGCACAGATCACCGCCCCCTCCGTGCGGTCGGCGAGGGCGCGGGCCTCGGTGACGCTTCTGACCAGGAGGCACTCGCGCGCTCCGCCCGCCAGCGCGTACGCGCTGACCGTGAAGGAGCGCAGGACGTCGATGACGACCACAGTGCCGCGCGCCCGCCGCGCACCCTCGACACCCGTGGCGTGGATGATGTTCACGTGTCGGGTCCGAACGTCGGTGAGCAGCCGCGAGCCTTCGGTTTCGAACAGATCGCGGACTGCGGGTCGATGCGTGTCGTCGGCCTGCGTCTGGAGGCCGGCCAGCGCGTGCCCGAGCACCGCAACGCGATCCCCGTGGCGTTGATCGTCACCGGCGGGCGGCTGCTCTTCGACGACGGCGTGACTTCGGGCGAGGTGGGCACCGGCGAGATGCTGCTGATCAACCCTGGTGAGCGACACACGTACCGCGCGGAAGAGCCCACATCGGCGTACCTGGTGTTCGCCGGACTGCCCGGCGTGCGCGGCCGCACGTGGACCCTGCGCCGGAGAGACTGAGCGCGCTCAAGAGGCGTTCCACAGGGCGATGACGCGGCCGCGGTCGCCCTGGTCGCGGAGGATGTTGACTGTTGCGACGTCGAGCAGGAGCCCGGCGGCGACGGTGATGTCGACGTGGATCCACGCGACCGCGACGGCGCGGAGGATGTGGCCGTGCGCGAACGCTATCGCCCTGCCCTCCGTCTTCTGGCCCGCGGCCATGTCGATGAAGTCACTCGCCCGGGCGTAGACCTGCGCCGGCGTCTCGCCGCCCGGGCAACCGTCCCTGTAGAGCTCCCAGTCAGGATCCCGGTCGCGAATCTCAGTCGTGGTCAGGCCCTCGTAGCGCCCGTAGTCCACCTCGCGCAGGAGCTCGGTGACCTCCGCATGGTCGAACCCGGCCAGGATCGCCGTGCGCCGCGCGCGCTGCAGCGGGCTCGAGTACACGGCGTCGAACTCGAGGCCGCGCAGGCGACCGGCAAGGAGGCTCGCCTTCTTTTCGCCACGCGGGGTCAGGGGCAGGTCTGTGGTCCCCGTATGCCGTCCCGAGAGGCTCCACTCGGTCTCGCCGTGACGGGCGAGGTAGAGCTCGAAGCTCAGGCGGGCTTGCCCATCATCTCGGGCCGGCCGGAGCGCAGGGAGCGGCTCGCGCTCTCGATCACGCCACCGGCGCGGACGCGCTGGCCGGGACGGATGCAGACCAGGCCGACCGCCGCCTGCACGCCCAGCGGCTTGAGAGCGTCGTTCACCGCGGCGAGGACGCGGTTGGCCGCGTGCGCCGTGCCCGCAACGTCCGTGTCGGGAAGGATGGCGAGGAGCTGCGGCGGCGTGCGGCCGAGCACCCCTGGCGTATCGACATCGCGCACGGTGCCGGCGAGCGCCGCGGCCATGGCCTTCAACGCTTCCTCCGGGGGGATCGAACCGTTCGCCTCCACGAGCAAGACGCCGAGGTTGCGCTGGTAGCGGTGCGCGCGCGCGAGCTCGTCCTCCAGCACCGGGCGCACGAAGCGATCGTTGAACAGGCCGGTCGTGCGATCAACGATGTGCAGGGGTTCGGCCTGGGGGTCGTCAGCCCTGACCCCGCACATGGCGCAGAACACCGCGCCGTGCGGGAGTGGAGAACCGCATGCTTGGCACGTCTGTGCCTCGGGCCGGCGGCGGAGGAAATCGCCAATCGGCATTCGGTAAAGCCTATCAGCCGTGTTCGCCATGCCCGGTCGACCCCCTTAACAGCCTGGGTTGCGTTCGATTTTTGCGAATCCTAAGCTCGAACGAGGTGTGCCGGAGGGGGAGGGACGGCAACGGTGGAGGAAGGGAGGGCCCGGCATGCGGTATGCGAAGTTCGGGGTGGCGGCCTCAGCCCACGGCGGCGGCGGGCGTGGTCAGCCAGCTCTCCGCCCACTCCGACACCGCGGCGATCACGGGCTGCAAAGCGCGGCCTCGCGCGGTCAGTCGATAGCTCACCCGCACGGGCGGGCCCGGATCGACAAGCCTCTCCACGATGCCCTCGGTCTCGAGCTCGCGCAGGCGCTCGGTCAGCACGCGGTCACTGATCCCCGGGATGCCTGCAAGCAGCTGGTTGAATCGAGCCGGGGCGGGGACGAGGGCCTTGACCACGGCGCCGGTCCAGCGCTTCCCTATCAGCTCGATGGCGCGCTGAAAGGACGCGCTGTAGTCAAGTCCCCCTCCGACCATGGGGAGTGATTCTATGCGGTATCGCAAGTCTCGGAAAGGACCCCGCCGGTCTTTTCCACAAGAAATTTTTTCGCGCCACAATCAGACTCCCATGACCGCCACGGCGCGCCCCTTTGAGGGCTTGGAATTGTTCAGGCAGACTGCTTCGATGAGCTTGCGGTGGAACTGACCGACAGGGTCGTCGTCGTCACGGGCGCGGCGCGCGGAATCGGTCGCGCCCTGGCCACTCGGTTCGCCTCCGAAGGCGCGAAGGCCGTGGTCGTGGTCGACATCGACGCCGAGGGCGCGCGGTCCGCGGCCGCCGACATCGGCGCGACCGCGATGCGATGCGACGTCGCGCACGAAGACGACGTCACAGATCTTGTCCAACAGATCGAGGCCGCTCACGGACGCATCGACATCTTCTGCTCCAACGCGGGCATCGCCGTGGGCGGAGGCCCCGAAGCGGCGAACACCGACTGGCAGCGCATCTGGGATGTCAACGTCATGTCGCATGTGTACGTCGCCCGCCATGTCTTGCCCGGCATGCTAGTGCGCGAGGAGGGCTACCTGGTCGGAACTGTGTCCGCGGCCGGCTTGCTGAACCACGTCTTCGCCGCGCCCTACGGCGCGACCAAGGCCGCCGCGCTCAGCTTCTTCGAGTGGCTTTCGATCGCGCACGGCGATGACGGGATCCGCGTTTCCTGCCTGTGTCCTCAGGGGGTGAAGACGGACATGCTCGCCCTCGAGCGAAGCCGGCTCGGGATCGACTTCCTCGAGGCCGGGGCGCTCGAGCCCGCGGCCGTCGCCGCCGCGGTGGTCGACGGCATCCGTGCCGAACGGTTCCTGATCCTCCCCCACCCCGAGGTGGCCGACTTCTTCAGGCGCAAGGCCGACGATTACGACCGCTGGCTGCGCGGCATGCGCCGGCTCCGCGCGAACCTGCTCGCCTCGGCGCGCTAATTGCGCCGACTCTCTCTGGTCGCCGGTGTGGCCTTGGTCGCACTCGCATTCGCCGCCGCGACCCGCGTGACCGACACGAGGGAGGGCCTGGTGGCGGAGGTGATCACTCTGCTCGGCGGAATGGCGGGCGTCGGGCTTTTGATCTACGCCTTCGCGGCCAGACGCCGGCCCGGCCGTCGCCAGGACGATCCCACGCCAAAGTCGTCAGTCACCGGCGGCCGGCGGTCGCTGCGCGACCTCGCCTTCGGCGCCGGCGGCATCGTCCTTGGCGTGGTCCTGCTGACCGGCCTCGCCTTCAGCGGCGGCCCGCTGTGGGCGAGCCTCGGCCTGGCGCTGCTTCTGCCCATGCTCGCCGGATCGATCTATCTCTGCGTCCGGTTCCTCAGGTCGGCGCCGTGATCGAGAGGATCTCGCCCACCAGGTAGAGAGAGCCGCACACCAGCACGTTCCCCGACGAGCCGGCGAGGTCCCGCGCGCGCTCCAGCGCCCCGGCGGCGGGCCGCACCACCTCCGAGCCGGCGCCGTAGACCTCGGCCAGCCTCTCGGGCGCGATCGCGTGGCCGTGCGCGCTCTCGGGCTCGGTGAAAACGACCGCGTCGGGGTGAACGGTGCGCAGCGCGGCCAGGATCTGGACGGGGTCGCGTTCGCTCAGCATCGCGAAGACGGCCACCAGCCGCTCGCTGCCGATCAGACGGCGCAGCGTCGCGCCCGCCTTGACCATCGCAGCCCGGTTGTGCCCGCCGTCGAGGATCACCCGCGGCCGCTCCGCGATCACCTGCAGCCTGCCAGGCCACCGCGTGGCGGCGAGGCCCTGGCGGACGGCAGCGTCGTCTTGCACGTCGAGAACGTGTGCCGCGGCGACGGCCAGGGCCGCGTTCCGGGGCTGGTAATCGCCGACCAGCCCGAGGCGCATGTCGCGGTGCTCGAACCCAGGGCCCGAGACGCTGACCACGTGGCCGTCCCAGCCCAGCGACCTGGATTCGATTTTCACCTCCAGGCCCAGGCGCCACAGCCGTCCGAACTGAGACGCGACCCGGTCCTCGACGATCGCCAGCGCCTCCCCTTCGCACCCGGTCAGCGCCACGTCGCCCTCCTTGATGATCGCCGCCTTCTCGCGCGCGATCTCGGCGATGGTGTCGCCCAGGTACTTCTGGTGGTCCAGGTCGACGTTGGTGATGATCGCCACGCCGAGGTCTAGCGCATTGGTGGCGTCGAGACGGCCGCCGAGGCCCACCTCGCAAACGAGCAGGTCGATGCGCGGCGCCAGGTAAGCGACGGCCATCGCGGTCAGCGTCTCGAACTCGGTCGCCGGGCCCAGCTCGGCGGCGACCACGTCGAGGGTGGGCATCAGGTCGTCGAGCGTGCGCACGAAGTCGCGCTCGCTGATCGGCGTGGAGTCGACCTCGATCCGCTCCGTGTACGAGATCAGGTGCGGCTTGGGCATGAACCCGACGCGATGGCCCGCGGCGCGCAGGATCGAGCTCAAGCAGGCGCCGGTCGACCCCTTGCCGTTGGTGCCGGCGATGAGCGCCCCGCGCATGGCCCTGTCGGGGGCGCCGAGCCGGTCGAGGATCGCCCGCGTCCGCTCGGTGCCCAGCTTCATCGCGAACCGGCCCTGCCTGGAGATGAAGTCCAGGGCCTCGTCGTACGTCAAGGTCGGCGCCGGACTTCGGCCTCGTAGGTGTTCTTGATCAGCATCGCGCGCGTCATCGGCCCGACTCCACCCGGATTTGGCGTCAGCCAGCCCGCGACTTCCTCGACACCGCCGCCGAGGTCGCCCACCTGCCGGCCCCCGACCCGGTTCGTGCCCACGTCGACGACCGCCGCCCCCGGCTTGACCATGTCCTTTCCGATCAGCCCAGCGCGCCCGGCCGCGGCGACCAGGATGTCCGCTGAGCGCGTGTGACCGGCCAGGTCTTTGGTGCGTGTGTGGCAGAGGGTCACCGTGGCGTTGCGCTTCAGGAGCAGCAGCGCCGTCGGCTTGCCGACCAGGTTGCTGCGGCCGACGACCACGGCGTTCGCGCCCTCGATGACGATGCCTGATCGTCGCAGCAGCTCGACGATGCCGGACGGGGTGGCGGGTTCGATCCCTCCCGGGATGCCGAGGGCGAGCTTGCCGGCGTTGATCGGATGAAACCCGTCCACGTCCTTGGCCGGGTCGAGCTCGACCACGATCTGCTGCATGTCGATCTGCTTCGGGGTCGGTTGCTGGATCAGGATTCCGCTGATCGATTCATCGGCGTTCAGGTCGCGCACCAGGGCAAGGAGCTCATCGGTCGTCGTGTGCGCAGGCAGCCGATGATCCTCGGACTCGATCCCCACCGCCTCCGCGTTGCGCTGCTTGAGCCGCACGTACTGCGCCGAGGCGGGATCGTCGCCAACCAGAATGGTGGCAAGCTTGGGCCGCGATCCGCCTTCCGCCATACGTTGCTCAAGAGCGTCCGCTACCTCTCTATATATCTGCTGCGCGACGGCCCTGCCGTCGAGGACGCGAGCCGTCACTCGAGCCCCAGCTCGGCGCGCGCGGCGGCGGCGACCACGCGCATGACCTCGCGGAGGTCGACGTCCTTCTCGTGCGCGATGCGGCGGCAGTCTTCGTACTCGGGGGCGACCTCGACGGCGCGGCCGGCGAGCTCCTTCACTTTGACGCGCGCAGTCCCCAGCCGTGTCCCTACCTCGATCACTCGGCGCGCGGCGAGGACGCGGTCGGTCTTGGTGAGCCGGACGCCGAGGGTCGTGCTCTGGCGCAGCACGTCGTCGCTCAACCTGGCCACGAGCTCTGGCGGTGACATCACGGTGAGGATGTGCCCAGGACGCCCCTTCTTCATCAGCGCGGGCACGACGGTCACGTCCAGCGCGCCCGCGGCCATCAGGTCCTCGACGAGCCCAGCGATCAGGTTCGGCGCCATATCGTCGAGGTTCGTCTCGATGAGCGTGACCCCAACGCGAGCCTCGGCCTCCTGTCCGATCCAGACGGCGAGCATGTTCCCCGGCGCTGGGTGCGCCCCCACGCCGTACCCGACGCGGTCCAGCGTCATCGCCGGCCGTTCGAAGCTGGCGACGGCGGCGAGGATCGCGGCGCCGGTCGGCGTCACCAGCTCGCGGCCTTCGTCTCCCGCCAGCAGAGTCGCGCCCGTGCCTTCGAGGATGGCGAGAGTCGCAGGCCCGGGACGCGACATGGGCAGCGACGAGGCATAGACACCTTCCACCTCGAGAGAGTGCATCAGCCAGAAGGCGCCGACGAGATCGACCAGCGTGTCGGCGCCGCCCAGCTCGTGCAGATGAAGCTCTGCCTCCGGTACGCCGTGAATCGTCGATTCGGCACGGGCGATGAGGCGGACGGCGTCGAGCGCGTGGGCCTTCACTCGGTCGGGAGCGTCCGAGTCCTCGATCATCCCGCGCAGCGCGGGCACCGTCCGCTCGACGCGCCCGGACACGTCGATGGTGACGCGCGTGCCGCCCGCGTGGCCGCGCTGCTCGCGACGCACCTCGACGTGGACCTCGTCGCCCAGCCTGAGCGCCTCGACTGTGGCGTCGAGCACCGCGCGCTCGGCGCCGGCGTCGATCAGGGCGCCCAGCGTCATGTCGCCGGAGATGCCGGAAAAGCAGTCGAAGTACGCGACGGTCATGCGCGCGTCCTCTTAATGTGGACGGCCGCCGCGTCGATGGGCTGCATGCTCGGGGGGCGCTTGGCCACGCGCACCGACACCCCCTCGACGCGCGGCAGCTCCAGGACCCGGCGCGCGATCTCCCCCGCCAGCGATTCGAGCAGCCGCACCGGGGGTCCCTCGATCACCTCTTTGACCGCGCTTCGGACTCTGGTGTAGTCGACGGTGTCGGCCAGGCGGTCACTGCCGCCCGCCTCCGCAAGGTCGGCGTTGACGACGACGTCGACCCGGAACTCCTGGGCGCTCTCGCGCTCGGCGTCGCGCACTCCGTGGCGGCCCTGGAAGGACATTCCGCGCAGCTCGATCCGGTCCATCACGCCAATTGTCGGAAATACACTGATCCGCGTGATCCACGCCCGCCTCCAGGTGCGCCCGGCGACCGGGGACGACCTCGAGGCCGTCAACGACATCTACAACCACTACGTGGCCGAGTCCCACATCACGTTCGACGTCGAGCCGGTGAGCATGGAGCAGCGGCGCGAGTGGTTCACCCACTACGGCCCGGCGGGGCGCCACCGCCTGTTCGTGGCCGAGGATGGCGGGCGTGTCGTCGGCTTCGCGAGCAGCAGCCGCTTCCGGCCCAAGCCTGGATACCTGACCTCGGTCGAGACGAGCGTCTACCTGGAGCCGGACGCGACCGGCAGAGGCGCCGGCTCTCGCCTCTACGAGTCGCTGCTCAAATCGCTTGAGGGCGAGGACGTGCACCGCGCGTACGCCGGCATCGCCCTACCCAATCCCGCCTCGATCGCGCTGCACGAGAAGTTCGGCTTCAAGCGCGTGGCCCACTTCACCGAGCAGGGACGGAAGTTCGGCCGCTACTGGGACGTCGCCTGGTTCGAGAAGCCGTTGGAGGGCGCGGCCGAGCCGATCTGAATCGTCGTCGCCTTGATGCTCCCGTCCGCCTGGCGGGTGCCGACCACGGTGATCGTGATGGTGTCCTTGAGGTCAGCCGTCGAACCCGCGGTGGTCTTCACGACCTGCACGTTGTTGCCAAATGTCACCTTCACTTCGCAGGCCGAGGAGGTGATCGTGAAGGAGGGTTCGGCCGTCCGGGAGCCGGGGGAATAGTCGGGCCGGTATATCCGGTTGGGTATACTCCGTAAGGGATATGAGCGAGTCTGTGACGGAGATCTCTGGCCTTGGCCTGTCGATCCTTTCGCTCCTGGACGAGCGGCCCATGCATCCCTACGAGCTCGCGGCAACGATGCGCCACCGCCACCAGGACGAGTTCATCCGCCTGAACTTCGGCTCCCTCTACCACACCGTCGACGCCCTGGAGCGAAGCGGGTGGATCGTACCCGCCGAGCGGGAGAAGGAGGGACGGCGGCCGGAGCGGACGATCTACCGCCTCACCGACGCCGGCCGCGATGTGCTGGCGCGCACCCTTGGCGACATCCTCGCCCGCCCGCGCCGGGAGTACCCGCACTTCGCGGCCGGGCTCATGTTCATGCACCACCTCCGTCGGAGCGAGGCGATCGAGCACCTGAAAGCACGCGCGGCGGCGCTGAAGGCGACGAGCGAGAAGCTCGCCTCGATCCTGGCCGAGGTTCGCGCCGAAGGTGTGAGCAGGCTGGCGCTGATCGAGCTCGAGCACAAGATCGCGATGCTCGACGCCGAGCGCAGGTGGGTGGCGAGCCTCGAGCAAGAGATCGACGAAGGAAAGCTGGAGTGGAAGGTCGGAATCGACCCCGACGCTGAAAGGTTGAGGAGGAGACATGGCTCAGGCGCGCACTAACCCGTGGCTCGTGCTGCTCGTCCTGACGACGGGCTTTTTCATGATCATGCTCGACACGACGATCGTCAACGTGGCGATCCCGGCGATGAGCACGGGCCTGAACACTACCCTGGACCAGATCCTGTGGGTGCTCAACGCCTACGTGATGGTCTACGCGGTGCTGCTCATCACCGCCGGTCGTCTCGGCGATCTGTACGGCCAGCGCAGCCTCTTCGCGATCGGGCTCTTCGTCTTCACTGTCGCGTCGGCGCTGTGCGGACTTTCTCAGAACCCCGCCGAGCTCATCGCCGCCCGTGTGCTGCAGGGGGTTGGCGGCGCGCTCCTGACGCCCCAGACGCTCGCCATCCTCACCTCGATCTTTCCGCCCGAGAGACGCGGCACCGCCTTCGGCGTCTGGGGAGGCGTCGCCGGACTCGCGACTCTCGCAGGACCGACGGTGGGCGGGGCGATCATCACCTACGTCGACTGGCGCTGGATCTTCTACATCAACGTCCCCATCGGCATCGCGTCGCTGATCGCCACGTTCCTGGTCATTCCCGACCTGCGACCTGGGCGGCGCCATGGCTGGGACGTCGTCGGCATCGTGGTCGCCACCGCGGGCCTGTTCGCTATCGTCTTCGGGCTGATCGAGGGCGAGCGCTACAACTGGGGCCAGATCGAGTCCTCGGCGTTCACGGTCCCCGAGGTCATCGGCCTCGGCGTCGCGCTCATGGTCCTGTTCGTGGTCTGGGAGCGCTTCCAGACCGAGCCGCTGGTCCCGCTCTCCCTTTTCGCCGACCGCAATTTCGCAGTCGCGAACTGGATCGCCGCCGCGATCAGCTTCGGCATGCTGAGCATGTTCCTGCCCTTCACGATCTACCTTCAGTCGGCGCGCGGTTTCTCCGCCCTGGTCGCGGGCCTGACCCTGGCGCCCATGTCGCTGACGTCGATGTTCACGGCGCCTTTCGCCGGTCGGATGGCGGACCGCGTCGGCGGCAAGTACATCCTGATGACGGGGATCTTCTTGTTCACGATCGGGATGGCCAGCCTTGCCTTCGTCGCCGGCCCTGAGTCGACGTGGATCAACTTCGTCGTGCCCGCCGTGGTCGCGGGCCTGGGCATCGGCATGACCTTCGCGCCCATGACCACCGTGGCGATGCGCAACATCTCGCCGCGCGTCGCCGGATCGGCCTCGGCGGTGTTGAACACGATCCGCCAGCTCGGCGCCGCCATCGGCAGCGCCGTCATCGGGGCGCTCCTGCAGAACCGTCTCGCAGTCACTCTGCATGACCAGGCGGTCAGCCACGCGGGC
>Ga0209058_1001340_pt1 | contig 21020 bp, 32 predicted proteins | sample GraSoiAngelo_147_FD_185904 | JGI IMG/M metagenome (GOLD analysis project Ga0209058, IMG submission 185904) | Grasslands soil microbial communities from the Angelo Coastal Reserve, California, USA - 14_1009_05_40cm (SPAdes) (version 2) | ecosystem: Environmental > Terrestrial > Soil > Grasslands ... | reverse complement strand
GTGCGTAGTTGCCTAAACAGAGCTCGCCTGCCTTAAGGCCCTACCGAGACGCCATTTGCCCCGTCCGCAGCCATCGCGGCCTCATTGACTGTTGCGCCACCAGAAGGCACTGTCGACACGGCGGCTGCAGTTGTTGGCACTGTGACAGACAAGGTGGCAGGCGCGATGCGCTGCTCGAGCTCCTCAATCGCCAACTCTTTCATCGTGTTTACCTCCTTTCGGTTCGAGAGAGCGGCGAGGTCGCCGAGCTACCCGGCGACCTCACCGCTGTGCAGGTTGCGACTTAGTGTTACGGACGGGCTGCCGGTTCTAGTTGCCTGCCGGCCCTTCAGGAATCGCGCCGTTGGGAACAGCGTTGTGGTTGTTGTTGTTGTTGGGGTTGTCCGGGTTGTTGTGCAGCGCCCCGACGGTGTCCGGCGCAATCCGCTGCTCGAGCTCTTCGACCTTTAGCTCTCTCATGTGTTCCTCCTTCTTTCTTCTTTCCCTGGCGTGTCACGCCAGGCTGGACGGCCGCCCCACTGGTGGCCGGCGGCTAACATAGTGCATGCACCCCAGAGAGGGGGAGGCCACCGGAGTGCCCCAGTGGCCTCCCGTTCTTACCGGGCGTCGTTAGGAACCAGTGGACACCTTGCCCCCGATGCCCTCGTTGCCGGGGTTGTTCGTGTTGTTCAAGGGGGGGTTGTTGTTGCCGGGGTTGCCGATCCCCAGCCCCTTTCCCACCTCAGAAGGCGCGATCCGCTGCTCGAGCTCCTCGATCTTGAGCTCTTTCATTTCTCTTCACCCTCCTTTACTGGCTAATTAATCGTTGCTCGGGTTGGTGGCGGGAACCTCGTTCGGGTTACTCAGGCCCGGGGCGTGCGCCGGGTTGCCCGACGGGAACTGTCCCGGCGGGAAGTCGGCGCTCGACGGCGCGATCCGCTGCTCGAGCTCTTCGATCTTGAACGCTTTCATCTGGGCTTCCTCTCCGTCTAGGGTTTCGCTAGCACAGTGTTATGGATTGGCGCTGCGTTCGGGGTTTGCGGTCCCCTCGGGGTTCGCGCTGCCGGAGGGATTCTGCCCAGCGTTGCACTGGTGACCCGGCTGGCCCTCGTAGCCGCCGGTCCCCTGCACGCTCGGGGCGATCCGCTGCTCGAGCTCTTCGATGTGGAGCTTCATGCGTCCTCCGTTGATGTGACGTGATCAGTTGCCGTGGCTGTCAGCGGTGTGGTTCCCCGGCTGCGGCTTCGCGCCGTTCGAGACTTCGTTCCCGGGGTTGCCGTTGCTCTCGCCCGGGACCCCGTTGACGCTGTCGGGGGCGATGCGCTGCTCGAGCTCCTCGATTCTGAGCTGCTTCATGCTGTTCACCTCCTTGAGGTTGGGATCGGTTCAGCGCCGACCTGGAGCGATTTGCCGCCAGCACCTCGACGCCTGGCGCTGCGGGAGAGTCCTTCCGAGCACACGGCAAAGAATCGGCCAGTTGTCGTCGTCGAAAAATCCAATTGATCCCGTAAATGTGGACGGACGAATACCCGACCTTTCCGGAAATTCGTTTTCAAAAGAGCGTCGGATGGCTCACCGAGATGAACACTCGGCAGCTACGCGTGCCCTTTGGGACAGCCCCTGGGCTTGAGGACTTATGGACGAGGATGCAGAACGGACTTCAATAAACCTCTCTCGCTACTCGCTGCAGCTGCTCGAGCTCTTCGATGCGCAGCTCTTTCATCCTGTTCACCTCCCTCCTGTTTTTCGCGCTGCGGGAAGCCGCCCCCAGGGCGCTCGCGCGAACACCCTGGGAGCGGTTGCAGACGTCGATTACGACGCGTAGAAGGCGGGGCAGGTCGTTGGATTCAGCTCCGTGAAGGACTCCGTGATTGACGGGTTCGGCTTGTGGAGCTGAATGTTGCCGCCGCCGGGGCCAGTGCCGCCTAACGTGTGGTTCGAATCGGACAACGTGGTGTAGACGACCGCGGAGCCTTGGCTCAGCTGAATGACGAACTCGTCATCGACGCCTGGTTCGCCGACGTCTTTGGCCCTGACGGCCCAATCGACGTCACCGAACTGGTTCGTCCTGGCCGTGCCGCAAATGATGCGGGTCCCCTTCGGCTGGTGTGTCTTGGGGTCGGTGCCGTCGTCTCCGCCGTCGACATACGCTGTGATGGTGAGCCAGTGGACGTTCAGGCCCGTGCCGTGGTCGTGGTACTCGAGATGTCCCCACAGCCCGTGCCCGTCTCCGCCTGGCCTGCATGAGCCACCGATGCCGAAGTTCCCCTTCGCGCCCGAGTCGCGAACAATGAAGCCGCCACCCGTCAGGAAGTCGCATGTGACCCAGGCGCTGGCGGGGGCCCCGGCGGCGAGCGCCAACGCCGCTATTCCAAGTACGCTGATGAGCTTACGCATCGTTCTTCCTCCGCTCGCGTCGAGACGGTTCGCTGGTCAGTCTCAAGGTAAGGTCCTGGCACCTAGTAGGAGGCCTGCAGCGCCTGGGCGCTCCCGCCGCTGAGGCCGGCCTGCGCAGACGCGACCACCACATCCGCGATGCCGGAGACGACCGCGTGTAGCGCGTTCACCACCATGGTGCCGTCCGACCCGACTTGCTGTTCGTTGATGATCAGCACGCCTCCAGCAATACCGATCGTCTGGTTCGGGTCTCCCGTCACGGGAATCGGGATCCCGTTGATCGTGAGACCGTCGATGTTGGAAACGCCAGAGGCCCCGTCCACGACCGCGAGTGCCCGTGACATGACGAAGTCGGCGCCGATGTTCGTCCCGGCGACGTTCAGGGCGAGGGCCGCGAGCGAAGCTTCGGAGTCGATTTGATCCGGGTAGCCGATCGTGACGGCGCGGAGAACCTCCCCCGCGACAAGGGACCCGACACTCCCTGTCAACGACGAGGCGCTGAGAGCGTCACTGGTCCCGGCCACGAGAGTCCCGGTGCCCCCCAGCACCGTTGTCGTGCCGAGCAGGGTCCCGGTGATGGTGCTCGTCGTCCCGGTGATGGTGCCCGTCGTCCCCGTAATGGTGCCGGTCAGGTCGCCGAGTTGAGCCTCGCTGGTTACTGGCCATACCAGCAGAGCCACGACCATCGCGGCGACTGCGACGACGCCTCTGCGATGGGAAACTGTGTGACCCATTCCTAAACCTCCGTGCGATCCGTTGCCGTTGGTGGGCGCTCCGCCCGCCTGGCCCATTGCCGCGAGCTCCGTGAGCGCGCCGGAGATCACGCCGGCTGCGCAATGAGGGCTGGAGCCCTCCTTCCCGCGCGCGGCGTCTTTCTTGCGCATCAAGATACGGCGGCGGGAGAAAAGAACAATTGGGAGAAACACTGAATTTCGCCCGAGAACTCTAGGGAACTGACTCTAGGGAACTGTAGGTGGGGAAATCACGGAGAGGACTGTCAGCCGACCGGAATGTTAACGGCGATGACGCTGAACCACGCCGGAGGCACCAAGCTTCAGGGGAAACCCCGCGCGCAGGTCAGGGTCGTGATGCAGGAAGAGGCTCTTCCTCGCCTCGCCGCGTTGACCGTTCTGGTCGATGACCCGGACGCGTAAGGTGACGGCGAAGTCCTGCGGCCCCGTCGGGACGTGCGATCCTTCGCATGGGCGTGCTCATGAGACATGCCCTCCTTTGCTGAGGTCGGCTCAGGCCCCGATCATGGCCGAGTCGGCCGATTGACGGGTCGGCGACTTGCTTTCCAGCCAGTCTGTCGCTTCACTCGGCACAGCTCAGACTGCTGAAGCCGTAGTGGTCGTCGTAGCGCCAGGGCGGCGGCAGCGGTCCCGTCGTGGGAAGCGTTCCCCCATCGACGCCACCGTGAAGACCGATCGTCGAGCCCCGGCGCACGATCTTCGTCGGCAGGCCGATCACGCGCGAGACGGCGGGCGCCTCGGGCACGGCTAGCGTGACGTTCTTGAAGAAGCTCGTGCTCACGATCGCGTCGGCCTCGGGCAGGGGCTCGAGCATCGTGGGCGCGCCGTCGGTCGCGTCGTCCTCGCTGGTGAGGAAGACGGTCTTGATGCCGAGCCGCTCGCATGCCTGGATGCTCCGGACCACTTCGATGAACTCGTTGCCGCCCGCGTCCCACGTGACGACGGCGCCCTGCGCGCCGAGCTGCTTCGCGAGCTTGGCGGTCTGATTCGCCATCAGCTGCTTCTCGGTCTGGGTCGTCCACTCCGTGCGCAGCGAGATCACGCCGAGGAAGTTCCAGTCCCGCCCGTGACGGCGGTAGAGATCGAGGAACAGCGGGTTGTTCGCCACCGTCCACGACATCGCGAACGCGGTGCGATAGGGGCCGGTGAGCGCGCCGTCGAGGATCTCGTTCGGGTGCAGATACCAGGGCGGCGTCAGCTGCGTCAGGCCGTAGGTGGCCGTGCAGAACGCGGTGGGTGAGCCCGACATGGCCTGCGGCGAATGCACGCACCAGATGTAGACGACCCGCGGGAGGGACGGATCGACGGGTGCCAGCTCGAACACCTCGCGCTCCGGCGGGGTGAGCGAGCGCACCGCCTCGCCCAGCTGGTCGGAGACGGTGAGCGCCGCCTTGTGCGCCGCGTAGTTCTTCACCTCTTCGTTGAGCGTCGCGTCGGGCTCGACGACCAGGCAGAGGTTGACGAGCTTCTGGTAAGGGTACATCTCGCCGTAGTGCCCGGACATGTCGAGAAAGGTCTCGACGAAGTCGCCGCCGGCGTCGTGCCAGTTGACGCTCGAGACTTCGACCACGCCCATGCCCGACAGCCGATGCGTGCGGCCTTCGCCCACCGTGGCGATCTCGCGCCCGCAGATGCCGGGGTAGCAAACGCCCGGCCCCTCGACCTTGACGCGCGGCTCGATCACGTCGCGCACGGGCCAGATCCGCACCGATTCGCCGGGCTTCGCGATCTCGAGCTCGGCGCTGGCGATTCGTGGATCTTGCCGCACCGCCGCCAGCACGGCGTCCCGATCGACCGTGAGCCGGCCGGCGTCGTAGCGCGTCGTCCGGCCGAAGACGATGTCCCTCACCGGGAAGGTGCCCATCTCAAGACGCATGAGCTGCCTCCTCTCTACAGACGCGCCTCGGCCGGCGGGGCCCCAGCCCCGCGACGGCCTGCGGCGCGTACCTCACGTCTTGCCCGGCGCCATCGGGTCGAAGAGCGTGGGTCCGGGCACCGCGATGGTCAGCGTCTGGAGCGCGGTGGTCACGATGCGCATGCCAAAGGCGTAGTCTTTCTCGGGGCTCAACGTGGGGTCGCCGCAGACGTGCTCGATGCGGGCGCCGCGGATCACGCGGTTCGCGCCGGTCGTGAGGGCGAAGTTGTAGATGGCCGAGATCATTCCCACCGGAATTCCGACCCGCTCGATCTCCTTGGCTATCGTTGCGCCGCAACGATTGCAGGTTCCTCAGGTGGCGACGAGCAGCGCGCCGTCCACGCCGCTGGCCTTCAGATCCTCGGCGATGCTGCGCCCGTGCCCCGCGGACACCGCCACCGGCGTGCTCACGCCGGGCAGCGCGTAGATGTGCTCGTGCACGCGCCCGATCTTGCCCTGGCGCTCCAGATCGCGCAGGAACGAGAGCGGCAGGATGTAGTTCGGGTTGCTGTTGACGATGTGATTGAAGTAGCCGGCGTGGTAGGCCTCCCAGTCCTTGGGCGAGAGCGACTCGAGCTCGGCCACGGCGTGCCGGTGATAGCGTGCGGCGTTCGCCGAGACCTGCTTGTCGGGGTTGCCCTTCCGCACGAGGCCGCCGGTCGTGACCATGGCGATGCGGGCGCGCGAGAGATCGGCGATGGGCGGGGCGGGGGAGACGCGCTCGGGCGCGGCGTAGGGCACCTCCGACCGGTAGGGCCGCCCGTGGAGCTTGTCCAGGAGCATGTCGAGCGCGCGCTGATAGCCCGGGCGCCCCCGGTCGTGGACGCGGCGCGCGCCCCTGGGCATGTAGCCGTCCACCTCGGCCGACCCGAGCGCTTCGCCGCGGCCCAGACGCCGCGCCAGCGGCGCGAGCGCGTCGAGCGCGGCTTGCATGGACGTGGTCGACAGGCCGGTGGGCACGATGTAGATCCCGCGCCGGGCGCTCGAGGCGCCGGGGTTCTCGGGGTGCATCGCCGTGATCGCGGGGACGCGCTGGGCTTGCGAGACCTTGCAGACCAGCGCGCACGCCAGGCCGTAGCGCCCCGAGCCGAACGCTGGGCCGGCGACGAGCAGGTCGGGCTTGAGCCGGTCGAGCTCGGCGGCGATGGCGCGCGAGGCCTCCTCGCCGCGCTCGCTGACGAAGTTGTCGCCGCCGATCAGCGTAGCCTCGACGCGCGCCCCGTCGCCCAGCGCCTTTTCTAGAGCCCGGCCCGGACCCACGGCGCCGGCCTTCACCGTGATACCGACGTGGGCCTGGTCCTCGCCGCCGATGCCCCCGAAGAACTGGTTCACGTAGTGCAGGACGCGAAGCTGACCGCTCATGACGTTGCCCCTCCCCCCCGTGGATTCTAGCGGAAATGCTAGAATCCCTCTCGCGCTTTGCGCCGAGACGCTGCCGCTGTATTGCCCATGTCGAGAGGAGAGTCGTCGTGATGAAGACTGCGATGTGGACCGTGATCGTTCTGGGAATCGTCGCGCTGGCGCTCGGCGCCGGCATCGTCCAGGGTCAGCAGGCGCCGACCGGCGAGTACAAGATCGGCGTGCTCGAGCCGCTCACCGGCAATCTCGCGGTGCAGGGCAAGCTGCACGTCGAGGGCTACGAGATCATGCGCGACCTCATCAACACCCGCTTTGGCGGCGTGATGGGCAAGAAGCTCGTCTTCGCCGTCGGCGACGCCGTCGACCCCACCGCGGCGGCCTCGGAGGCCACGCGACTGGCCGCGCGCGAGGGCGTGAAGATCATCACCGGGACGTTCTCCTCCACGCTTTGCGGCGCGGCCAGCGAGGCGGCGGCGCGGCAGAACGTCATCTACTGGGAGACGTCCTGCGTCGATCCGCGCATGACCCGGCGCAATCTGAAGAACGTGTTCCGCACCGAGATCGACGGCACCGGGTTCGGCTGGTACAACGTCGAGTTCATCGCTAAGCACCTGGCGCACCGGCTCGGCAAGAAGACCAGCGAGCTCAAGATCGCCTACCTCTCGGAGGATTCGTCGTACGGACAGAGCGTGACCGAGTCCGCCCGCCAGCGCGCCAAGCAGGAGTTCGGCATGCAGGAGGTCGGGCCGGAGTACTATACGTCCTCCACCAACGACCTGACGCCGGTCATCCTGAAGCTGAAGGCCACGAACCCCGACATCCTCCACCACATCGCGCGAGACCCGGACGCCATCCTGTTCTGGCGCCAGGCCCGCGAGCAGAACTTCCAGGTCAAGGCCGTCGTGCACGCCGGCGCGACCGGATATGGCACACCGGGGTTCGGCAAGGCGTTCGGCAACGACGCCAACGGACCCTTCGCGCTGCTCGAGCCCGGCCCGGGCTTTATCATCGAGAAGCTCCGGCCGGAGGGCCAGGCGGTCGAGCGCGCGTTCCGCGAAGCGGTGAAGGCCAAGACGGGCTCGGACGTGCTGGCGGGCGGCCATCAGCTCGCCGCCGGCGGCCTCTGGGTCCTGAAGCTGGCGCTCGACGCGGCGAAGACCGATGACCTCGACAAGTTCCGCCCGGCCGTGCTGGCGCTCGACCTGCCGGTCGGCTCGGCCGTCAACGGCTGGGGCGTGAAGTTCGACGAGACCGGGCAGAACTCCAACGCGCGCGTGCAGCACTACATGCTGCAGTGGCAGAACGGCTCGCTCGTCACGGTGTGGCCGGAGGAATTCACGACCCATCGCGCCAAGTGGATTCCGCTCGGTCCCTGGGACCAGCGGAAGTAGGTGACCGTCCTCCCGCAGCTGATCGTCTCGACGCTGCTGCTGGGCGGCATCTACGCGCTCATCGCGGTGGGGCTCACGCTGACCTTCGGCGTGATGCGCGTCGTGAACTTCGCGCACGGTGAGTTCCTCATGCTCGGCATGTACCTCGCCCTTTTCGCGTTCGCGCGGCTCCACTTCGACCCGTACGTGACGCTGGTCCTGTCGCTGCCGATCTCCTTCGCCGTCGGCTGGGCGAGCTACCGGGGCGTGATGCGGCCGATCGTCCACGCCTCGCACAACGTGCAGGTGTTCACGACGGTCGGGCTGTCGATCGCGCTCCAGAACCTGGCGCTGGTGCTGTGGACGGCTGACGCTCGCTTCCTGCGCACGGACTACTACGCGGTGGTCGTCCGGATCGGCGGCGCCGCCTTCAACGTGGCGCAGATCGTCGCCTTCGCGCTCGCCGTCGCCCTCACCGCCGGCCTCTTCGCGTTCATGCGCTGGTCCTATATCGGCAAGGTGATGCGCGCAACGGCGCAGGATCGCGATGCCTCCGCGCTGATGGGCATCGACACCGACCGGGTCTACGCGATCACCTGGGCCGTGGGCATCGCGTGCGTCGGCGCCGCCGGCGTGCTACTGGCGCCGATCTATCCCGTGTACCCGACCGCCGGCCTGCAGTTCGTGCTGATCGCCTACGTCGCGGTCGTCCTGGGCGGCCTCGGCGACATGGCCGGCGCGCTGATCGCCGCGCTCGCGGTCGCCGCGGTCGAGGTGGCGGGCTCGTACACGATCGGCACGGCGTGGAAGGAGGTGCTCTACCTGCTGCTGTTCATCGGCATCCTCGTGGTGCGCCCGGCCGGGCTCTTCGGGCAGCGCGGCGCCGAGGCGCTCGGCACGTGAAGGCCGTTGCGCCGGCCGCGGTCGTCTTCGTTTGCGCGGGGCTGGCGCCGCTCGTCGTGCACGACGCGTTCCTGCTCGACAGCCTCGTGCTGATCTTGATCTGGGGCAGCGCCGCGGCGGCGTGGAACGTGGCCGGGGGCTACGCCGGCCAGATCTCGCTCGGCCACTCCGCCTTCTTCGGCATCGGCGCGTACGCCGCCGGGCTGGTCGTCACCCGGTGGGAGCTCTCGCCGTGGCTCGGCCTCGCGGTGGGCGCCCTCGTGGCGATGGCGATCGGGCTCGTCGTGGGCTACCTGTCGAACCGCCTGCGCGGCCCGTACTTCGTGCTCGCGACGATCGCGTTCTCGCAAGTGCTGCTCATCGTCGGCAGTCGCTGGCGTGGTTTCACGTCGGGCTCCGAGGGCATCCCGGTCCCGTTCCGCCCCGGGTTCTGGACCCTCGGCATCGCGGACAAGCGGGTGTGGGTCTGGATCACGCTGGCGCTCGCGGTGCTCGCGTACCTGCTGCAGCTCTACCTCGACCGGTCGCGCCGCGGCTACCAGCTGGTGGCGGTGCGCGAGGACGAGGACGCCGCGCTCTCGCTCGGCGTGCCGGCCCGGTGGCTGAAGGTCGCCGCGATCTGTGCCAGCGCCGCGCTCACCGCCGCCTGCGGCGCGCTGTGGGCGCAATATATCGGGTTCGTCGACCCGTTCTACGTGTTCTCGGTGGATCTGTCGGTGAAGTTCGCGCTGGCGGCGATCATCGGCGGCCTCGGCACGGCGCTCGGCCCGTTCCTCGGCGCGGCGCTCATCACGACCGTCGAGACGTACCTCCGCGCCCAGTTCGGCGGCATCGGCACCAGGCTCATCGGCATCTACCTGATCGTCTACGGCTGCGCGCTCATCGTGATGGTGCGATGGGTCCCGCACGGCCTCGTCGGGTGGATCGGCGAGCGACTGCGCCGGCGCGTCACTGCGCGCGCCGAGACATGAGCCTCCTGTCGATCGCCGGCGTCTCCAAGCGATTCGGCGGCATCGTCGCCAACCAGGGGATCTCGTTCGACGTGGCGCCGGGCGAGCTGGTGGGCATCATCGGGCCGAACGGCGCGGGCAAGTCGACGCTGTTCGAGATCATCACCGGCTTCTACCATCCCGACGAGGGGGTGGTGAGTCTCGATGGCGCGCGGCTCACCGGCCTCTCGCCTGACGCAATCTGCCGGCGCGGCGTCGCGCGCACGTTCCAGAAGCTGCGGCCGTTCCAGGGGCTCACCGTGCTCGACAACGTGATGGTCGGTGCGCTCACCCGCACGCGGGACGTGCGCCACGCGCGCGAGCGGGCGCGCGAGCTGGTGGGGAAGGTGGGGCTCGCCGAGAAGGCCGAGGCCCATGCCCGCACGCTGTCCACCGGCCAGCGCAAACGGCTGGAGCTGGCGCGCGCGCTCGCCACCGAGCCGCGTGTGCTGCTGCTCGACGAGGTCACCGGCGGCGTGGATCAGCGGACGATCCCCGAGCTGGTGCAGCTCGTCCGCGATCTGCACGCGGGCGGCCTCACGGTGCTGGTGATCGAGCACAACATGCGCGTGATCACCGCGGTCGCCCAGCGCATCGTGGCGCTCCAGCTCGGCGAGGTGATCGCCGACGGCCCGCCCGATCAGGTGACGCGCGATCGCCGGGTGGTCGAGGCGTATCTGGGCCTGGCATACACGCAATGACCGGCCCGATGCTGACGGTCGAGGGGCTCGACGTCGCTTACGGCGACTTCCAGGTGCTGTGGGGCGCCGAGCTCCGCGTCGACGAGGGGGAGATCGTCTGCGTGCTCGGCCCGAACGGCGCGGGCAAGTCGACGCTGATGAACACGATCTCGGGGCTGGTGCATCCGCGCGCCGGGCGGATCACGTTCCTCGACCAGCGCGTCGACGGATTTCCGCCGCACCGCGCGGCCGGCCACGGCCTGGCCCACGTGCTCGAGCGTCGGCGCTTGTTTCCTTTCCTCACGGTGCTCGACAACCTGCTGCTGGGCGCCCACAACCCTCGGGCACGCCCGGTGCGCGCCGAAACGCTCGCGCGCGTGGAGGCGCTGTTTCCCGTCGTGCGGGCGCGGAGCGGGCAGCTCGCGCATACACTCTCGGGCGGCGAGCAGCAGATGGTGGCGATCGCCCGCGGTTTGATGGCGTGCCCGCGCCTGCTCATGGTCGATGAGCCGTTCCTCGGCCTGGCGCCGCGGGTCGCCCAGGACATCGGCCTCCTCATCCGGCGAATTCGGGACGACGAAGGCATCAGCGTCGTCTTCATCGAGCAGAACGTGGAGGTGGCGCTGCGGCTGGCCGACCGCGGCTACGTGCTGGAATCCGGGCGCACGATCCTGAGCGGCCCGTCGGAGGAGCTGCTGCGGTCTTCGGAAGTGAAGCGCATCTTCCTCGGCGACGTCGCGCTGTGACGGCTAGCTCAGAGGGCGCGAAGGTCGACGATCGAGATGCCGAGCTTCCGCGTCGACAGCCTCCGCAGAAGCCGCTGATCGGCGGTGACGAAGGCGGCGTGCTCGCGCTCGGCCAGCGCGAGGTACACGCAGTCGTAGACTGGATGAGTCAGGCGTCGCGCCACGTCCATCGCGCGCGGCAGAGCGCATTCGCCACTTCGACGAGCAGCAGATCGGGAGCAAGAACGTCGTCCGCGCCGTCACGGACGCGGTCGGCCTCGTCGCTCAGCACCTCGGGGATCACCCACTTGACGACGATACTGGCATCGACAACCCAGCTCACCGATCGCGGTCCTTCCGGATCAACCTCGTGCTATCGCTGTGGCGGCGACCGACGAGCTTCCGACGAAATGCCGCCGCCCGCTGGCCAAAGCCGGAGCGGTCGGCACGCGCCGCATCGGTCAGGATCGTCCGGAGTTCTCGCTCGAGCGAGACGCCCTTCCGGGCCGCGCGCGACTTCAATCGGCGCATCGCGTCCTCTTCGATGTTTCGGATCACGACCTGGGCCACCCGGTCACCCTCCTCTGATATCACGATGATATCATCCAGCCGAGTGGCCGCGGCAGCCGTAGGTTGCCGTTGCGGGGGCTGCGCGGTCAATCTCCAACCGCCGATACAGCGACGGGGAGTCCGCGGAGGGTGCGCCTGGCTAGGCGAGGGTGGTACCTTCCAGATCAATAAGGCCCGCAAACGGAGGGATCTCATGGCGAGCGCGAAGCTTCCGACTCCCGACGAGCTCAAGGCGGTCGGCCGGCAACTGGGGCTGAATCTATCCGAGACCGACGTCGCGTTCTTCCTGGAGACCATGGGCGGCAACGTGGCGGCCTATCATGCGATCGAGGCGATGGCCGACCCGATGCCGGCGGTGAAGTATCCGCGCACGCCCGGCTATCGGCCCGAGGGCGCGGAGAACAAGTACAACGCCTGGTACTACAAGAGCGAAGTCCACGGCGCGTCCTCCGGCAAGCTCCGGGGCAAGCGCATCGCGCTCAAGGACAACGTGTGCCTGGCCGGCGTGCCGATGATGAACGGCGCCTCCACGCTGGAGGGGTACGTCCCCGACGTGGACGCGACCATCGTCACGCGCATGCTCGACGCCGGCGGCACGATCCTGGGCAAGGTCCACTGCGAGTACTTCTGCTTCTCGGGTGGCAGCCACACCAGCGCGGCCGGGCCCGTGCAGAATCCACGCAAGGCGGGCTACTCGGCGGGCGGCTCGTCATCGGGGAGCGCCGCCGTCGTGGCCGCCGGCGAGGTCGAGATGGCCATCGGCGGCGACCAGGGCGGCTCGATCCGTATCCCCGCCGCCTACTGCGGCGTGTACGGGCTGAAGCCCACGCACGGCCTGGTGCCCTACACGGGGATCTTCCCCATCGAGCTGACGCTCGATCACACCGGCCCGATGACGGCGACGGTGGCCGACAACGCGCTTCTGCTCGAAGTGCTGGCGGGGCCCGACGGGCTCGATCCGCGCCAGATGAACGTCAAGACCGCCGCCTACACGAGCGCGCTGACGGGTGACGCGCGCGGCATGAAGATCGCGGTCGTGAAGGAAGGCTTCGGCCACGCGAGCTCGGAGTCGGACGTCGACGCGCTGGTGCGCAAGGGTGCCGCGACGTTCAAGCAGCTCGGCGCGCAGGTGGACGAGGTGTCGATCCCGTTCCACCTGGCCGGCCCCGCCATCTGGACGCCGATCGCCGTCGAGGGCGCGACCTGGCAGATGCTGAACGGTAACGGCTTCGGCTTCAACTGGAAGGGCCTCTACGTCACGAGCCTCATCGACGCCCACTCGGCCTGGCGCCAGCGCGCCGACGAGTTCTCCGACACGCTGAAGACGACGATCCTGTTCGGCCAGTACGCGCTGAACAAGTACCGCGGCCACTACTACGCGAAGTGCCAGAACCTCGCGCGCACGCTGCGCGCCGCCTACGACGCGGTGCTGAAGGACTACGACCTGCTGCTGATGCCGACGCTACCGCTCAAGGCCACGCCGCTCCCCAAGCCAGACGCGCCACGGATGGAGATCATCCAGCGGGCGTTCGAGATGCTGCCGAACACCGCGCCGTTCGACGTCACCGGCCATCCGGCCATGAGCCTGCCGTGCGGGCTCAGCGACGGGCTGCCGGCCGGGATGATGTTGATCGCGAAGCACTTCGACGAGATGTCGATCTACCGGGCGGCATCGGCGTTCGAGAAGGCAGGCGATTGGAAGGGGATCCGAGCCTAGCCCGACGCGGCGACAGCTGGCGACCCTCCGGCGCGTGCGGTACGCTTCGCCTCAGGAGGACAGCATGGCCAATCCATTCGTGCACGTCGAGCTCCACACCAGCGATGTCAAGCGGGCGAAAGAGTTCTATTCGAAGCTGTTCGACTGGAAGCTTCAAGATATGCCGATGCCGGGCGGTAGCACGTACACGATGATCAATGTCGGTACCGGCACCGGGGGCGGCATGACAGTCAACCAGGCGCCGGGCGTGCCGCCCCACTGGATGGCCTACGTCGGCGTCGACGACGTCCGAGCGGCCACTCGCAAGGCGAAGGATCTGGGCGCCAAGATCACGATGGACGTGATGGAAGTCGGCGACCACGGCTGGATGAGCGTGATCACCGATCCGACGGGCGCCGCGCTGGCGATGTGGCAGCCGAAGGCGGGCAAGTAACCAGGGCGGCCGGCGTGCGCTAGTTCCAGGCGCGGTTGTCGACCGTGTTCTCGTAGGTCGCGCCGGGCACGGTCATGTTCCACTTGACCGTCCAGGCATAGGTGTCGTCGAAGCGCTCGCGGGTGTAGGGCTGCGGCGCGGCGTGCAGCAGGCGCCAGGTCTGCAGCTCATGCGGCTCGAGCAGGCCGCCGGTCTCACGCGTCAGGTAGTGGACGAACGGCGTCGGGTCATGTTCGAGCACTTCGACCGCCCGCGACTGCGCGCGGAACATCCGCGCCAGCGTTGGACCGTCGAGATCGTCGCCCGCGGCCTCGCTGCGCGTCGAATGCGACTCGATCAGGATGCGCAGGCCCCACTTCTGAGCCACGCTGATCCAAGGCTCCGTGAGACTCGCCGCCGCGACCTTGCCGTCGCGCACCGCTTCGAGGCGCTTGAGCATCGACCCGACGTTGGTCCGCTTGACGTGCTCGGGCGTCAGGAAGCCTTCCATCATCTTCAGCGTGGTGAACTCCGAGCCGTTGTTCGGCGTCACCGCGATCGGCTTGTCCTTCAGCATCTCGGGCTCGTAGAAGGAGGAGTCGCCGGCCACGACGATGGCGAACTTCGACATGGAGGCACCCAGCGCCACGATCTTGCGCCCGCGCAGACCCTGGGCGTTGGCCTCGACGGCGCGCTTCATGATGCCCCACTCGCACATCCGGTAACAGTCGATGCCGCCATCGTTGTAGGCGGAGTCGAGGGGGCGGTCGAAGACGGAGTCGAACTTGACGGTATGCGAGGTCGTGACCTGAGCCATCCCCGGCGTCGTCACGAACTCGAGGTCGAGCCCTTCGTCGCGGAAGAACCCCTGGTCGCGGGCGACGAGCACGGGCAGGTCGTGGACGGCGTTCATGATCGCGACCTGAGGCTTGGTTCGGGTCTCGGGAGCCATGGGCGCATCCTCCTGTAGGTCGCGAATTATCCGCCTTCCGCATTCCCAAGGCAATTTGGCCGCGCCGCGACGGGGTCGATCGCCTTGTATCCGCGCATCGGACGCGCTAGTTTGTCGGTGGGCTGAACCCACAAGGAGAAGAGCGTGAGCGCCGCGCCCGCGGACCTGCGAGCCACTGCGACCGTCAGGATCGACAACGAGCGTGTGCGGGTGACCGAGTGGCGCTTCGCGCCGGGCGCCAATACCGGGCTGCACCGGCACGAGCTGGCGTATGTCGTGGTACCGCTCACCACTGGCCGGTTGGCGGCGACGGGGCCTGCCGGCGACACGCTCAACGAGCTGGCCGCCGGCCAGCCGTACTTCCGGCCCGCGGGCGTCGAGCACGACGTTCGCAACGCCAACACCTTCGAGTTCGCGTTCATCGAGATCGAGCTGAAAGCCTAAACTTCTTCACGGAGGTAGTCCGGACCCAAGGGCTGATCCGGGCTAGCCTGCGACTCCCTCCAGCGTCTCCTCGAGGACCGGCGCCAGCTCGGCCACGATCACCTCGAGCGAGAACACGGCGTCGATCTGTCCGGCCAGCGACGGCCGGGCGGCGAGCGCGACATCTTTGAGATGCCGGCGCTCTCTGACCGCAGCGGCCGACCAGTCGTCCACGAGGGCCAGGGCGCTGGCGCGATCAGTGTCACGCGCGATCACGCGGGCCAGGCGCTCGGAGAACACCAGGCCCTGCAGCGCTTCGAGATTCGCCTTCATGCGCTCGGCGTTCACGACCAGCCCTTCGGCGATCCGCTCGAGCGCGTCGAGCGCGCCGCCGGTGGCGTCGACCAGCTCGGGGATGGTGACGAGCTCGGCCTGCCAGCCGCCGAGCGCCCGCTCGTGCTCGCCGAGCGAGCCCGACAGCAGCGTGGCCATCAGGCCGGGCGCGCGCACCGCGGCGGCCAGGGCCTGGAGGCAGGCCACGGGGTTGCGCTTGTGCGGCATGGCGCTGGAGCCGCCCACGCCCTTCGTCGGCGCCGACTCGAGCATCTCGCCGACCTCGGCCTGGGAGAGCAACGAGACGTCGCGCGCGATCTTTCCGATCGTTTCCGTGACGATCGCCAGCTCGGCCATCACCCGCAGCAGCTCGTCGCGCTGGTCGTGCCACACGCGCGCCTCGTGCAGGTGCAGGCGCATCGCCAGGCCGTTACGCACACCCGCGCGCTTGCCGGCGAGGGCGTCGAGCGTACCGACGGCGCCGCCGAGCTGGATGCACAGCGCCCGCTCGCGCGCCTCGGCGAGGCGAAGCCGGCAGCGATGAAGCGCCGCCGCCCAGCGCGCGATCTTCAGGCCGGCCGTGATCGGCGTGGCCGGCTGCATGAGCGTCCGGCCGAGCATCACGACCCGGGCGTTGCGTCTGGCGTGGCCGGCCAGACGACTCACCGCGGTGCCCAGGACGCTGTCGGCATCGGTCAGACAGGGCTTGAGGCACAAGATCAGCGCGGTGTCGAGCACGTCCTGGCTCGTCGAGCCGTAGTGCACGAAGGCCGCTGCCCGCGCGTCAGCGCGCGCGACATGCTCGGTGAGCGCCTTGACCAGCGGAACGGCCAGCGAGCCCGACCGCTTCGCTTCGGCGGCCAGTGCCTCGGGCTCCAGGCTCAGGTCCGAACAGACCTTGGCGATGACCCGCGCCGCGTCCTGGGGGATGACGCCGACCTCCGCTTCGGCGGCGGCCAGCGCGCGCTCGAAGTCGAGCATGGCCCGCACGAACGCCTGGCCGGAGAACGCCTCGGTGAACATGTCACGTGAGAAGCTTCTGCCGACGAGGCTCACGCGGATCGACGCTCGCGCGTTAGAACTCGATGAAGACCGCTTCGCCCGCTCCCCGCAGCCGGACGTCCCACCGATAGATCGTCGGATCCTTGGAGTCGCGAGCCGCGATCAGCGTGCGCAGCCGGTCGGGATCGCCGATCGCGCGGGCGAGGGGGTCGTCCTTGATCACGTCCAGCGGGGCGAGGAACACGCGCGTGTGCAGTGCCTTCAGGAGCCCACGCGCGAAGATCGCGACGCTGATCTGGGGCGCGTACGTCTCGCCGCCTGGGCCCTTGAAAGGGCCGGGCATGACCGTCTCGATCGCGTAGCGGCCCTCGGTGTCGGTCGAGACGCGACCGTAGCCGTACGGTCTGGAGCCGTCGTCGCCCGAGGGGGATTTGCCGTTCGCGTCGGCCTGCCATGTCTCGAAGAGGGCGTCGAAGATCGGCGCGCCGTTGCCGTCGAACACCTGCCCGGTCAGCGTGATGCGATTGCCGCGACCGGGAAACAGGACGATGCCGCCGTCCTTCCACAGCAGCTCGCGCGCGAAGAACGGGCCGACCGTCTGCGAGGGCGTGGGCTTCGGCACGGTCATACCGCCATCGGCGTGGCGCGCGGCCCGCGCAGCACCATGTCCCAGCGGTAGCCGAGCGCGACGCCCTCGAGGCCCTGCTCGAGGTCGAGCTCGGCGATCAAGAGGTTGCGGCCGGCCTCGGGCACGCTCTGGAAGATCGGATCGATGGCCAGCAGGGGATCGCCCGGGAAGAACATCTGGGTGATGAGCCGCTGCGCGTACGCGTTGCCGAACAGCGAGAAGTGGATGTGCGCCGGCCGCCACCCGAAGGCGTGGTTCTGCCATGGATAGGCGCCGGGCTTGACCGTCACGATCCGGTAGCGACCCTCGTCGTCCGTGAGCACCTGCCCTTTGCCGAGGAAGTTCGGATCCAGCGGCGCCTCGTGGTCGTCCACGGGGTGCGGATATTTCCCGGACGCATTGGCCTGCCACACCTCGATGAGCGACCGTCGCACCGGTCGCCCGTCCTCGTCGAGGAGACGGCCGACGAGTACCATCTTCTCTCCGAGCGGAGCGCTCCGCCCCCAGGTCGTGAGGTCGGCCTCGCTCTCCTTCACGAATTGCTTCGGGAAGACCGGCCCCGTGGTCTCGAGCGGGCTCGGCGCCACTCGCACCAGCGGTTGCGCCGGCGCCCGGAGTCGCGTGCTCTTGTAGTCGGGGTATAGGTACGGTGGGTGGACGTCAGCGTGTGTCGCGGCCATCGGCATCTCCCTCGAGAGAATTCAGCGGCACCGGCAGATTCTACTCCGTCGAGGTCGGGGGTGAAGCTCGCCAGTCAGGCTGAGGACGTATAGAGCCGGAGGCCAGGGAGGTCGCGGAAGTCCGCGTCGTTCAGCGTCCACAGCACCGCATCCCGAGCGATGGCGGACGCCGCGATCGCGAGGTCGCGCTCGCGCTGCCGTGCGCGCGCCACACGGCGATAGAGCCCAGCGGCGATCACTGCCTCGCTCGTGCCGAAGGGAAAGGCAGCGCTCGCCGGAAGAAGCGCCTCCTGATCCTGGAGCTCCGCCTCGTTGCGCGGCCCATGGAGCCACTCGTAGAGGACGAGCGTCGACAGGCCGAGCCGTTCGCCCTGGCTGATCGCGCCGCTGAGCGCCGTGGACGAGTGCCGCCGGCCCGTCAACGCGTCGACGAGGACAGACGTGTCGAGCAGGATCATCGCGGCGGGCGTGCCCACCGGCGCCGCGCGGCCCGGATCTCGCGCAGCTCGGTGTTCACTTCGGCCTGCGGCCGGGTCGGGGGCGCCTTCATGATCCGATCTACGACCGCCAGCAGCCTCTGGCGTTCCTCGTCAGTCAGCTTGTCCGAGCGCGCTTCGTACTCTTTGACAGACTCCCGTACGACCTGGCTCTGCGGACGGCCCAGCCGGGTGGCGAGGCGGCGGATCCGCTCCACTGTCTCGTCGTCGAGGGTGAAGGTGACCTTTACCATACCTTGCCATACTACCATACTGGTATGGCAAGCATCGCCCGGTCCGCGTCGCGCTACCCTTGCGAGCTCCGGGGATCGCGGCCGGAGCGGGTCAGGAGACGATCGAGGTGATTGGCGAAGCGCTGCCGGTCGCTCTGATTGAATGGCGCCGGGCCGCCGAGGATATCGCCGGTGGACCGCAGCTCTTGCAGGAGATTGCGCATGGCCAGGCGCTCGCGCACGTTGTCCTCTGAATAGAGGTCTCCTCGCGGGTCGAGCGCGTGAGCTCCGCGGCCGATCACCTCGGCGGCCAGGGGTATGTCGGCGGTGATCACCAGGTCGCCGGGCTGGATCTGCTCGATGATCGATTGGTCGGCGACGTTGAAGCCCTTCGCCACGCGGACGCTCTTGATGAACGGGGATGGCGGCACGCGAAGCAGCGTGTTGGCGACCAGCGTCGTCAGGACCTGCGCCCGCTCGGCGGCCCGGAAGACGATCTGCTTGATGACCAGAGGGCACGCATCGGCATCGACCCAGATCTGCACTCAGCAGATTCTACTCCGTCGGAGTTCCTGTTGACGACGCGCGCGACGACGCTCATCATGCGTCCCGGCCAAAGGAGGCCTGCCCTCCGACAAGAACGTATCCTCGCGCTTCAACCGGGCGTTCCGCATCCCATCGCAAGGGTTCTGGAAGCCGTGACCGATCCGCAGCATGGAGGTTGCCGATGGCCGGCTTCGGAGGATTTCGACCCGCGGCGTTCCAGTTCTTGCGAGATCTGGCGCGGAACAACCAGAAGGCCTGGTTCGAGGCCAATCGTGACGTCTATGAGCGGGAGGTGCGGGATCCGATGCGCCTGCTCGTCGAGACCCTCGACGCCAAGCTGGGCTCCATCGCGCCCGAAATCGTCGGCGATCCCAAGCGCTCGATGTTCCGGATCCACCGCGACGTCCGCTTCTCCAAGAACAAGTCTCCCTACAAAACCAACGCCGGAGCCTGGCTCTACCACCGCGATGCCGGGCGCCCGGTGGGCCGCGTGGGCGAGAGCGGGGGAGCGGGATTCTACTTTCACATCGATCCCACCACCTGCTTCATGGCCGGTGGCATCTGGATGCCCACGCGGCCCACGCTCCTGCGCATCCGCGAGGCTATCGCCGCCCAGCCCACCGCTCTGGCGCGGCTCACGAGCGCACCGGGATTCCGCCGGCGATTCGACGGCCTGAACGAGGAGGCGAAGCTCCGCCGGGTTCCTCGGGATTTCCCGCCCGATCACCCCGCAGCCGAGTGGCTAAAGCTCCAGTCGTTCACGGCGCCGGCCTCGATCGAGCCGAGCGTTGTCACGAGCCCGCGCTTAGTCGATCGCCTGTGCCGGGACTTCGAGCTGCTCGTGCCCCTGGTGCGCTGGCTCAATCGCGCGCTCGGCTACCAGCCGGCGAAGGCGCGGCGGTGAGGGATCCGAGTCGGTGTTTGTGATGCGCGATCACCACCCCGCCACGTACGGCAACTTCCTCGCGGTAGTCTCGATCCCTGCCCCAGCTTCCAGCAGCACAGCAGTGGAGTCCCAAGTCCCCCCGACCAGCTGATTCCGCGGTCCGTCAGGAATGGTCGCCTTGATCGTGCGGTCGCCGAAGCGCACCTCTTGCTTCTCGACATCCACCGCGACCGGCGACTGCGGCGCCCGGCTGATCTCGCGCTGCAGCCACTCCAGGTCCGCCTGCGACGCCACCAGACACGGAATCCCCAGCATCAGGCAGTTGCCGAAGAAGATCTCGCCGTAGGAGCCGCCGACGATGGCCGCGATGCCCCAGCGCATCAGCGCCTGGGGCGCGTGCTCGCGCGACGAGCCGCAGCCGAAGTTCTGGCCGACCACCAGCACGGACGCGCCCTTGTACACGGGAGAGTTGAACGGGTGCTCGGGGTTCTGCTTCTTCGCGTCCTCGAAGGCGTGCTCGCCCATGGTCCGGAAGGTCACTTCCTTGAGGAAGCGCGCGGGGATGATGCGGTCGGTGTCGATGTCGTTGCCGGGCAGGGGAATGCCGCGGCCCGTGATCTTACGGCGCTTGTAGTCGACGGTGCTCATCGAAGGATCTCCCTCACGTCGGCGACGGCGCCGGTAATAGCGGCGGCGGCGACCATCGCTGGACTCATCAGCAGCGTTCGGCCAGTCGGACTACCCTGGCGACCAATGAAGTTTCGATTGCTGGACGACGCGCTCATCTCGCGGCCCACCAGCTGGTCGGGGTTCATGCCCAGGCACATCGAGCAGCCGGCCTTGCGCCACTGGAAGCCCGCGGCCTGGAAGATCTCGTGCAGGCCTTCGGCCTCCGCGGCCTTCTCCACCTGCTGAGAGCCGGGCACGATCAGCGCGCGCACGCTCTTGGCGACCTTCCCCTTCCTCGCGACCTCGGCGGCGATGCGCAGATCGGACAGGCGGCCGTTGGTGCAGGAGCCGACGAAGGCCACGTCGATCTTGGCGCCCTTGATCGGCTGGCCGGCCTGGAAGCCCATGTGCGCGAGCGCCTCGC
>Ga0209058_1001339_pt1 | contig 21045 bp, 25 predicted proteins | sample GraSoiAngelo_147_FD_185904 | JGI IMG/M metagenome (GOLD analysis project Ga0209058, IMG submission 185904) | Grasslands soil microbial communities from the Angelo Coastal Reserve, California, USA - 14_1009_05_40cm (SPAdes) (version 2) | ecosystem: Environmental > Terrestrial > Soil > Grasslands ... | reverse complement strand
TGTAGTAGTGGCGCGATTCCGGGTTCTCCCACCACTCCTTCCAGGCTTCGGGCTCGCCCTGGTTCGCCGCCCACTCGATCGAGGCCGACAGGTAGCCGATCACCGCGTCGAACCAGACGTAGATCTTCTTGCTCGGGTTGTCCTCCCATCCCGGCAGCGGCACCGGCACCCCCCAGTCGAGGTCGCGCGTGATCGCGCGCGGCTTCAGGTTGCGCACGAACTCGAGAGAGTATTTGCGCACGTTCGGCCGCCAGTCCTCGTGTGCCTCGATCCACAGCTTGAGCTGCTCGCCCAGCGCGGGCAGGTCGAAGAAGAAGTGCTCCGTCTCCCGAAACTCCACCGGTGCGTCGCTGCCGCGCTGGTGCGGGTTGATGAGGTCGATGGGGTCCAGCTGGTTGCCGCAGTTGTCGCACTGATCGCCGCGCGCCTCCGGGTAGCCGCAGATCGGGCACTTGCCCTCGATGTAGCGGTCCGGCAGCGTGCGGCCCGTGGTCGGGTCGAACGCGCCCATCTGCTTGCGCTTGACGAGGTAGCCCTTCTCGTAGAGCTTGAGGAAGAGGTCCTGCGTGACCGTGTAGTGGTTGGCGGTGGTCGTGCGCGTGAAGATGTCGTAGCTCATGCCCAACCGGACCAGGTCGTCGACGATCACCGCGCTGTTCTGGTCGACGAACGTCTTGGGGTCGATGCCCAATCTGTCCGCCTCGTAGGTGATGGGCGTGCCGTGCTCGTCCGTCCCGCTCGCCATCAGCACCTTCGAGCCGCGCAGACGCTCGAACCGCGCGATCACGTCGCCGGGCACGGCGAACCCGACCACATGGCCTATGTGCCGCGGGCCGTTCGCGTACGGCCACGCGGGAGCGACGAGGACGTTTCTACGGCTAGCCACCTGAGATGACAAGGGTAAACTCGCCGCGAGCGCGGTCACCGAGGGCGGCCAGCACCTCCGACGCGGTGCCGCGCAGCACCTCCTCGTGCACCTTGGTCAGCTCCCGCGTCACCGTGAGGCCGCGCTCGGGGAGCGTCTCGGCGATCAGGGCCAGAGACCGTCTCACCCGGTACGGCGACTCGAACGCGACGGCCGGTCGTGGATCTTCGCGCAGCGAGCCCAGCAGCCGGCGCATCTCGCCCGGCTTGCGCGGAAGGTAGCCGAGGAACGTGAAACCTGGGCCGCCGTAGCCCGCGACCGAAAGGGCGGCGGTGACCGAGCTCGGGCCAGGGATGGGCACGACCGTGTGCCCCGCCGCCCACGCTGCCGTCACGAGCGCCTGTCCCGGGTCGGACAGCGTCGGCGTGCCGGCATCGCTCACGAGCGCGACATCGCCTTCGTGCAGCGCCTCCATCACGCGCGGCAGGCTTCGCTTCTCGACCGGAGCGCGGTAGCTGAGCATCGGTTTGCGCAGGCCGTGGCGCGCCAGCAGCCGGGAGGTGACGCGCGTGTCCTCGGCGGCGATGGCGGTCACCTCGCTCAGGACGCGGATGGCTCGGGAGCTCAAGTCTTCGAGATTGCCGATCGGCGTGGCCACGACGTAGAGCTTGCTCAAGCTCCTTCGAGCCAGGCCCCGACCCGATCCGCGACCTGATCCCCCGGACCGACGTAGCGCGACGCCGGCGGGAGCACGTCGAGGAACGCCTTGCCGTAGTCGCGGCCGAGGATGCGGTTGTCCAGGATGACCACCGCGCCGCGGTCGGTCGAGCGGCGGATCAGCCGCCCGAACCCCTGCTTGAGGCGAAGCGCAGCCTGGGGCAGGGCGAGCTGGGAGAACGGGTCGCGCACCTGCTCGGCCCGCGCCGCGTAGACGGGGTCGGTCGGGACCGGGAACGGGAGCCGGACCACGATCACGCAGCTCAGGCGCTCGCCCGGGATGTCGATCCCTTCCCAGAACGTCGACGTCCCCAGGAGCAGCGGCCGGTCCGCCTCCTCGAACGTCTTCAACAGCTGACGGCGCTGGCCGTCGATGCCCTGGCCGAGGATCAACACCTCGTCGAGGTCGATGCGCTGCTTGAGGGCGGCGTGGACGTCGCGCAGCTGGCGGTGCGAGGTGAAAAGGGCGAGCGTGCGGCCGCCGGCGCGGCGAGCCACCGTGGCGATGAGCTCTTCGACCGCGCCGTCGAACATCTCGTCCTCGGGCAGCGGCGTGTCGGTCGGCAGGCACACGAGCGCCTGGTGATAGAAGTCGAACGGTGAGGGCAGGATCAGCTCCTCGATCTCGGGCCCAAGGCCGACGCGCGAGCTGAAGTAGTCGAACGTCCCGCCGACGGCGAGCGTCGCCGAGGTGAAGACGGTCGAGCGGCGCTCGGCGTAGACGCGGGCCCTCAGCAGCGAGCCGACGTTGATGGGCGCCGCGCGCAGGAGGAGGTTCTCCGCCCGCGAGACCTGGCTGAACCAGTAGACGCGGTTGTGGTCTGGCTTGACCAGCGCCTCCTCGAGCACGGCCAGAGCCGCCTCGAGGCGGCCGCGGATCATCTCCAGCTCGCGGATCCCCTGGTCGGGCTCCTCGCCGCCGAGCCACTCGCGCACGCCCCCGACACCCTTGCGCAGCGACGCGTCGAGGGCGGCGAGCGCTGTCACCGCGTTCTCGCCTGCCAGCCGGATCTGGGCCCAACCCTCGTCGTCCCGCAGGACCGGCGTGATGCGCAGCGACTCCTCGCGCCTCTCTGCCTCGCCCAGCCGGGCCGCGACCCACCAGTCGGCGATGCGGAACAGCTCGCGCACACGCTCGGCCGCGGCGACCGCCTGCGGCCCGGCGCCGGCGAAAGCGTCGCCCGAAGCGCCAAGGTGGGGCTGACGGCGAAGGTCCTCCAGGAGGCCGCCCGACAACCTCTCCAGCAGGGCGACCACGCCAGGCCCGTCGACCTCCTGGCGCATTCCGCGGGTCGCCGCCTCCTCGAGGTGGTGCGCCTCGTCGATGACCAGGTGGTCGTACTCGGGCAGCAGGCCGCCGCCTACCTCCGCATCCGCAAGCAGGAGCGCGTGATTGATCACCACCAGGTCGGCGGTCTCCGCCTCGGCGCGGGCGCGGTGGACGTAGCAGTCCTCCTTGGTGCAGTTGATGCCCACGCAGTCGAGGGGGTCGCTGGCCACGTTCGTCCACCAGACCTCCTCCCGGCCGTACAGGCGGAGCTCGGAGCGGTCGCCGCTCTCCGTGGTGTGGAGCCAGGTGAGGAGCTTGAGCTTGAACATCAGCTCCTCGGCGTCCCGGCACGGCTCGACCAGATACCGCCGCCAGCGCCGGAGCGAGATGTAGTTCGAGCGGCCTTTCAGAAGGCAGGCTTTGAAGTCCCAGGGCAGCCACTCGCGCAGGCCGGGCAGGTCCTTGCCCATGAGCTGCTCCTGCAACGTGTGGGTGTTGGTGGAGACGATGACGCGCTCGCGGTGGCCGACCGCCCGCGCCAGGGATGGGACCAGGTAGGCGAGGCTCTTCCCCGTCCCGGTGCCGGCCTCGACCACCAGCATTCCTCCGCGGGCCTGGATCTGGGCCACGGCGAGCAGCATCTGCAGCTGCGACTCGCGGTGCTCGTAGCCGGGCAGCAGGTCGGCCAGCGGTCCCTCTGGGCCGAGCAGGCCGGCGAGCGCTGCGGCGTCCTGGGGCGGCCTCTCCGCCGAGCGTCCGCGGCCCGCCGACTCGACGCGGACGGCGGCAGCCGGCTCGGGGTTCGGGTTGGAGGCGGTCAGGGCCTCGGCGAAAAAGAGCGCCACCGGCCAGGTGTACGGTGCGACCAGAGCCAGCATCGCCTCCTTGAGCCCTTCGTCCAGGGCCAGCGCCTCCTCGCGCAGGCGGAGCAGGAGCTGGCGGGTGGCGTCGGCGTCGTCCAGCGCCCGGTGCGGCCGGGGCTGGCTGAACCCCATCTCGGACGACAGCAGAGGCAGGCTGTGGCTGCCCGCGGCCGGGAGCAGGATGCGGGCGATGTCCAGGGTGTCAAGGATCTGGACCGACCGGTCCCACAGGCCGGCGGTCTCGAGAAACTCGACGTCCAGGCGGGCGCCATGGCCGACGGGCTGGCGGCCGCGTAGGAAGTCGCTCAGGTCGCGGAGGGCGTCCTCGGGCCGGGCCGCTCCCCGCAGGTCCTCCTGCTTGATGCCGGTAAGGCGGAGGACGGTGTCGGGGACGGCGCGGCCAGGGTCGACCAGCTGCTCCAGTGTCGAGGTGACCTGATCAGGGGTGAAGGCGACGGCGCCGATCTCGATGACTCTGTCTCGGGCCGGATCCAGACCGGTCGTCTCTAGGTCCAGGGCTACGTATTCCGGCAAGGTGTTTTCCCGATTCTAGTAACCGCTCGACGGCCGGCCGCCAAAGCGACGTGGTAATGCCCGAAATGGCGAGCGCCCGAAATGTAATATGTCGGCCCGATGGTAACCGGGACGATCGATACCCCCAAGCGGCTCGAAGACCTGCACGTCCGCCGCGACCTCGTCGCCAGCCTGCTCCTCCGCACCCTGGCCTTCGCCGACCAGCTGACCGGCTCCGCTCTCGAGCAGCGCCTGGGCCTTCCGTTCGAAACGTTCTCGATCCTGATCGACGAGTTCGAGAAGAACCAGCTGATGGACACCCGGGGCGTGTCCAACGACCCGACCCTCGAGGGCCGCCCCTACCCGGTGAAGATGAACTACGCGATCTCCGTCGCCGGCCGCGCCCGAGCCGCGGAGATGTCTACCGTGCAGACGCGATATCTGGGCCCCTGCCCGATCAGCTTCGAGGACTACCTCGACTTGATCCGCTCCCAGGTCACCGGCAAGTCGCCGGTCACCGACGCCCAGCTGAAGAAAGCGCTCGGCGAGCTCGAGCTCGAGCAGCACGTCATCGACCAGATCGGCGGCGCCATGGTGTCACGGGCCTCGCTGTTCATCTTCGGCGCCCCGGGCAACGGCAAGAGCACCATCACCGAGCGCATGGCGCTGCTGATGGGCGCCCCGATCGAGATCCCGCACGCGGTCGCGATCGGCGACGAGATCGTCCGCGTCATCGACCCCGTCTACCACAAGCGCGCCGACGGAGACCAGCCTGTGGACCGCCGGCTGGTCAAGGTCGAGCGCCCGGTGGTGACCGCGGGCGGTGAGCTCAAGCTTCAGCAGCTCGACCTCACCTACGACCCGCAGAACCGCTACTACGAGGCGCCCCTGCAGTGGAAGGCGAACGCCGGTGTGCTGGTGATCGACGACTTCGGCCGCCAGGAGGTTCCCCCGATGCGCCTCCTGAACCGATTCATCGTGCCGATGGAGAAGAAGATCGACTACATCGACCTCTCGGCGTCCGGGCGCAAGATCGAGCTGCCCTTCCTGTGCCAGGTCGTCTTCTCCACGAACCTGTCCCCGACCGAGCTCGTCGACGAGGCCTTCCTCCGCCGCATGGCGTACAAGATCGGCGTCGGCAACCCGTCCCCGGAGGCCTTCGGCCGCATCCTCCGCTACGAGTGCGACCGCCAGGGCGTGCCCTGGGACGAGAAGGCCGTCGGGTATCTGCTCAACAACCTCTACGGCAAAAAGCCGCTTCGCGGCTCGCACCCGCGCGCGCTGGTGGCGCGCCTGGTCGACCTGGCGAACTACCGGCAGCAGCCGCCGCGTCTCACTCCGCAGACCCTGAAGGAGGCGTTCGACGCCTGCTTCAACCCCGCGCTCGGAAGCCTCGTCGAGGACGACTGGGCCCGACCGGCAATCGGCTAGTTCAGTCGCAGGGGAAACCCTGCCGATAGCGCGGGAATGCCCGTTAGTCCGGACTATCCCCTCATTTGGGTCGCGGGAATGCCGGTTAGTCGCGACTATCCCTTCGTTTCGGTTGCGGGAATGCGCGTTAGTCGCGACTATCGCTTGATTTCGGTCGCGGGAATGCCCGTTAGTCCGGACTATCGCTTCATTTCGCTCGCGGGAATGCGCGTTAGTCGCAACTATCGCTTGATTTCGGTCGCGGGAATGACCGTTAGTCGCGACTATCCGACAAAGTCGGGCGAAATCAGAGCGCTTTGATCACTCCGCTCAACCGAGCGCGCAGCGAATCCAGGTCGCTGTACGCGCCCCGTATGTCCGCCGGCAGCAGCTCGGCGATCTTCAGCATGATCGCGTCGGCCGCCTCCTCGTGCGAGACGCGGTCGCCGCTGGCACGCCGCTGGCGGACCATGAACGGCTTGCCGAACCGAACCGTGACGGGCACCCGACGCGGCCAGAGCTTGCCCTTGGGCAGGCACTCGCGGGTGCCGGTCACGGCCACCGGCAGCACCGGGCAGTCGGCCTTCTGGGCGATGAAGCCCGCGCCTGGCTGAGGTTTGGAGAGGACCCCGGCTTCGACGCGTGTCCCCTCCGGATACATGATCAGGACCTGCCCGGCCTTCAAGAGGTCGAAGGAACGGCGCAGCGCCACCCTATCGGCGGTGTGACGGACCACGGGAAACGCCCGGTAGGCGGTGAAGAGCCACCGCATCCACGCCTTCTTGAAGTACTCGGACTTGGCCATGTTCCACGTGTCCCCACGCGGGAGAAACGCGGGCACCATCGGGGGGTCGAGTGTGCCGAAGTGGTTCGGGCAGACGATCATGGCACCCGTGCGCGGCACGTTCTCCATGCCCTCGACGCGGAACAGACCGACCAGGTAGACGCGCGTGAGGGTGCGCATCACCCAGCGCAGGAACGCGTACATCACGAGCGGACGCGGCTCACGATGCGCTCGACGACCTCGTCGAGCTCCAGGTTGTCGGTGTCGATGATCATGGCGTCGGGCGCGGGTCGCAGCGGCGCGACTGGACGGTTCGTGTCGACGCGGTCGCGCAGCTCGACCTCCTTGCGCATCGCTTCTTCGTCGGCCTGCTCGCCGCGCCTCTCGTACTGCGCGGCCCGCCGCCGCACCTTCTCGTCCAGGCTGGCGACGAGGAAGAACTTGTAGTCGGCGTCGGGAAAGACCACGGTCCCGATGTCGCGGCCGGCCATGACCCCACCCGCCCGCGCCATCTTGCGTTGTCGCTCGACCAGCTCGTGGCGCACACCGGGGATCGCCGAGACGACCGGCAGCGCATCCGCGTAGTCGGCGTCGTAGATACCCTCTGTCAGCTCGACGCCGTCCGCCCACACGCGCTCGCCGTCGATGCGGATCTCCGTGGCCTCCGCCAGCGCCGTGACCGCTGAGCTGTCGTGGGGGTCGATGCCGCGCTGGGCGGCAAGGCGCGTGATGGCGCGGTACATCAGGCCGCTGTCGATGAACGGAAGGCCCAGCTTTTGCGCGACGCGCCTGCCGACCGCCGACTTGCCCGAGGCCACCCCGCCGTCGATCGCGATGATCACCGCTCGAGCCCCGTGGCCCGACCCAGCGCCGCAACCTCCCGCGGGGTGAGCACTCGCCACTCGCCTCTCCGCAGCCGGCCCATCCGCAGAGGCCCAAAGCCGCTCCTCTCCAACGCGGCGACCCTTTGGCCGACCGCCTGGAGCATGCGCCGCACCTGCCGGTGGCGGCCCTCGTGGATGACGACTCGCAGCGTCGTGCGGCCCGAGTCGCGGTCCCGGCCGGCGGCCCGGATCACATCGACCTCGGCCGGCGCGGTCATGCCGTCGTCGAGCCTCACGCCGCGGCGCAGGCGATCCAGCGCGCGCGCGTCGAGCACGCCCGCGACCCTGACCACGTACTCCTTCGCGACCTTGTACCGCGGATGGGTCAGCCGGTAGGACAGGCCGCCGTCGTCGGTGAGCAGGAGCAGGCCTGTCGTGTCGCCGTCAAGGCGGCCCACGGGAAAGAGGCGATGTCCGCGCTGCCCTTGTTCGCCCAGGACGTCGAGCACCGTCTTGCGGTCGGCCTCGTCTCTTGCCGTGGAGATGACGCCGAGCGGCTTGTTGAGCATCACGTAGCGATGCGTAGTAGGCGGCCTGACGCGCCGTCCGTCAACGGTGACTATGTCGGCGTCGGGGTCGATGAGCGCACCCGAGGCGGGCGGTCGCCGTCCGTTGACGAGAACCGAACCCGAGGTGATCAGCTCGTCGGCGGCGCGGCGGCTCGCCACGCCGGACCGCGCCAGGTATCGGTTTAACCTCTCGCCCGTTCGACGAGCTCCGCGCCTTCGCTCGGGGTCGGCAGGTGGTCGAGCGACTCGAGGCCCATCACCTGGAGAAAGCGCATCGTCGTCCCGTAGAGCTTGGGCTGGCCGGGCCCCGACCCGCGCCCCACCTCGACGATCAGGTCGCGCAGCTCGAGGTTGCCCAGCACGCTCTCGCAGTTGACACCGCGCACCTCCTCGACCCTCGCGCGCGAAACCGGCTGTTGGTAGGCGACGATCGCCAGCGTCTCGTAAGCCGCCTGTGACAGCCTGCCCGACACCTCGGGACGCAGCGCGCGCCGCACCGCGCCCGCGTACTCCGGCCGCGTCGCCAGGTGGACCTCGTCGTGGTGGCGCATGAGCATCACGCCGCGACCGTCGAGGCTCTCGCGCAGCTTCTCCAGCGCGCCCTCGACGCTGTTGCGGTCGGCATCGGTCGCCTGCTGCAGCTCGCGTACCTTCAGCGGCCGGTTCGAGCTGAACAGGATCGCCTCGAGCGCCGCGACGACGTCGGTCGTCATCCGGCGGGCTCGCGCATCTCGACGTGGATCGGGCCGAAGCGTTCCTTCTGCTTCACGCGCACGAGCGAGCGGCGGACCAGCTCGAGCAGGGCGACGAACGTGACCACAGCCTCGAGGCGGTCCTCTGATTCGAGGATCAGCTCCACCAGCTCGATGGGTCCCTCGCGCAGCCGGCCGGTGATGACGTCGAGCTTCTCCTGCAGCGTCCACGTCCGGCCGGTGACGACCAGGGGTCGTGGCGGGATGCGGGCCAGCACGCGGTTGAAAGCCTCGACGAGAAAGTCGACGTCCAGCGGCTCCTCCTGGCCACCCGCTTCGACGGGCCGGGCCGGCGGAGGAAACGCGAAGGTCTCCTGCTGCGCGCGCTCCAACAGCTCGCCCGCGATCTCCTTGTACGCCCGGTACTCCTCGAGCCGCTGCCTGACCTCGTCCTCCCAGCCGAGCAGCTCCGTCTCCTCATCGGTCGGTGTCTCGCCCGGCAAGAGCCGGACCGACTTGAGCAGAAGCATGCGGGCCGCCATCCAGAGGAACTCGGCCATCTCCTTCGGGTCCGCGACCTCGCGCGCCGCGACCTCGGCGAGGTAGGCGTCCGTCACCTTCGCGAGCGAGACCTTGAAGATGTCGACCTCCTCGCGCTCGACCAGAGCCAAGAGAAGCTCCAGGGGCCCTTCGAAGACCGGTGTGCTGACCGGGAGGCGGCTCGGCGCCGTTTCCATTCGACCCGGAACTTTAACCGCTACCGCCGCGCCTCTTCCAGCAGCTCCTGGGCGCGGGCCACAGCCTTCGCGGTCACGCCACCGCTCATCATCCGTGCGAGCTCCGCCGCCTTCTCGCCTTCGCTCGACAGCTCGCGCACGGTGACGACGTTGCGCCCGTCGCGCCCGGGCGCCTTCTCGACCACGAGGTGGTGGTCGGCGAAGGACGCGATCTGGGCCAGGTGCGTGACCACCAGCACCTGGTGGCGGGCGCCGAGAGCCTTGAGCCGGAGCCCGACCTGGATCGCCGCTTCGCCGCCGATCCCGGCGTCGACCTCGTCGAACACCAGCGTCGGCATCCGGTCCGCGTCGGCACCGACCGTCTTGATGGCGAGCATGACGCGAGCGAGCTCGCCCCCGGACGCGACCCTGGCGAGCGGCGCGAGCGGCTCGCCCGGGTTGGCGGAGAACATCATCTCGGCGGCCTCACCGCCCGAAGGCGCGATCTCGGAGAGCGACCGCAGCGCGACCTCGAAGCGGGCGCCCTCGAGGCGAAGGCCCTCGAGCTCGGCGGCCACTGCGCTCTCCATGCGTCGCGCGGCGCCAACCCGGGCCTTCGCAAGCCTGGACGCCGCCGCCTCGAGGTCGCCGCGCCGTCTCGTCCTCTCCGCCTCCGCCGCCGCCAGTGCCGACTCGAGATCTTCGGTCGCGCCCAGCTGCATCTCGAGGCGCTGCCGCTCCTGGAGCGCAGCCTCGATCGAGCCGCCGTGCTTGCGCTTGATCGCCTCGAGCTCGGCGAGCCGCGACTCGATGGTTTCCAGCCGCCCCGGGTCGGCGTCCAGGACCTCGACGTAGCGCCTCAACTCGGCGGCGACCTCGGACGACTCTTCGGCCAGCGCCTGCAGGCGCGAGGCCTGGTCGGACAGGCGCGGGTCCAGTCCCGTGGCCGCGCTCAGCGCCGCCGCCGCTCGCGCAACGCCCTCCTCCCGCAGCGCGTCGACGGCCTCCTGCCCGAGCTCGCCCAGGCGGGCCGCGTGGCGCGTCGCCACGCGCTCGGCGGCCAGGGCCTCGTCCTCCCCAGGATGCGGATCGGCACGGCGCAGCTCCTCCAGCTGCCAGCGGAGGTACTCCTGCTCGCGCGCGCCGCGCGAGCGCATCTGCTCGATGTCCCGAAATGCAGCCACGGATGCGAGCCATGCGGCGTGCGCGGTGGCCACGGCCGCGCGTGCGTCGAGCGCGCCCGCGTAGGCGTCGAGCAATTCGGTCTGGGTGTCGCTGTCGAGCAGCGCATGGTGTTCGAGCTGGCCGTGAGTCGCGACCAGCTTCGCGCCCAGCTCGCGCAGCTGCGACGGCGTCGCGGCGCGCCCGTCGATGCGCGCGGTCGAGCGCCTGCCCAGCTCCCGCTGCAGGGCGACGGCATCGAACGTCGCCTCGACCCTTGCCCGCTCGGCGCCATGCCGGACCTGGTCGGTGCCGCCGCGGGCGCCGAGGGCGAAGCTCAGCGCATCGATGATCAGCGACTTGCCGCTTCCGGTCTCGCCGGTGAGCAGGTTCAACCCCGGGCCGAAGCGGACCGTCGCCTCCGCGACCAGGGCGAGGTCGCGGACTTTGAGCTCCCTGAGCACGCCCTACTTCTTCGGCACCAGGGGCCGGCCCCACCCGAGCTTGTCTCCAAGCCGCTGGTAGAAGCTCTCCGGCGAGCTGAACCGCACGACCTTCAGGAGCCGCTCGTGCGCGCCGCAGCGGATCACGTCGCCGGTGGCGACGTCGACGCCTTGCCGGTCGCCGTCGACGCGCATCTCCGCGGGGCCGCGGACAACCTTGAGCGTCACGTCCTGGCCAGGCGCGAACACGATCGGCCGCACCGTGAGCGCGAACGGGCTCATCGGCACCAGGACGAGATCGCGCAGCGTCGGCTCGAGGATCGGCCCGCCGCTCGCGAGCGCGTACGCCGTGGACCCGGTGGCGGTGGCGACGATTGCGCCGTCGGCGTCGATCACCCCCACCGCCTGGCCTGCCACGTCGATCTCCAGGCGCAGCAGACGCGCCTCCCCGGAGTGATCGACGACGACCTCGTTGAGCCCGATGGCCTGGACGAGCGTGCGGCCGGCCTGCATCAGCGTGACCTGGAGCATGGTCCGCTCCTCGATGCGGTAGTCGCCGGCTACGAAACGGCGGAGGCCGTCCTCCAGGTGATCGCGCTCCAGCTCGGTGAGAAATCCCAGGCGGCCGAGGTTCACCCCGAGGATCGGGATGCCATGCGGCGCGGCGAGGCGGGCCCCGCCGAGGAAGGTGCCGTCACCTCCGAGCGTGAGCACGAGGTCGGCTCCCGCGAGCCGGGTGTCGGCGTCGCGGTGCATCTCGGCCGCCTCGACGCCCAGGTGCTCGAGTCTTTCGACCGCATGCGCCACGTCGCTCTCGTCGGCGCCTGGCGCGTGGACAACGTAGACCTTCATGGCTTGGCCGGCGCGAGGTGGACGAAGATCTCGCGGTTCCCCTCGGCGCCCGCGACCTCGGACGCGGCGGCTGCCCTCACCTCGTAACCGTTCGCCGCGCACCAATCGCGGAACCGCGCGAGCGCCGCGTCGACCGCGACGGTGCTGCGCACGATTCCTCCCTTCCCCACCTCCGCGCGTCCGACTTCGAACTGCGGCTTGAACAGGGCCACCACCTCCGCCGCCGAGGCCGCGCGACGGATCGCCGGCAGCACCTTCTCCAGGCTGATGAAGGACACGTCGACGACGACGAGGCTCACCGCCTCGGGGAACGACTCCAGGTCGCGCGCGTTGACGCGCTCGATCACGACCACTCGCGGGTCCTGGCGCAGGCGCCAGTGCAGGAGCCCGCGACCCACGTCGAGGGCGTACACCCTGGCCGCACCCCGCCGCAGCAGGACGTCGGTGAAGCCGCCCGTCGAAGCGCCGATGTCGGCGCACACGCGCCCGGTCGGGTCGACGCCGAACCGGTCCAGCGCCGGGGCGATCTTCAGCGCGCCGCGGCTCGCGTACGAAGGCTCGGACTCGACGGCGATGGCAGCGTCCTCGCTGACGCTGCGCGAGGGGGCGCGAACCGTCTCGCCTCCGACGCGGACCTTGCCCGCCAGGATCAGCGCCTGCGCGCGCGCCCGAGACTCGGCGAGACCGCTCTTGGCGACGAGTACGTCGAGCCTCAGAGGATCAATCCCACCGCGAGCCCGATGACGGCGCCGGCCAGCACCTCCATCGGGGTGTGTCCGAGCAGCTCGCGCAGGTGCGCCTCCTGCACCCCGCGCATATGCACCAGGTCCTCGACGAGGCGGTTCAGGACCTCGGCCTGGCGCCCCGCCGCCCGGCGCAGGCCGGCCGCGTCGTACATGACCACGAACGTGAAGATAAGGGCGATCGCGAACGCGGCGGAACCCAGGCCCGCATATTTACCGACCGCCGTGGTCAGGCCCATCACGATCGCGCTGTGGCTGCTGGGCATGCCGCCGGTCTGGGCCAGGACTCGGAGGTTGAGGCGCCGCTGCCGGACCGACGTCAGCGTCAGCTTGGCCGCCTGGGCGATCGCCCAGGCGACGAGCGGCGCCAGGAGGAATCTCAATCCGTCAGCAATTGTGCGGTTTCGTCCGCCTGCGCCTTCAGTTCGGCGAGCCTGGCCTGGGCTTCAGCCAGGAGCCTGGATGCGCGTTGGTGCGCGGCCACGAGCTCCTCGAGCGGCGACGAGCCCTCGGCCAGGACGGCGATCGTCTTCTCCAGCTCGGCCAGGATGACGTCGAACTCACGCCCGCTCAACTCGCCGTGGCGGCCACGCGTCCAAGGACGCCGTTGACGAACCTACCCGCGTCATCGCCCGAGAAGGTCTTGGCGAGCTCGATGGACTCGTTGATCGCGGCCTTGGTCGGCACCTTGCGGTCGATCGCGATCTCGTACACGGCGATGCGCAGGATGATGCGGTCGACCTTCGCCATCTGGTCGAGGCGCCAGTGCTCAGAGGTCGCGCTGAGGATCTCGTCCAGCCGCTCGCGGTTCGCGATCACGCCGTCGATGAGCTCGCGCGCGAACTTGGTCACGTCCTCGGGGGCCGCCCCCTCGGCCGCGTGATAGCGCAGAACCTCCTCCGCTTCGTCACCGGTGCCTTCGAGCTGGAAGAGGACCTTGAGCGCGAGCTCGCGCGCCTGGTGGCGCTTACCCGCCACCTGACCTACGTGGCGAAGGCGACGCTCGAGACGAAGACGTTGACCTCGCCGACCTCCAGACCCAGCATGCGCTCGGTCGCCTCGACGACGTTTGCCTGGACCGCCGCGGCCACGTCCGCCAGCCTGGCCTCCGAGTCGACGGTGATGAAGACCTCGAGGTGGATGGAGCGATCGCCCTCGATGTGCACGCGCACCCCGCGGTGGGCTGCCTGGCGCCGCACCCAGTCGCCAAAGTGGCGAGCCGCGGCCTCGTCCATCCCCTCCACGCCTTCGACTTCGCACGCGGCCAGCGCGGCGATGCTCGCGATCACCTCGTTGGCCACACGGACCGCCCCCAACGAGCCGTTCTCACTCATGATCCGCCTGATCCTACGCCTTCGAGCCGGCGTGTCCAGGGCGAGAGGCATGTCCCCTCTCCACTCCAGGGGAGAGGGGTAAGGGGTGAGGGGCAAGAAAGAAGCCTATGCACGTTCGACGTAGGTTTGATCCCGCGTGTCCACCCGGATCACGTCTCCAGAGTGGATGAACAGCGGCACCTGGATCGTCGCCCCCGTCTCCAGCTTGGCCGGCTTCGTGGCGCCCGACACCGTGTCGCCCTTGAACCCCGGGTCGGTCGACACCACCTTCAGGTTCACGTTGATCGGCAGCTCGACCCCGATCAACCTGTCGTGGTAGCGCTGGAGAAAGACCGTGCTTCCTTCCTTGAGCAGCGGCAGCACGCCCTCGAGCATGTCCTCGTCGACCGCCACCTGGTCATAGGTCTTGCTGTCCATGAAGTGGTGGTGCGTCCCGTCCGAGTAGAGGTACGTCGCCTCGGTGCTGTCGATGCGCACCGCCCGGTACTTGTCCCCGCTGCGAAAGCTCTGCTCGAAGATCGAGCCCGTGAGCACGTTGCGCAGCTTGGCCTTGATCACCGCGCCGGCGCGGGCGAGCTTGATGTGCTCGACGCTGACGATGGACAGCAGCTGGCCGTCCATCTCGAACATCGTTCCGTTGCGAAAGTCGTTGGTGGAGATCACTTCAGTGTTGACAGGTACTCCAGGGCAAGCTCATATCCCGCGAAACCAAGACCGGTGATCACGCCTCGGGCGGCGCGCGCGGTGACGCTGCGGGAGCGGAACTCCTCGCGCGCGTGGATGTTCGACAGGTGGACCTCCACGACCGGGAGCGCGAGCGCCTGCAGGCAATCGTAGAGCGCAAGGGAGTAGTGAGAGAGCGCGCCGGGGTTGATGACGATCCCCACCGAGCCGGGGCCCTGCTGCTGGAGAAAATCGATGATCTCGCCCTCGTGGTTGCTCTGGTAGAGGCTCACGTCCCAGCCGAGCTGCTTCGCCTTTGCCTCAACGGTCTTGTTCAGGTCGTCGAGCGAGCGCGTGCCGTAGATCTCGGGTTCGCGCCGGCCGAGCAGGTTGAGGTTGGGGCCGTGGACGACTACGACGCGCCCGCTCACGCCAGCGACCTCGTCACCACGCGTCGCACGAGGGCGCCCGGAACCGCGTGGCCGATCTCGGCGTGGCCGATGCGGCGTGGCATGACCCATGCGACCTTGCCCCGGCGCGCCTTCTTGTCGAGCGCGATCGCGGCCAGGACCCTGTCAGGGTCGGCGCTGGGCGGACGGTCCGGCAGGCCGAAGCCGTCGAGGAGCTCGTCCTGCACTTCCACCAGGCGTTTGCTGCACAGGTCCATCGCCAGCGCGATCCTGGCCGACACCCGCATGCCGAACGCGACCGCGCGCCCATGGCTGACCCGAAACCCGGTCGCCGCCTCCAGCGCGTGGCCGGCGGTGTGGCCGTAATTGAGGATCGCCCGCGGTCCGCGGTCACGCTCGTCCTTGGCCACCACCAGCGCCTTCGCCGCCACGCAGCGGAAGACGACCCGCTCGAGCATCGAGGCGTCGCGGTCGACAAGCCGGGGCGCGTTGCGCTGCAGCAGGTCGAACAACCCTCGGTCCATGGCGACGGCGTACTTTACAACCTCGGCGAACGCGTCCCGGTAGCTCGCGGTGGGCAGCGTCTCGATGGCCGCGAGGTCGGACACGACCGCGGATGGCTGCCAGAACGCCCCGATCGCGTTCTTGGAGCGCCGGCCGTTGACGCCTGTCTTGCCGCCGATGCTCGAGTCCACCATCGCCAGCAGCGTCGTCGGCACCGCGACCAGCCGGACCCCGCGCTGCCACATCGCCGCTGCGAGCCCGGCCACGTCTCCCACCGTGCCGCCGCCGACGGCGATCACGCAGCCACCGCGGTCGATTCGCTGGCGCTCGAGAAACGTCAGGATCCGCTCCAGCTCGGCCATCGACTTGGACCGCTCGCCTTCGGGCAGGACATGGATCGCGGTCTTCAACCCGGCTCGCTTGATCGCCTTGGCCACGCGCTGCGCCCACGGGCGCACGTTGGCGTCGGTGACGATCGCCGCGCCGGTCGGGTCCAGCCTCGTGACGACGTTCCGGAGCTCGCGGTGCAGGTTGGAGCCGATGAGGACGGGGTAACCGCCGGCCGCCGAGTCGAGGATCAGTCGGACCAATGCTTCATCACATCCGCGGCGACCGCGCTCGCGTCTCGGCCGGCGTCGACGCGATGCGCGGCCTGCTCGTAGCGCGGACGCCGGCTCTCGAACATCGCCTCCACCTCCTCCCGGGACCGCCTCGCGATCAGCGGCCGCCCGGGCAGGTGGCCGATCCTGTCCCACAGCGTCGGGAAGGACGCATCGAGGTACACGGTCACCGCGCGCTTCGAGATCAATGCCCAGTTATCGTCGTCCATCACGACCCCGCCCCCGAGGGCGACCACCGTGCCGGGCTGGAGCGCCACCGGCAGCAGCTCCTTCTCCAGGGCTCGGAACGCGGCCTCGTTGTGGGTGGCGAAGATGTCCGCCACCGGCATCCCGGCCTTGTCCTCGACCATCAGGTCGAGGTCCGCAAACGGAGCGTGCGCTCGCTCGGCGACGAGAGCGCCGACGAGCGTCTTGCCCGACCCCATGAAGCCGAGCAGGGCGAGCGGCCGGCGGCTAGGCTCAGACGCCGCTGGTATTCGCCGGCACCGGCGCGGACGCGGGCACCTGCGCTCCGCCGCGGCGCTTCTCCGACTGGACGAAGACCTGATCGCGGAAGTCGCCAGGCTGGGGCAGGTGGTCGAGTATCTCCGCGCCCTGGGCGCCGGCGGCGTCGACCTCGACGCGCCCGTAGCCGATGATCCGGCCGAGCAGTGACTGCCGCGTCGTGCAGTCCTGGACGCGGTCGATCGGGATGATCTTCTCCTGGCGGCTGAAAACCCCGGACTGGATCGTGATGCGCTGGTCGGTCAGGGTGTAGGTCACCGACCGCCAGCGGATCCAGACGACGATGGCCCACATGAGCGCAAGCGCCACCACGCCGAGCGTCAGGAAGGTGCGCAGCTTCGGCACGTAGTACCACTCCGGGCCGAGCACGGTGAGGTCGGCGACGAGGACGGCGACGAGCAGGACCACCGGCACCACCAGGCTCTTGACGACGGTGATCCAGTGGGGATGGTCTTTAAGGACGAGGTTTTCGCCGGGGAGGAGCTTGCTCATGGCCGCGTATTGTGCCCCACTTACGGCAACTGGAGAAGCAGCAGCATCGTCCCCAGCGCCAGGTAGGGACCGTAGGCGATCGTGCCTTTCATCGAGCGGTGGGAGACGATGAAGACGACCGCGCCAACCGCGGCCAGCACGACTCCGTAGAAGAGGGCGGTGAACGTGTAGGGCCAGCCGAGGAGGAGGCCGATGAAGAACGCGAGCTTGACGTCGCCGAAGCCCATGGCCTCCGACTTGAAGATCGCCGCGCCCACCAAGGCGATGATCAGGAACAGCAAGCCGGCCGCGACGCCCATCGCAAGCGCGTCGAAGAGCGGCGTGCCGTCCACCAGCGGCCGGTTGAAGAAAAGTCCCCCCGCCCACCACGGCCTGCCGACCAGCGCCGCGACCAGCGCCAGGCCCATCGAAGGAAACATGACGCGGTCGAGGATCAGGTGGTGCTCGAAGTCGAAGAAGATCACCTGGACCAGGATCAGGACGAAGATGCTGCGCACCACCAGGACCGGCAGGGACGCGATCTCGAACGCGTAGACCGCGAACGCAATCGCCGCCAGGATCGGCGGCCCGTAGACCTGCCAGGGCCTGCTGCCCGACTCCAGGCCTTCCAGCCGCGCCAGCTTCAACGAACCCCAACGGACCAGCCAGCCGCCGGCGGCGCCGACCACCGCCCACAGGATCACGGTCAGTACCTGGGTCACGGTTGCAGAGTTTGTCGCATAGCCTCGAGGGGGGCGGATTTTCCCGTCCACAGCTCGAACGCGACCGCGCCCTGGGACAGGAGGATGCCCCAGCCGTCGGCCGTGCGAAGGCCTAGCGAGCGGGCTTTGCGCACCAGAGGCGTGCCGCCGGTCACGTAGACGAGGTCGATCACGGCGCCCCGCTGTGGAAGCGCAGCCGGGCGCAGCGGCATCTCGTCGCGACGGCCCAGCGGCGTGGCGTTGACGAGCAGGTCGGCGGAGCGCGCCAGCGAGGCGACCAAGGGATCGCTCCAGGCCACGATCCGGCCAGGCACGTCCGCCTCATCCGGGTGCCGGCACACGAACGTCAGGTGCGCGCCGGGCAGAGCCTGGGCGGTGGCACGTGCCGCGCCGCCGGCGCCGAAGATCACCACGTTGGCGCCCTGCGGCTGGACGCCCACCTGCTCGACCGAGGCGCGGATGGCGGCGATGTCGGTGTTGTAGCCGGCGAGGCGGCCGTCCTCGTTGACGATGGTGTTGACCGCGCGGGCGCGCAGCGCGTCGTCCGCGATGGTCTGGAGGTGCTCCATCACGGCCTGCTTGTGGGGGATGGTGACGTTGGCGCCGCCGACGTCCGGCGCCCGCAGCCGCTCGAGCGTGGCGCCGAGCTCTCGCCGCTCGACGTCCAGCAGCTCATACGTCCAGTCGAGGCCGAGGGCGCTAAAGGCGGCGGCGTGCATCGCCGGGCTGGAGGAGTAAGCGATTCCGTGGCCGAGCAGAAAGACCCGCTTCGTCAGCTGCCGCTCAGTCCGTACTTCTGCTTGTCGGCCTCGAAGTCCGCCTCGTTGGTCTCGAAATGCGTCATTCCCTGCTTGTCGGTGAAGTAGAACAGGAAGCTGGTCGTCGGCGGGTTGATGCACGCGGCCAGCGCCGCCTTGCCTGGGTTGCTGATCGGCCCTGGCGGCAGGCCGGCGTGCTTGCGCGTGTTGTAGGGCGAGTCGAGGTCGAGCTCGGCCGCGGTCGGCTCGGGGGTCAGGCGGTGCAGGGCGTAGAGAAGCGTGGCGTCCACGCCGAGGGTCATGCCCTCGCGCAGGCGGTTGTAGTAGACGCTGCAAACGTTGCCCCGGTCGGTGGACGTCTTGTTGTTCGCCTCGCGGTCGACCATCGACGCGAGGATGACGATGGTGCGCATGTCCTCCTTGGGCCGCGCGGCCGTGGCCTGGGCGATCTGCGCGCGCCAGTCGGAGCCGAAGACGACGTCGAACTGATCGAGCTGGGCCCGCACCAGCCCGGCTGACCCCGCCGTGGGGTCGACGAGGTAGGTGTCTGGAAACAGGTACCCCTCGTAGGGGAAGTCGCCGCTCGCAGCCTGCGGGAGGAAGCTGTACTTCTGGGCCAGCGCCGGATCCCTGGCGGCCCGCAGGTAGTCGGCGCCCGTGACCTGGCCGAGATTCTTCTGGTCGACCTTCTGCGCCTGGTAGAACAGCGGGAAGCCTTCCGGGAAAGTGATGGTCTTCTCATCCGGCCGCCCGTGCTGGAGGGCGGTCACGATCTGGCTGAGTGACATGTTGGTGTTGAGCACGAAGGCGCCCGCCTGGAACTTCGGACCCGCGTCGTTCAGCCGCGTGTACAAGTCGAAGGCGATCGTGCTGCGGATGAGCCGCAGGTTGTAGAGGTCGTTGCCGATCTGGGTCGGCGTCTCTCCCGGATCGATGTGGAACGACACGCTGTGGCTGGTCGTCGTCATCGGGGTGTTGACGTTGAAGTTCCACCAATCGATGGCTCTCGACGTGCCGAAACCGAGCAGAGCGAGGATGACGACGACAGCGATCAGGCGCCTCATTCGATGCGATCCTCTTCCAGCGCTTTCATGACCCGGCTGAACTCTTCGCCGTCGACAGTCTCCAGGCCGGCGTCGGATTCGCGCAGCAGCATCACCTGCTCGGGCGCCGAGACGTCCTCGACGAGGTAGTAGGCGACACCGTCGAGGTCGAACGCGTCGTGCAGCGAAAAGCGTCGCTCGACGCCGCTCTCGTCGACGAGAGTGACTTCGTCACTCACCGCTTCTTGGCGTCGAGGTGTGACTGAAGAAGAATCCCCGCGGCCACGCGGTCAATGTTGGCGCGTCGCTTTTCGCGGCGCATGCCGGCCGCGAGCAGCGAGCGCTCCGCGGCAACCGTCGTCAGCCGCTCGTCGACCAGCTCGACGGCGAGCCTCGATGCCTTGCGCAGCTCTTCAGCCAGCTCGCGAGCTGCCTTGGCCTCGGGTCCGAACGAGCCGTCCATGCGGCGCGGCAGGCCGACCACGATCCTGGTGGCCTCCCGCTCGCGGGCCACGTCCGCGAGCCGCTCCGCCAGGGTCGCCCTCGGCTCGGCCGGGATCGTCGCCAGGGGCTGCGCGATGGTGCCGGTCGGGTCGCTGACCGCCAGGCCAACCCGCTTCGACCCGAGGTCGACCGCGAGCACCCTCACGAAGACGGCGCTAGTGAGAGGGCGAGGGCGAAGGGCTTGGCGTGCCCTGCGCCGCGGCCTCGGCGGACGGCGCGTTGGACTCGACCACGTAGTGGAGCTCGATGCGCCGGTCCAGCAGCGGCATGAGCGGCAGCGCCAACGGCGACTCTTTGATCGCCACCGAGCGGATGGGCAGAGTGCTGAGGTAGAAGCGAGCCTGCTGCACGGGCCGGCCCACGATCTGGGCGCGAATCTTCGCCTCGTCGAGCTTCGGCGCCACGTACGCGGACGCACTGCCGACGAAAACGAGATAACCGCCCTTGGCCGCGCTCAGCAACCTGTACTGGACCTGGATTGGGCTCTCGGTGAGCAGCTGCTGGTTGTTGGGCACCCGCTGCGCGAGGTACGTCTTGAACGCCTGGATGACTTCGGCGTCGACGTAGTAGTCGCCCTCGCCACTCACCGTCATCGTGCCGGTGAAGCTGGGCACCTTGTCCTGCGGCTGGTGGTCGGTCGAAAACTGAGGCGGGCCGAAGATCACGGTCTCGCTCAGCTTCTCGCCCTGCTGGGTCGCTGCGCCGAGCTCCTGCGCGATCGTCTGGTGCAGGGACTGCTCGAGCTGCGCCCGCGCGGCGTCGAAGTCGGAAACCGTCATCTGGGGCGTCGACGAGGGATCGGTGCCGCCGCCGGTGGCCTGAGGGTTCGTGACATGAATCTTGTTAGGGTCGAAAGGCCCACAGCAATCCTCAATCCGCGTGATCGTGTGGTCTCCGACGTTGCCGACCGATCCAGGCGTCACAGCGATTACGTTCACAGTCTTCTGGCCGCCATTCCACGGGACGACTGTGTCAGGCGATGTCTGTGCAAATTCGATGCCGTTGCTGTTCATCAAGCGCTGGCCGTACTTGAACACCAAGCCAGGAGAATTGGTGAATGCGGAACTCTTCAGGTCGTTGCTGTATACGA
>Ga0209058_1001332_pt1 | contig 21099 bp, 13 predicted proteins | sample GraSoiAngelo_147_FD_185904 | JGI IMG/M metagenome (GOLD analysis project Ga0209058, IMG submission 185904) | Grasslands soil microbial communities from the Angelo Coastal Reserve, California, USA - 14_1009_05_40cm (SPAdes) (version 2) | ecosystem: Environmental > Terrestrial > Soil > Grasslands ... | reverse complement strand
TCCGTTTGAACAAGTTCACGACAATGACCATGCCAATTATGAACGGAACGACCGTGAGGGCAATCCTCGGGCTGGCGTAGAAGAGAAGGACGGACGCTCCGGCCACCATGCCGAAATTCGCGCCCAGGGCACTGAGGTCTGATGTCAGAACGCTCTCGATCTCATTTGTATCGCTCATGACTCTGGAGATGAGTTCACCAGAACGGCTGTGGTCTAGGAATTGTACTGGAAGATGCTGTATGTGCTGGTAGACCTGTGTCCGTAGTCCGTGAACAGTCTTTGAGGCGAGAATTTCCGTAAGGTACTGGTCGACAAAATCGAGTATCTGCTTTGCGAAGAAGGCCCCACCTAGCATAGTTATCACGGTGGGTAAGAATGCTATGTTGCGAAGCGCGATAACATTCCCGAATAGGAGAAAGCCAATGATCCAGGGCTGTGCCAAGTTCAGAGCGTCACTAGCTGCCATGGCGATTCCAATCGCCAAAACATAGGGCCAGTGTGGCTTGAGGTAGGAAAACAGCTTGCGCAGTGTACCCTTCGGTTTTGATAGAACCATCAACGAGATGATGCCGACTCCCAGAACGCTGATGCTGAGAACCACCAGTGGGTCTAACAGAATTGAGAGGAACCCATACCTAGCTACGAGCGAGTTCTTCAGAGCCGGATTCGCCTGGCTCACGAATGTGACATAGTTCAGCAGCGAGATGATTGCAACCCACTGCAGAATTGTGAATGCCCTTGCGATACGCAATATCAAACGTTCTCTGAGCCTTTCCTCTCGTATACCACCTCGGCTTCCAGTTTTCTTTTCTGGCTTCGTTGTGTCCTGTCTCAAGAGGATGCGTCCTCCATCCATTCAACGAATTGATTCTGGCCTGGAAGACTGTCCTCGCGAGCACCTTCCCAAGAAACGTTGCTGGTCGCGGGACTGACTGAATCGGGCTCGCCTCTGCCCCTCATCCCGACATAGATTGCAGCCACGAGGGCAGATATCAAGCCCAGGAAACCCAGGCTCGCTATGGCCCCATCGTCCAAGGGCAGACCAAAGGTCCGGTAGCAGGTCAGGCAAATCTGACCGGTACCCGCTCTAACTTGTATGATTATCGTCTGAGCAACCTCCATTGGAAGAGTACCACTGTCTAAAGCAGTGAACGTGATAGAGTAGTTTCCCGTCTCGTCTGATGACGGCGTCCAAGCGAACTCTCCTGTGCTTGAGTCGAAGCTTGCTCCCGTTGGAAGGTTATGTGCAGCAATGGACACAGGACCCCCTTCGGGATCGGATGCTGCTACAGTGAAGGTCAGAGACTGGCCGACACTTACTGGCAGGAACCCTGATTGGCTGGAAAAGACTGGGGGCCTATTCTCCACCACGCTTACGAATAGCGTCGTAACCGCGTTGGCGCCGTTGGCGTCGTTGATCGTCAGGTTGACCATGAAGATTCCGGAGACTGCATATGTGTGGGTGGCTGGGCTACCATTGTCGTCTGGAGAACCATCCCCATAATTCCAGCTGAACGTGAAGGGACTCCCACCGCCGTTGGTTGTGGCTGTGAAGGTCACAGACTGACCAGTCGTTGGAGCAGCAGGGCTGGATGCGAAGTTGACAGTAGGGGCAACAGCGACGCTGATCTGGAGAGAGATCGATGCTGCTACACCCAGAGAATCGGTTGCAGTCAGACTCGCAGTAAACGAACCCGTCGTAGCGTATGTGTGGATTGTATTGCATTTGCTGGCTGACCAGCCATCGTCGAAACTCCAGTTGCAGTCTAGACTACCAACTCCACCCGTGGATACGAGAGCGAAGCTTACAGGGACTCCTGCATCCGCCGGGTTCGGACTGGCCGCGGCCGTGACGGCGAGTCTTGAATTGACCACTAGGGTTTGGGTGGCCGTTGCCGTGTGATTTGCAGAATCAGCCGCGCTAATTGTCACAGAGAATGTTCCAGTAGCAGTGTACGTGTGGGCCGCCTGGCTGCCTCCGATCGCTTGCAATCCATCTCCGAAGTCCCAGCTGAACATGTAAGTCGGCGTGCCACCTGTCGCGTTGGCAGAGTAACTGGTGGATACTCCGATCTCCGAGGGAGATGGGGTGATAGATGTTATACTAACGGCGAGGCTTTGAGTCACAGCCACGGAGTGGGTCACAGTGGCGGTCTCGCCCACCGCATCCGTGACTGTTAAGGTCACGTTGAATGTTCCAGCAGCAACGAATGAGTGATTGGCAGGATTGCCTGACCCCGAGCCCCCGTCGCCATAGTTCCAGTTGAAACTGTACGGGCCCGAACCGCCGGTTGTTGTTGTCGTGAAATTCACGGGCTCGCCAGCCATCGGCTTATCTGGCCCAAAGCTGAAGTTAACTCCAGGCAAAGAATTCACAGTTATCGTAACGCTGGCTACCTTAGTGACACCGACCTCATCAGTCGCAGTGACAGTGGCTGTGAAAGTTCCGGTACCGGTGTAGGTATGAGTTGTCGAACATCCGGTGGCGCCAGCCGTGTCACCGAAGGCCCAACTGCAGGTGATGGCACCGACACCACCGGCCGTTACGGGAGCAAGGCCTACTCGGACACCATCGTCAGTCGGGTTTGGCCCAGCGGTCGCAGTAAGGGTCAATCTAGCGTTGACAGTTACAGACACGCTACTCGAAGCGGTCATACTGAGAGCATCAGTGACAGTAACAGTGGGATTGAATGGCCCACTAGTGATGTAAGTGTGACTTGCAGAGCATATGTTAGCGGTGCCACCATCACCAAAGGCCCAGCTGCATGTCGCCGCACCAACACCACCGATTGTAGGAGCGGTAAAGTCGACCAGAGCACCAACCTCTGTGAGATTCGGACTGGCTGCAACAGTAACACTCAACTTCGCATTGACGGTCAGTGAGACACTACTGGTCGCGGTCACACCAAGACCATCGATCGCTGTAACGTTGGCAGTGAACAAACCAGTGGCAGCATAGGTGTGAGTCGTCAAGCAGCCAGAACCAGTAGTGGTATCACCAAAAGTCCAGCTGCAAACAATGGCACCAGCACCACCAGCAGGCATAATGGTAAAGCTCGTCGCCTTGCTCGCCTCGGTCGGGTTTGGACCGGCAACAGCCGTAACACTCAATCTAGGATTGCCCGCTACTGAAACTGCGGTCGACCTTGCAGTCACGTTGGTTGAGTCGGTGACTGTTACCACTGCACTAAATGTTCCTGTTGCGTTGTAGGTGTGGTTGGCAGTAGCCGTTGTGGTTGTTGCGGTCGTGCCGTCGCCAAAGGTCCAGTCGTACGAAGCGTATGGGGGCGATCCTCCCGTGGCCCTGGCAGTGAAGGTCGTGCTGACTGCAAGCTCCGTCGGATTTGCACTGATGACCAGAATCACAGCAAGGGCCGATCCAACATTGAAGGTAACCGACGTGGTAGCATTGACGGTGAGAATGTCCGCGGCAGTGACCGTGGCGGTGAAGGTCCCGCTATTGGTGTAAGTGTGGGTAGTCGAGCAGCCAGAACCAGTGGTGTTATCACCAAAGTTCCAGGTGCAAGTCGCAGTGCCCACACCACCAAAGGGAGTGGCGGTGAGGGTGAGGCTCTGTCCAACTACAGGGTTAGGCGTACTAGTAGTCACAGTCACCGTCAGTTTTGGGCTGACGGTTATGGTGGTGCTGTTTGTCGCGGTCACGCCCAAAGCATCAGTCGCTGTGACAATGGCCGTGAATGTTCCAGCACTAGTATAGGTGTGGCTTACGGAACATGTGTTAGCCGTGCCACCATCACCAAAGGTCCACGTACAAGTCTCTGCTCCAACACCGCCCGTGGTAGGCGCGGTAAACCCGTCCGCAACACTGACCTCGATCGGATTCGGACTAGCGGAGGCAGTTACGGTCAGCTTTGCATTGACAATTACGGAGACGTTGGATGACGCTGTCTTGCCAACCGAATCGGCGACTGTCACGGTTACGGTGAATGGCCCCGTCGAATTGTAAGTGTGGATCGTAGTGGCCACGGTTGTAGTCGCTGTCGTGCCATCACCGAAGGTCCAACTGTATGACGTGTAGGGAGGCGTTCCACCAGCAGCTGTAGCCGTGAAGCTGATACTTACAGAGGACTCTGTTGTGCTCGGATTGACATTCAGGCTTACGCCGAGTGTAGATACAACATTGACGGTAACCGAGGCTGTGGCAGTGACGGTGAGAGTGTCAGTTGCTGTGACTTTGACCGTGAAGGTTCCCTGAGTGGTGTACGCGTGGGTTTTGGAGCATCCGCTGCCCGTGGAACCATCGCCAAAGTTCCAGCTACACGTGGCCACACCAACGCCGTTGGCGGTCGTGGCGGTGAAGGTGAGGCTTTGTCCAACTACAGGGTTAGGCGTACTGGTGCTAACAGTCACTGTCGGTTTGGGGCTGACAGTTATGGTCATACTATTTGTTGCGGTCACGCTCAGATTGTCTGTTGCAGTCACTGTCGCGATGTAGTCCGCGGCATTAGCATAGACGTGCGTGATCGAGCATCCGGAGGAGGGTGGAGAGCCGTCGCCGAAGTTCCAGTTGCACGAGACTGGGGATACGCCGCCTGAGGTCGTCGCCGAGAGACTGATGGAATAACCAGCTTCGGTCGGGTTGGGAACGGCATGGACAGAAGAGACTTGTAATCTAGCAGCCACGGCAAGGGAACGGGGTGACGAGGTCGCGGTAATTCCTGCCGAGTCCTTCACTGTGACCGTCACGCTGTATGCCCCAGACGCCGAATAGACGTGAGCGACTGAATTACCTGAGCCGGTAGAGCCTTCACCGAAGTCCCAGATGAATGAAACGTATGGTTGTGTTCCACCGGAAGTTGTCGCTGTGAGGTTCACTGCGAGGCCAACCTCGCTTGAACCGGAAGCAGTGACAGTTACAGTCAAGGGCGGAGCATTAATCGTGATGCCGGCAGATGCTGAGGCGAGTCTCCCTTTGGCGTCGGTCGCGTTCACTCGTACGGTATAGGCTCGTGCGACGGCGTATTTGTGGGAAGCCGTGCTGCCGGTGGCGAGGTTGGTTCCATCGCCAAAGTTCCAAGAGAACGAGTAGGGAGAAGTGCCGCCTGAGGCCGCAGCGGAAAAGCTGACGCTGGTTCCAACGATGCCAGAGGAGGGACCACTGACCGTCACGGCTAGAGGAGCGGCAACAGTGACCGTGGCTGATGCCGAGCCAATCTTGCCGTTTGTATCAGTAGCGTTCACTGTCACGGTATAGGTTCCGGCCCTGGTGTATGTGTGGGTCATCGTGTTGGGAAGGCCGCTCGCTCCACGCACGTTGCTCGTAGACTCGCCAAAGTTCCAGCTGAATGTATACGGGGGGATTCCGCCTGTGGCGGTGGAGTTGAAACTGATCAAGTCGCCCACCACCGGGTGAGTTGGGGCGTATGAGAGACTTGTTTGTGGTGCTAGGTTTTTGAAGAATTCAGTCATGGCGGATGCGGAGCCGTCTTGGGAGGTTAGGGGCGAGAGGCCCCATGCGGTTTCGATGGTCGTGAGAAGTGAGTAATGGTTGTATGATTTCGATGATTGGAATTTTGTCTTTGCAATGGGTCCTGCCCAGATGGCTGGGACGTTGCCGACGGATGAGCCGCTGGCCTCGGCGAACGTGACGAAGAGTGCTGCATTCTGGGTTGTGAAGACAGTGCTGCTCAGTATTTTCGGGACGAGCTGTGAGAGGTACTTGTCCCCGGTTGATAGGGAGCAGTCGTGTATGTCGTCGCACTGGTTGGGCGTGAGCCAGTTGTAATTCGCAACCGAGGAGGTGGAACTGAGGGATTTGAGGAACAGATCGTCTGTCTCGATGCTGGACGTGACCACCGAGTTTGCCCTGAGCAGGTTGTCGCATCTCGCGGGATCGTTGACGATGTTTTGGAAGTAGAGGAAGGGGAAGTGTTTCGAGTTGTACTCGGCGTTGGACGGTGAGAGGCTGCACCCCTGGGACACGGGATAGTCTTCAGCCCAAGCCTTCCAAGTCAGTCCCGCTCCCTCTATACTGTCAACAATGCTCTTATCGCTGAGAGAGCACTGAGTCGGGTAGCAGTCGGCTGTCAGACCGAAAGTACTGCCGCCGATGAGGGCAAGATAGTTGGGATCGCTAACAGCCGCTTCGACATCGGAATAGGCAGCGGCATAGCCGTAGGTGCTTGCTAGAGAGTTCAGGTAGGGCGCAGCCGAGGACCCGTAGACTTGCTTTGAGCTAGCGTTGTTCATGACGATGACGACTATGTAGTCGAAAGAGGCCTGGCTGGGAGGTGTTGCCTGGATAATCGGATAGCTTCGCTTATCGTAGTCCGCCGACACCGCAAAGGATGCTATCAGGATTCCGAGCACGATGCAGGTCCCCAGAACTAGAACCTTGAATCTGGCTCCCACTTCGACTGATCTCCCTGCTGTCCGCAGCTGTACACCGGGTCTGGCTTGTACGAAAGCCCAGAGACTCTGTTAGCGGTCCCAGTCTGGCTTGTCGCGCTGGATCCTGATTGTTTCAAGAATTTCAGCCGCCTCTATTTTCGGCGTCGTACGATCATGAAGATCATTAGTGGGAACGCGCTCATCGCGGTGAGGAAGCCTCCGACTTTGAGGGTTATCTCTGAGAATCCGAGGAAGGTGAGTTCGACTGGTCGAGCGATGACTGTTATGTTCAGGACTTGCGAGGCAGTGCGGCCTAGCGAGTCGGTCACTGTCACCTCAACTCGATAAACGCGGGGAATCGTATAGTTGTGGATCGGGTCTGGACGGGCAGATGTTAGGCCGTCTCCAAAGTCCCACGAATAAGTGTATGGAGACTGTCCGCCGGAGACTTGTGTGTTGACCGAGATGCCCATCGGGGCGAGTCCTTGGGTTGCGTTGGAGGAGGCGGTTAGGGCCAACGCGGGATGAACCCAGACTGCCATCGGCATGATCATGGTGACTCCGCTGTCGTCTGTTACCGAGAGACTGATCTCGTATACTCCCGGGGAGGAGTAGGTGTGAAGAACACCGATCCCTGTCTGGGGGGCCCCTTCTCCGAGGTCCCACAGGTAGTCCACGATTACTCCGTCGGGGTCAGAGCTGGTGGAGCCATCAAAGAATATTGTTTCTCCAGTGAAGACTATTGTAGGTGTCCAAGTGAACTTTGGTACGGGAGGCACGTCGTTCTTGACACTGAGGATAATGTACGTTCGGATGGCAGCTCCAGTGCCGTCCTTGATGGTCACCGTGACATTGTAACCCAAGCTCCAGCTTGCGAATGTGTGGATGGCCGGGTTGCCGGTCCCGTTTGTCCCATCTCCGAACGTCCATGCGAAAGTGTAGGGTGCTGTTCCGCCGCTAGACGTGACGTTCAAAGTAACTGGGTATCCAGCCGCAGGGCTAGACGGGCTGAATGTGATGGCTGCTGTGGGTTGCATCGCTGCAGGAAACATCGGGTTTGTAATGCTAGGGTGCAATTCGTCTACGGTTGTGGAAGTAGCTGAGCTCCCATACGGAGAGAGAATCTTGTTCTGCTGTACCAGTGGGATTAGAGCTACGCAAAGGACTAATATTGTCAGGGTCTTCCCTATCATTCGCTTGTTGCGAGTTGCCTGGACTGAGAGTCTGGAGGCTGGTGCATTCCCGCTTCGAATTATTGAAGAGATCATTAGTCCTGGTGCTTCCCCGTTTCCAGGTGACTGCTCTGTGCTTTTCGAATGCAACCCTCGCACTCGTTCAGCCAATTCGAGATTAGATCAAAGTCTGGCCTGAGGGCGAGTAGGTAGTAGGTGTGGTAGATTCTCTGAAGGTATGTCTGTGCTTCGAACACTACTGCTCGCTGTGTAAGATCCGGGTCCATGCTCGGCTGGTTTTCTTGATATTCTTGGATGAATGCTTCGACGGCTTGGATGGTGGCGTCTCCCAGTCCATGGGTCATCTTGGTCTGAGCTACGAAATAGCCGACGTCAAAGGCAGGATCGCCCATCCGGGCTTCTTCGAAGTCTATGACGGTTGTCAGATCTGGCGAGACGATGATGTTCCTCGGGTGGTAGTCTCCATGAACGGGCTTCCTCGCGTGGAGCGAGAGGGTTTTCTGCGCGTCGATCAGCTGGTTTGAAATCGATTGTATATCCGATTTTAGAGTGGGAAGAAGCCACGATCCGGCTCTCGCATATCTCCGAGAGGCTTCGATCTCATCATCACGGGAGAACTCGCCGTCCAGTCTAATGTTGCTGTTGTGCAGTTTTGCGAGCCATCTTGCCGCGCCCTTCACGTAAGGCCCTGAGTCCATTCTGCTTTCGAACATTTCACGAAGTGGCTGACCCTCAGCCTGCTCCATCATCAGGAATGAAAGTGAGGGTATGTAGAGAACAGGGCTAGGTACTCTTAGATTGCTTTCTTGTCCGAATCCGTTTGATCTGAGAGTCTTCATGACTGAGAAAGTATGTCCGAGACGCTGGTCTGATTCTCTGTATAGGCCGATGTAGTTTCTGGTCGAGTCCTTGAATTTTAGAGTGTAGTCGATTATTACCTTGCGTAGATGCCTCTTCAGGATTCGCGTCTCGAACCCCTCCAGCGGCTGCTGTAACCGTGGGTCGAATGCCTCGGTGGTTAGGATGTCCTTTACGAATTCGACCTCGGTCAGCCCATGGAGGATGGGCTCGTTGAAAGATCCACTGTTAAGATAGTTTCGATTCGTCTGAGTCATACCTGGTCCTAGTCCTCTGCTCCTATCCAGACGGTGAAACCACGGAATCCTGTCACTCTCAAGAGGTAGCCATGTCCGAACCGATCCTGTCTCGGCTTATCCCATATCGCGAATCCGCCGTCGAGCCGGGCCCCAACGGTCACTCCTTCGTTGGACCATCCTCTGATGCCCTTGGCGGGAGAACATTCTTCGACGGCTGAGGGTCCCATTCTGAGGAGTTGCTGATAATCTGGTGAGAATCCTATCTCTGTGGACAGTTTGGTTAGAGAGTTCGGAAGGCTGTACTCTGTGCGGATTGTACTCTCGCCCTTTCCGAGGCTGAGATTCTTCAGTATTCCACAGCCGGCACTCTTCTTCCCGGAGTTCGAGAGTCTTGCCCACACCGTGTCACCATATGGCACGCGTATCTCTGTGGAGTAGTTGTCATGCTCGTATCCAACATCTGCGAGTGCTCCGGGATGATTGGGTGGAACATCCATGTATGCGTGGAGATCTTCCAGTAGGTTCCAGTCGTCGATGGGGTTCCCGACGACGAGTCTGCCTGGTGGATTGTTGACAGTGAACAGATAGACCAGTCGACCACCATTCTTGGGAGAGAAGACTGCAAATAGCTTGTCATTCTTGAGAACTAGCTCGTCTTCTCCGTCCGAGTCCAGGTCCCTTAGATCAGCGTGAGCCCCGTCGCACTTGTTCGTCATCCAGTGGGCTGCCTCAGCCATTATAACGGCGATACGACTGTGGCTGGCTATGGCCCGAGTCCAGGCGCTGGGCCCCTCATCACTCCGACTTTCTCCATGGGCTCCCGTCCGGGGAGTGTGCCAGGCCGTCTGCCATGTCGTCGCTAGCAGAATCTTCCATGCGAGTTGTATTAGAGCTGAGTCTGCTCCTCTTGAGTCGAGCTCTCGGACTCGCGCCTCTGACCAGGCATAGTAGTTGCGGTAGAGGGACCATCTCGGATCGTAATACCATGATTCGTAGTTCTCACCAGCTCCGAACTCGTCAACAAGCTCTGAGTATGCGCCTGTATCGATCTGTCTCTCAGCGCTTGCTCTGTGTGTTGCCGCCCATTCGGCCAGCTTGACCGGCTGCAGGAAAGGGTTTTCGGAGAGCCATCTGAGCGTCGCCTCGAATTGGAGGGGACCCCTTGCGTCCCAGCCTACCCCGGCGACCTTCTCCATGTCGTCCGCATAGATTGCGACGAGCTGATTGTCATAGTCGGAGTTAATGTCAAGAATCCATTCCAGCTGAGCCTGGGTTTTCTCCAGGTCTTCTCGAGTTCGCGGAGGAATGTTTCGGCGGAGTCCAAACGAGATTGGGAGCGCGCAGAGTCCCAGGCCATTCTTGATACGATGCATCTGGAAGTTAAGAGGGTCCCAAGCGTGGTCGTAGTCGTAGAGTTGGCGAGGGCTGGGGCTTCCTGTAGTAGAATGGAGCAGCCTATCGTCTATCACAACATGCTGATAGCCTCCATTGAGTAGTTGGCCGCTTGTCAGGAGAGGCGCCATTGCTTCAGTTTCCCAGAGGCGCTCTGTTGGCCAGAATGTTGTGATCTTCTTCGGGTCCCAGCCGATGAGGCTCTCGTAGAGGAAGAGCTCCTCGTTCATCTGTCTCAGATTATGCTCTGGGGAGAAGAATCGCGTCATATTCTGGGCGTAAGCGCCGCCTAAGAGTTCCAGCAGCCCAAGCCCAGCCAGCCGATTCACCTCCGAGAGGAACTCAGGGCTGTGCCATGCTAGAGATTCGAGAAAGGTGCCGCTAATGTGGAGGCTAAACGGGACTCTGTATCGTTCGTGGAGTTTCAGGACTCGAAGGAGACCCGTTTGAGACGAGGGGGTTCCGACGATCTCTGATATTCCGACCCGGTTATCATAACCATCCGTGACCACGTACTGGTTTGCGTGGTGGACTATTGCTAGAGCAGCGACTTCGCGTTGAACGGTTACGGCCGTATTCATCACCGGCTACTTTCCTCCGCGAATATCTGCTTCCAGCTTGACCGGATCATCCTGACCCTACGAAGATGACTGACGTAGAGCTGAAACTTTCGAGCCCGTCTCAGCATCTTCTTCTTGTCTTTGGCATTGACGATTCTGCGAATCCTGCGAAGAGCTCTCCAGGCGACTCTCGCCTCTACCAGGACAGGGAGAGCTTCTTGCTCGTCATTCGACAGTGGCTGGACTTTCTCGTAAGAGTTGATGAAACTACGAGCCAGGCTCAGAGCGTGCCCATTACCGGTCCTCGGTAGAATGTCCGCAAGCGCTATCGCAAGGTCCAAGGACCGAGCTTCAATCCTAGAGCGATGGAAGTCTATGACCGCGGCTAGCCTGTCGCCTTCGAACAGTATGTTCTGGCGTCTGTAGTCTCCATGGATAGTCAGCCGCGGCAGATCCTCATACGAAAGCCTCAGCAGCGATAGCTCGATGTCCAGCAGACTGTCCTTGAAGTAGTCCAGACCTGCCTCTATCCCAAGAGCCGAGGGCTGTCCGTCCAAGGCCTCGACGTTTTCGGTGAACAAATCCACTCGGTCTTGAAATCGGCTGGGGAACGGCTCTTCGGATCGGCTCATTCTCTTCGGGTAGTCTGCCATTATGCGGTGGTAAGAACCAAGGGTTGCACCGGCCTTTGCCACTTGGCGAATATTTCCTCTCACCATTGCTCGGCCGTGGACGTAGGGATAGATAGCATAGTGTTCTCCGTTGATCGTCACTATCGTCGAACCTGCTCTCGTTAACATAGGAGCGGGCGCGGGAAATCCGTGGCGGGCAAGATGATGAAAGATCCTGTTCGCTCGGCGGAGTTCCTCCAGAAGGCTTGTTCCGTACGATTCGTTGATCGAGAGTGGTCGTGGCTTGAGTAGGGCAAAATCACCTAGCGGTGTGCGGAGTCGGTACACAACGTAGTGTGCGCCTCTGGCAGACTCTCCTGATTGAATAGCGCTACCCAGTTTGTAGCTCATAGCTAGGTTTTCAAGAGTATCGGGCCGAAGCTGCTCCATGTACACTCTCAAGCTACTGAAGCGGCCTCCCTGGAGACTGACCAGCTCTGTTTGGATCGTGTTCGCTCGTTGTGCCGATTCGAACCGTTGGGATTCTTCGTCTTCTGCGCATTTGAAGAGTGACAAGTGTCGCAGTGCCTGCGACTCCCAAGATGGCAATGATTGCAGTTGAGACGAGACAGAACTGGCACGGCTGACTTGATGTGGGCGGCTGGCTATGCTGAGCGACATCGACTTGTACAGTGATAGAATGCGTTATGGATCCGTTGGTAGCATTCACTTGTATCCAGTAAGGTCCGGGAGTAGTGTTTGGAGCGACGTTTACGTTCAGACTGGTAGAGCCTGAACCTTCAGGTGATAGAGTAATGCTTGCTGGGTTGAGCGAGATTTGAGGCCCAGCCGGTGAGATTGTCGCGTTGAACATGATTGTTCCCGAAGGACCCCCGTCGTTCGTAACAGTGATAGCGAGTGATTGGTCAGAACCCGGCTGGGCGTGTAGAGTCGACTGATCCGTGTTCAACCTGAAATCTGGCTGAGCGGCCGAGTAGATGGTTAGGCGCTGGGAAGTATTGTTCGAACGGTTCGCAGAATCGATGACGGTCAGTGTCACTACGTAGGATCCGGCCGATGCATAGGAATAAGTTGCGGAGGCTCCCGAGCCCGAGGCTCCGTTTCCAAAATCCCAAGAGTAGGAGTATGGTGGAGTCCCGCCTCTCGCAGACGCTGTGAAGTTGATACTATCACTTGGTTGCGGGCTAGTAGGACTGTACGTGAATCCATCTTGCAGGGGAGCCGTTCCAATAACGACCGGCGATACTCCTGTCCCGGTATTGCCCAGTGAGTCGGCGACTGTCAGTGTGACCTGGTAGGTCCCATCAATATTGTAAGTGTGGGTCACTTGGAGACCTGTTCCCTCAGAACCATCTCCATAGCTCCACGAGTAACTGTAAGGCGGAGCCCCTCCGGAAGCAGAGGCTGTAAACGAGATAGATTGTCCAACGTCAGCCGAAGACGGACTGACTGTGAAGGTCGCAGATATGGGACGGGGCGGGCTAGTAGCAGAGACTGCCTTCTGAGAGGTAGCTGTCTGCTGTGGGACACTGCTATCCTTGACCGTCAGAGCAGTCGTGTATGATCCTGCCGATGAGTACGTGTGCGTTACCGGAGAGCCTGTTCCGGTCGATCCGTCTCCGAAGGACCAGCTAAACGTGAAAGGAGACGTCCCACCGCTGGCGCTCGCTGTGAACGTGACCGGTTGTCCTGCCTGGGTAGAAGAAGGACTGTAGGCGAAGCTAGCGGTCAGCGGAGGAGGCGCACCCGAGACCGTTAGAGATTGCTGAGATGTCGTGGTCTGCTGGGGCGAGCCATTATCTTTCACTGTAAGGGCCACGGTGAGTGTTCCCGTAGAGGAGTAGGTGTGCTGCGGAGACGATCCCATTCCAGTCGATCCATCACCGAAGCTCCAGGAATAACTGTAGGGCGGGCTGCCTCCTGAAACTGAGCCGGTGAACGAAACGGTCTGTCCTGTCTGTGGGGAAGATGGACTGTCGGTGAAGCTGGCTGAGAGCTTGGGTGGTGGCGAGGCTCCGAAGAACTCTGTCATCGGAGTGGCTGAAGCATCGTTCGAAGTTAGACTTGGAAGATTCCAGTTCGCTTCGAGAGTTGAGAGGTACGAATAGGGGTTGTAGGAAGTGCTAGAGCTGTAGGCTTTTTTGACTGCCGGGCCGGACCATTCCGCGACGACGCAGTCACTATTGCTGTTGCCTGTTGGGCAAAAGTCGTGTCCTTCGTCGAATACGATGAACAGTGCTGCCTTCTGGGTGGTGAACATTCTGCTGGACAGGATCAATGGGACTAGTGTTGCGAGGTAGGCGTCTCCTATTGCGATTGATGAACTGTGCATGTTGTCGGTGTCGTTTGGAGTGAGCCAAACGTAGTTTGGTAGCGTTACACCGTTGAGCGCGGCTAGGAACTCTGGGTCTGAGGGCGATGATGTAGTGAGCATGTCGGTGCATCGCGCGGATGTTTTCATGTCGCTGAAGTCGATGAACGGATAATGATCTCCCGCCCTGGGCGGCATGAAGTTACATGTTCCAGAGCCTGAAGCGTCCTCGGCAAATGCCTTCCAGGTGAGCCCTGCCGCCTCTAGTCGGTCAACAAGATTTGGCGCATTAAGTTGGAAACAACAGTAGCCGTCAGAGGTGTAGCCGAACGTGCTTCCCCCGAACAACGCAACATAGTTAGGCTCGCTGGGATGATCCACAGCCGTGTAGTGAGTACTGAATCCGTAGGTCTGAGCCAGTGTGGTTAGGTATGGTGCGGGTATTGACGAGGAGCTGCAGCCAGAGACAACGCTTGGAGTGACGTCGCAGAGCCCTTTGTTCTCCATTAGGATCGTGACTATGTACTGGAAAGCAGAACTGCTCGGCAGGGATGCATTGACTGTCTGCAATTTCCATGATGTTTCGAAGCCGATGGTCTGCGAAGCAGCCAAGACTGCCATCAGGAGGACCAGCCTAATGATTCTGCTTCTACGCTTGTTTGCAGTTTTCATCGCTCATCCTGATTGGAGTCCTTCGCAGTTCCTTCGAGACTGAGTCTGCTGATGAGTAGAGAGTAACTGACGATGATTTGATGGAGAGAAGATGAAGACAGAAGTTGAGCGTTTCTCATGACATGTCACTGCAGGCTTTGATTATGCCGACTGGACTCAAGTGGTAGCGAACTCTCGCTGAGTCTGGGGCGAGCTTTGTTGACACATATCCCAGCGAGGCCTGCCTTCCAAGGCTGAGCTTCACAGGAGTTTCGGGGGATTTGATTAGAGACGCTATCTCCCCGGCGCTGACGGCTCCCTCCCCGTTTGTTGCACCTATTGTCAGGAGGAATTGTACTAGTGCTGGGTCGCTGAGAAATTCAACATCCTCTACTGCTGTCGAAGAAGGTGGTTTGACAGAATCCGTTCTATAGGCTTTGAGTGTCTTCTCAGCGATCAGATCCCACTTGTATCTCTCCTGAACCACTCGGTAGGCATTCTCTGTCATCTGTTCAGCCAGTTCTGGATTGTCGAGCACTCGAAGAATACCTTCTGCGAGAGCACGAGGGTCCGAGGCCAGAACCTTTACTCCGGTTATTCCATCTTCAACTATCTCGGAGAGTCCTCCAACATCTGAGACCACAACTGGTATCCGTGACGCCATTGCTTCGAGTACGACCATTCCAAAGGGTTCGTAGTGGGATGCTAGAACGAACACATCGCTTGAATTGTAAAGCGAGACTAGTTTCTTTTCGTCAACGAATCCTGCGAGCTTAACACGGTCACTCAGTTTCCTCCGGAGGACCTCCTTGACCAAGTCCTCTTTGAGTGGGCCTTCACCTACGAAGACGAGGCTGACGTCCTTCCCCTGCTTTCGCAGTTCCTCCAAAGCATCCAGGAGTGTGAAGATACCCTTTTCGCGAACAATCCTGCCGACGCAGAGTATGATTTTTCTGTCTTCAGAAATTCCAGTCAGGATGAGTTGTGGCTGGCGATCGCCATTGAACCTAGATGATTCGACGCCGTTTGGGATAACGCGGATCTTGGTTTTGACCGCACCGAGTACGTGTTGAATATGGTCGAGCATGTAGTTGCTGCAACAGATGATCCCATCGCTCTGATCCACCAGTAGCCTTTCAATGTCCCTCACTTTCCTGCGATACTCACCGTCTAAGCTACCTCCCCTTCCAATCTCGGTCGCATGAATTGTAGAAATTAGCGGAAGACCGAGTCGATTCTTGAGTTCCACAGCCGCCCTTCCCACAACCCAGTCGTGAGCGTGTATCAAGTCGAATCTCTCAGTCTCGAATAGCTCAGTCGTCTTCGAGATCATCTGGGAGTTCAAATGATAGATCCAGAGGAGAAAATTGGACTCGGGAACGCGGCCGCTATCGACTCGCGATACTGAGACCCCGTCAATAATCTCTTCGGCAGGGGCATTGGGAAAGTCGCAAGTTATCACGCGAACCGGGGTTCCTTTTTCGACCAGAGCCCTTGAGAGGTGGTAGACGTGAGTCGAGATGCCGCCTATGATTCTTGGCGGGAATTCCCAAGTTAACATCAAGGACTTAATGCGCGTTCACCTTCAATTCGATGCTCTAGTGTGAGAGTTTACCTTTCCTTCGTCCTGTCGGGTTTGCGGGTGACAGATTCGTCCACGGATCGAAGCTCGTTTTCATCCTCCACGAGCATGAAGACGTCAAGGTCGACCCCCTCATCTCGGAAGCCCTCGACGATATTGTGAAACTTTTGAACTAGTGCTCGTGCGCTAGCGGGAGTCGTGTATCCTTCGAGCTTTACGATCGCGCACCATTTTCGCATCTCAAATTCTACCGGCATCTGCTTTCACTCCGTAGCTATCCCGAGATTACTCAGTAAGTACCGTTGTTGCATATAGCCTGGACGTTTAGGAACAACAACAGAGGAAATGGTCGCAACTCAATTGGCAAGTCAATCTGCGATAATTGATCATGTGACGCGAATACGCTTCCAGCTGGCGACAGAAGAAACGTGTTGGACGGTGTTGAGTTAGAATTTGATAAGAATCATGTGTCTAGAGCCAAAGCTCTTCCAACGTGTAATGGTGGAAATTCGTCCAATTCACTTGGCTGGTTCTGCTTGCGAAATACTCGCTTACACCTTGTGGCCATTGGATTTGGCGGACAACGTGCCAAATGGAGGGAGACCATTCGATATATAGTCGAAGAGCATCCGAAACGTTCTGTCGTACTCATATGTAATATCTCGCCGCCATCGTTAACAAGGTGACTGCCATCTACAGCACCAATCAAGCGTACTCGGGAAATCGCAGGAGAGAAAAGTGTAGGAAAAGATATCCACCAGAGTGGGCGGTGTTCTAAGTGATTGGATTAGACCACAGAACAGTAATATACGCACCTGCCAATGCCAGTTGTACCACCAGGGAACCCTTACGCCACGCGAAACGATTACAAGGACGATACGGCTCAGCCCCCAAGTCGATCTGGAGCTACAACAACTGGCCAGACAAGAGCGTGTCAGCGTCAACTATCTCGTGACTTCGTCTCTCCAAAAGCTCACTGAATGGGATATCGCAGCGGAAAAATTCGGCTTCGTCGCCATACCAGGATTCCTGCATGCGAAAATGTACAGTTATTTTACGGTCGAACAGGCAAGGGAACTAGGCGAATGGGCGGCAAAGAACTTTGGAAGAGATTTCATACTCTTCCGGTTCAAGAAGCTAAGCCTGGACACTGTTCTCGAAACTCTAAGGTTACTCGGCTCCCGGTACGCCCGAATTTTCAGCCTGCAACACACCTTCGACGGCAGAGTGCATACAATAATAGTTAAACACGGACTTGGCGCAAAAGGGTCCGTTTTCAACGAACAATTCTTGACCAGCATATTCAAGGGCCTCCTGAATCTAGATCCAGAATCCGAACGCACCGAAGACCAAGTAGTAATCCGTCTAAAGACTCCCCGCGAAATAGGCAAACCAACCTGGTCAGAATCGTACCCTAGGCAACCATCTGAGACTCGAGTGCACCAAGAAATCCCCATTTCATATGGAGGATGACCGCCACCCAGGCGCAGGTAGCCAATCATGGTAAACTCGTTGACCGAACTAGTGCTTGAAACCAGAAAGGCTGAACCCGCGCGTGTCTCGAGCGAGACGCGTACCATAAGACTTGAGGGTGACATTCTACTCAAGTTGGAGGAGCTTGCGAATCAAGAAAACGTGAGTATTAGTTTCATAATAAACAAAGCACTCAGGAGACATGTTGAGTGGGAAATCTATGCGGAGAAGTTTGGGTTCATGATGGTGTTTACTGCCAAGATGAGGAGAATATACGAGAGCCTCACTGACGCGGAAGCCAGGGAATTAGGCAGACAGTCGGCCGAGAACGAGTATTCTGAGTTTATCAACTTCTGGTTCAAGAAGATTGACTTTGACACTACGGTAAAGGCCCTGGAACTTCTAGGTAGCGAGTACGCCCGATCTTTCAGATTCGAACACAGTTTCGATGGGAGCATGCACACAATCATTTTCAAACACGATAGAGGACCTAGGACATCAGCATACTACGCCGAGATGGCGAAGGTTCTATTCAATCGATTGAATCTTAAAGTGGACACGGTCGAGAGCGATCAACAGGTTACGATCACAGTCCGGAATTAGGTAAGGTAGTAATAACGACGGCTCACCCGGCCTGATCAAGAAAAGGGTTATGCTGTCAAGCGGCGCTTGACACACCGGTCTTCAACGCGGAACATATGTCATGGGATGGCAGCGATGTTGGATCAAGGCCAACACGTCAGTGCGTTGTTCAGATGCCTCACCATCATTTCACTAACGAAGGATGATCGCAGAGCTGAGACCTCCGACTTGAATACGCTGTGCTGAACCCGATAACGCGAATCCAAGACTTGGAACCCTTGACTTTGGAACCATCCTTTCGTATTGATGTATCCATCTCAAGCCAGCGCTGCATTGTTCCGGTCATCTCCTAATATCCGTGGGCTAGCTTGTAGCGGGATTCTAATGATTGCGGGCTATTCTTGTTCTTTGGCCAAAAGTGTTGGTTTAAATGTGAATGTTTTCGCTAGTTCTCAGGACCAACACCCCGAGGTCGAGGAGCCTCCTTCAGAGGGGATTGAGAACTTTGTCTTCTTCAAACCGATCGCGTCGAGTCAAGTCGAAGACCTTCACTTTCCATTTGGAAATCGACACCATTGAAAGACTCACTAAGGAGGCCGAGCAACAAGGCCTCAGTGTAAACGTCATCGCTAACCGTGCGCTGAGGAAATACGTGGAGTGGGATGTGGTTAGCGAGAGGTTCCGGGTTGCGTCGACATTCTCCTCGCTTCTCGTCAAACTGATGATGTGGGTCCCAGAGGAGCATGTCCGCGAGCTTGGGAAGTCGCAGTGGCTCCACGAGTGGAGAACTGTTGCCACATCCTATTATCGGGAGCATGGCATCGTGCCTCGTATCCGCGTCCTTGAACTGTTCGGCCGATACGGAAGAATGTTCCATTTCGAACAAGCCACAACTGGCTCCACGCGAATGTTGACGCTTCTGCACGGCATGGGGAGGAAATGGTCCCTCTTCTATGAGGGAATGTTGGAAACTATGATCAGAGAAAGCTTCGAAGGCGAGGTCAAAGGGTTCAGTTTGACCAGCACGGACAACCAAGTCGTGGCAGAGATTTCGATGGACTCATTGAAGAACCTACAGCCTCCCGGCGATGAGAGATTCGAGCGTGCGCGCGTACCCTTGAGTCGAAGAGAACGGCAAGCATACAAGTCCTCGGACTCCTCCCCGATTGCGCGAATGATCCGGAAAAGGCCCAAGGGGATCGAACTGAGCAATATTTCCTAAACAGCTCTCCGTTCTCTGACCGAACTTATCGGCCAAATAGGCCTGTCAGCGGCAGATGTGGAGAGGAGGATTGACTTCGATGCCCGGTCCGATATGAGATCCCTATTCCGTGGCGACCTGTGTTCATTCTTTCAATCATGGCCGCGGACGGTGATGGTGACCTGTTGATCGCTTTCGACTGTGTCTGCTCTGAGACCTAAGCGCTTGAGAAGGGCTTTCAATGCCTCAGCGTAGTATGCTGACGTAGCAGATCCTCTATCGTGCTTTATTATGATGGTGTGGACTTTGCCATCAAAGCTCTGGTCGAAATGGAATTCTCTGGCATACCGGTCTCCCAAGAAGTCGAGTGCCCTGAGGAGTGCGTTGAAGTTCAAGACCTTAAACCGGAAATTGACGAACTCGGAAAGGAATTGGGCTCCGGCCTCCTTGCCGAAAGTCCTAGCTTGGTCAAGAGTCAATAGCTCGAACAGCTTCCTCATGACGCTCGCCGACACTGGTATCAGGCCAAATCTTCCGGCCGGGTGTTCCCAGTCTACGTACCTGAGAAGGGCTTTGTTCATGATGAGACTGACACTCTGATTTTCTTGCTTTGCAATCGCTTCCAACGCACGGTCAATATCTCCATCAAGCCGTATCGCCCTGGTCGCGATTGGAAGACTCTCTTTCTCCTCTGGCTTCTTTTCTAGAGAGGAATCTGTCACGACGCCATCAGAACTCACTTTTCCAGACTCACGCTTACGATCCCTTACTCGAGGTGTACGGCGGGGAGATAGTCGTCCCAGATAAGAGTATTTGGCGGCCAATAGCTGAGTCGCGTACAATCATAGCAGACATTCTAATGGACGAGAATTGATGCTCAAGGGGGCCTTTAGACGTCCAGCTTCGCCGCAGAGACGTCCCCGTTGTACGGGATGAAGGCATCGTGAAGCTTCTGGACTCTTCTAGTAGCCATCTACTGGAGGAAATTGCATTCGTCAAACCTCTTCGCGGAGAATACCTAGTCTATTTTGGAGATGGTCTATCATCCGGAGATTGCTCCCCATTGTTAGCATAACTCCCAGGCCCTCGCTGCGAGCATGGCGAGATGGAAATTTTTCGTTCTTCGGGGGCCGCTTGTAGACTACTAACAGCGCCGGAATTTTGGTGGCATGGTTTTTTTTCAAGCCATTTCCGCCATCGCTCTCTTGAAGTGAATCTAAGCGCTCCCTCTACATCTCTCGCGCTGCTGGGCCAATCCCATTCAGTCTAAAATGCATTCTTGTGTGGGATGAACAAGAATTATTGTGCAAAGCGTGGAACCACAGGTTCCAGCTCCAATGCTACTCACGGCGCCATCCTAAAAATCAGGGCGAGCCAAATCAATTTCTCTCCACTGCCGGATGTCTCTTCCTGCTCGGTTCTTCGTGCTGCTCTCTTGTGAATATACTTGTTGAGAGGATTTAGTCCTAGGCTTTTTGAGAAATGTCGGATCCCCCCTATGATGTCGAGAAAGATCCGTATCCATTGATGTCTAAGTGGCGCCAGTCCGAGAGGCATAATATGATCGCGGCGTTAAGGGATCTGATTGACGAGGCTTCCAGGATGGCAAAGTCCAAGCGCGCTCCAGCAAGCGAGAGGATCAGGTGGACCCGTCTTGCAGGTCAGTTGATCTGGTACAAGGACGCAATTTTGAGGAGTATGAGCCTTGAATCCATGGAGAATGAAATGTTCGTTATCAAGAAACAAGTCTTCGAAAAGAAACCGGAACAAAAACCTCCACCAGGCTACATGTACCCGACCTTCGCTGAGCCCGCCAAGAGATCAGAAACCCAAGAGCAGGGATAAAGTCCGCGAATTTCGGGCTTATCCGCTAAGATAAGCCGATAGCCAGCCCAGATCTCGATTCCAAGCAGGCGATTTTGAGAGCATAGATTTCCACGCTTATCACTCGGGGATTCCACGGGGATCAAGAAATCCTGGATAAGCCGATAACGAACCCGTCTCGAAAAAACAAGCGCGGATTCCCCCCGGACAGAAAGAGGATCCGGAAAATAAATTCGTATAACTTTTGCGT
>Ga0209058_1001329_pt1 | contig 21128 bp, 21 predicted proteins | sample GraSoiAngelo_147_FD_185904 | JGI IMG/M metagenome (GOLD analysis project Ga0209058, IMG submission 185904) | Grasslands soil microbial communities from the Angelo Coastal Reserve, California, USA - 14_1009_05_40cm (SPAdes) (version 2) | ecosystem: Environmental > Terrestrial > Soil > Grasslands ... | reverse complement strand
CCCGGAGCGAACGGAGGCTCCGGCGGCGGCTCAGCGAGCAGCGGCGGAACCGGAACAGGTAGCGGAAGCGCGAAAAATGGTATGGACGTAAGCATCACCGGAGGACATCCACCTGCCAACAATGTAAATTCGGGCCTCAGCGGACCATCAAAAATCAGCGCAACCCCTTCTCGCGCCTTGATCACCAGGCCCGATCCGCACACGAAGCCCGATGACACCCCCGAGCGAACTGGCCCGCCCAATTTCGCGTCGCTTCCCGCTGGCGCGCAGCCCGAGCAGATTTTCGCCTCGAAAAAAATCTACAAGATGCTCGTCAACATGCCCAACTTGAACAGCGCCACCGGAAGCTGGATTCTCAATTTCTCCGAACTGCCCGCCGGCTCCGAAGTTCCTGACCCTGGAGGTCCTGGCGCAGCGTCCTCCGAAGTCTCCGCTCCCGGCCCTTTGCGCAAGGTCGACCCGAAGTATCCGCCCACGCTGATCAATGAGCATGTCGAAGGGGAAGTCGTCCTCTACGCCGTAATCCGCCGTGACGGCTCCGTCGACAGTATCCAGCTCGTCCGCGGCATTGACGACCAGCTCGACGCCAACGCCATGAACGCCCTCAGCCAGTGGAAGTTTCGCCCTGCTACCAAACAGGGCGCGCCCATCGAGCTCGAAGCCATCGTCCACATCCCTTTCCACGCCCCACCCGACCGCTAAACCCCGTGGTCTTCCCCGCTGGCCTTCTCCTTTCCTGTTAACCGCGAGTCCGGCGAAGGATTCCTGTCCTGAGGAGCATCGCGAAGAAGGACCTTGCTGTCTTGGCGTGCGGCTGCTACGAACGGCCCTCGGCCAGCTTCACGAGCGCGAAGAGCGCATGGTTTACCGGCGTGGCGACGCCTAATTCTGCCCCGCGCCGCGAAATGTAGCCGTTCAGGGAATCAATCTCCGTGCGTTTGCCACGATTCATGTCCTGTCCGGTCGAGGAAAGCGCCTCCGCCATCTGCGTGGCAATCTTAAGCGCGCCCGCCAGCGCCGCCTTGGGATCTTCCAATCCTGGTGGATGAATTCCCGCGGCTCGCGCAACCGCTAGGACTTCATACACTGCCGTCTCGACAACTTTCCACGCGTCCGCGCTCGATGCGATTTGGCCGTACTTCGCGCGGCCCAGCGCGGAGACCGCGTTCAGCGCGCAATTCCACACCAGCTTGGTCCAGAGTTCTCCTTCGATATTTTCCGATATCCGGCATGGCACACTGGCGCGCGAAAAAAGTGCCGCAATTCGCTTGGTCTTCTCGTTTTCCGGCCCGACGACCAAATCGCCGCGGCCAACGTGCTTTACGCGCCCGGGTTCGGGCACTGAAGCCGCAACGTACACCACGGCGGGAAGCGCATCAATCGAAGCTGCGGCGCGAATCTGTTCCACGTTGTCAACGCCGTTTTGCATGCTGAGAACGAGCGCGCCGGGAGCAAGCAGCGGAGCCATCTCGCGCGCCATCGTCGCGTTGTCCGTGGTCTTTACACAAAACAAAACAATTTCCGCGCCGTGCACCGCGCTGATTTCTGCGGACGCTTCGACTCTTACACTTTCTTGAAATTGCAAGGTATCTAGGAAAAGGCCGCTGTTCTTCAGCGCTTCGACAAACGCTGGACGCCCAATCATCACCACCGGCGCACCCGCGCGCGCCAGCAGTCCGCCGAAGTATCCGCCTACGGCGCCTGCACCAACGACGGCAATCTTTGGCCAGTTTTCTTGCGCGGTCACGGAGTAACCACGCTGATGAGCCGGTCGATGTCTCGCTCGGTGTTATACAAATACGGAGAGACGCGAATGTTGCCTTCGCGCAGGCTGACGATGACATTCTCTTTCCGCAGACGATGATAGAATTCCGCTGTTTTCTCCGGGCTTCGCGCCGCGAAACATCCGTAAGGGCCGCGCCGCGCGGGATCCAGCGGACTCGCCGGCACGAAGCGATCCTTTGGCAGCCGCTCGAACATCAGTTCGATCAGTTTCCGGTTGTGCGCGCTGACCAGCTCCGGTCCCATGCGCAGCACAAAATCCACGGAAACATCCATCGCCACCAAGTTGAAATTGAAATAGCTGGCCGACTCCGGCGAATCCCAGCGCTTCGCGTTCGCCCCGGGTTTCGGATCGTCGAAGTTTAATGCGGAGAAATTGTCCGAGCCTTTCACCGCCATCCAATAGAACGGCCCCGGCCGCACCATTGCAAGATGCTCGCTCTTCACCCAGAAAAATCCCGTGCCGAACGGCCCGAGCAGCCACTTGTATCCGGCGGACACGATGAAGTCGGCCCCGAGCTGATTCACATCTATGGGCATCCCGCCGCAGGCCTGGCTGGCGTCAAGCAGAAGTAGCGCGCCTTGCTTGTGACACGCCTCCGCAACGCGCGCCACATCGAGCAGCGACCCGTCGTCGAATCTCACCATGCTCACGGACACAAGCCGCGTGCGCGGAGTGATCGCGGCGATCAGATCATCCGCGGTGATGAACCGCTCGCGCGGTGAAACAATTGTCAGCTTCAGCCCCTCGCGCTCTTCCATCGGTTTCCACGCCGTATAGTGCAGAGGAAATTCACCTTGCGCGGTGATTACCTCGTCGCCGGGCTTCCAGGTCAGCGCGTATGCCACCGCCGCAACGCCCGCACTGGCTCCGCTGGTCAGCGCAACCTCTTCCGGCTTCCCGCCTATCAGCTTTGCGATGGATGCGCGGAGGCGGTTTGGCACTTCAAAAAAAGTGGCATCCGTCTTGTGATGAGGATTTTTTTTCGCTTCGAGCGCCGCCTGCACGGCGCGAATGGAAACCTTCGGCATCGGCGACTCGCTCGCCAAATTCAAATACGTTGCGTCTTCAATCTCGAACCACTCTTGGCGCCAGTCGGTTTGCGTTGAAGCTATTGTGGTGGCCACGGGTCACTCCTTTACGAAATTACAAGAGTTTAGACTCGCGCAGACCAGCGCGGGTACAACGTCCAATTTGGGCAGTGAGTCCGGGCTAAACTAACCCAAACCAGTCTAGAAGTGGCCGCGAAGTTCGCGGAAAGCCGGCAGGATCACCAATTTTCCCGACCCTGCCACCACCGGCTCGTGCTCCAGAGTCCAGGTGTGCTGGTGCGGGATGTACACGGCGTTGAGACCAATCTTCATGGCGGGATTGATGTCGCTGCGCGGGCTGTTGCCGATCATCCAGCCGTGGGTCTTCACGATTTTGTGTTTGTGAACCAGTCCGCCATAGGTTTCGGGATCTTTTTCCGAAACGATTTCAATAAACTCGAAAAATCCTTGCAAACCGGATCTTTCCACTTTGGCGGCCTGCTCCGCGGGTTCGCCCTTCGTAAACAAGATCAGCCGGTGCCGTTCCGTGAGGTACGCAAGCGTTTCCGGAACGCCGTCCAGAATTTTCGGCGGCGTCCGCTCCAAATCAATGACACGGCTGTGAATCAGCGCCAGCGTCTCCCGTTTCGCCATCTGATCCGCAAGCTTGATGTAGGTTTCTTCTAGCGAGCGCCCAAAGCTGCGCACTCCGTAACCGAACTGGCGGATGTTCTTGCGTTCCGTTTCATTGAGGATGTGGCGAATGTACGCGCGGGTGTAGCCGTACGGTTCGACGATGCTGATGAAATCCTCGATCAGCTTCTCGAAAAATACGTTGTTTTCCCAGAGCGTGTCGTCTGCGTCAATCAGCAGTGTATGGCGTCGCATGGAACTTGGCGAATCGGCGGCGACAGCGCCCCGAACCGCTTCCCCCAGCCTCTTTCCCCTGCACTCTCAGTCTACCAGCCGCAGCGCATCTTCGGCGATGGCTTCCGCGGCTCGCGGCCGTCCAAGGTTTTTCGCCGCATCCCGCATTCTCCCCAATCTTGCCGGATCATCCAGCAAAGCCGCAATTTTCCACGCGGCCGCGGGTAAATTGTTGCAGCGAATCGCCGCTCCTGCTTCCAGCAAGTGATCGGCGTTGCGTTCTTCCTGGCCGGGGATCGGGTCGATCAGCGCCATCGGCAGCGCCCGCGCCATTGCTTCCGAAGTCGTCAGCCCGCCGGCTTTGCCCACCATCAAGTCTGCCGCGGCCATGTACTTGTCCATTTCCTTCGTAAACCCGACGGGGCAAAGCCGCGGCGAGCCTGAAGGCAGATTTCCTGCCTGTTTCGATAATTCTTCCAGGCGCTTCCATGTCTTTTCGGACTTTCCGGCAATCGCGGCGATTTGCCAGGGCCGCTGCAGCGCCAGCAAATCTTTCGCCAATTGCTCAACGGGCCCAACGCCGTAACCGCCCGCGGAAATAAGAATCACTGTCGCATCCGCGTCGAGCCCCAATTGCTTCCGCGCATCGGCTCGATTCACGGGCGCCGCAAACAGCGGATCAATCGGAATGCCGGTCACGCGCAGTTTTTCCCGCGGCACGCCGATGCGCGCCAAATATTCCGCGGCTTCCTCGATGGCCACATAATAGCGGTCCACCGTGCGGCAGAGCCACATCGCGTGAACGTCGTAGTCGGTGACGACGATGGCATTGTGCGCGCGCAGCTTCCGCTTGGCGATCAGCCACGCGATGATTTCCGCGGGCAGAAAATGAGTCGCCACGCACAGGTCCGGCTGGATGCGCTTCAGCAGACGGATCATAGGGCCGGTGTTCAGCCGGTCCAGCGCCAGACGCCGCCGTGGGTGCCGCCATGGCTGGTCCGTGCGTTCATAAAGTAAGCCCATCAATTCCGGCGCGCGGCGCACCATGGAAATGTACGCTTTGTCGTAAACGCGCCGGAAAAGTCTGCTGACATATTGCAGCGCGTCGATGTGCTCGACAACACAATCGCCGCACGCCAGAAAAGCCTTTTCGAGCGCTTGCGCAGCGCGAACGTGCCCTGCGCCGGATGTTGCGGAGAGCAACAATACACGGGGCTTCGCTTTCATTTTCCAGGGATTCCTGCGAATGCCAGCGGCATTAGGATGTCTTGCGCTGACCGGCGGCGATTTTTTCCAAGATGCCGCGCCCGATTTTTTGCAGTTCGCCGAACCGCGTCAGGTAGTCCTGAAAATCGTGATTCAGGAGTTGCGCGTCCTGAGGGCCCAGCTTCGTCCGGAGAATCATGTCACGCAGTTTTACAGGATGAGGAAGAAGGGCATCTTCCTGCAATTCCTCGAGCGCAATCTTGGCATCGTAGTGATACATGGCTTCCCCCCAGCAGAAAAGCGACTGTACAGTATTGTACTCAGTTGCCGCTTCGAGGGGGGATTTGCGCAAAGAGTGAAAGAAGAAGTCCTACGCGGCGGTTGCCGCAACAGGCACGAACTCGTAGCGCGCGATTTTCGCAGCGATGCCTACTTTGCCATTCTCGGTGGGCTCGATACGCACGACCTCACCCAGGCAGCGGATATTTACATCGCCGGCCTGTGTAACTTGCTGGGGAAGTGTGATGACAAATTCAATCTCGTTGCCAATTTCGAATTTAGCATCGGTAAGGAAGTAGAGCCCGCGGTAACTGAGATCCCGCGTATGCGCGTCCAGTTCGCATCCTTTGGCCTCCCGCGGCAAAACCCGCATGGGTAAGCTCATCGTGAACCGCCGCGCCTCGCGGCGTTCCGCTCCATCAGCCATCGATACCCCCTGGGACTGTGGGTGTGGGACTTCGCGCAAAGCTAACATCGGCCCGTGCAAACTGCAACGCGAAATTGAGGGATTTTTGTCCTAGTACGAGGTCTTGCTCGTTTCAGTACTGCCACAATATACTCTCAGGGATCCCATCCCCGCGGGCAGTACTGTTACTTTTATGGACAGCCGCCAGCACCGCCGGGTACACATGCACCTTCCGGTACGCCTGCGCTGGACCACACCCTTCGGCCAGAAAATCGAATTAGCAAATACGTTCGACGTCTCGCGCAGCGGAGTTCTCGTTTCCACCAAGGAGCCTCACAGCAAGGGCGTAATGGTGTGGCTCACGTTTCCCTATGACGCCTCGCTTTCCGACGGCCAGCCGGAGATCCTGGCGCGCGTGGTCAGGTGTGCGGAATCACTTGATGTGATTCGCGCCGCCAACGCGCGCGAGAAAGTTCAAACGACAAGGGCGCTGGAACAGGAACTGTCCGCGAAGTTGGATCACATTGCGCGCACCATCGGAATCTTCGAGCCGCCGGCAACCTTTGCGGTCGCTTTTCAATTCGAAGAGCAGACGCACACTTCCTCCAACGGAAATGCCGGTCGGCACGAACCCGAGCGCCGCGGCAGCGCCCGCAGGACGCTGGCTATTCCCGTGCGCGTGCACCCCGAACGGATTCCCTGGTTTGAAGAGGCCATGGCCATCGACGTTTCGGCCAAGGGAATGCGCTTTCGCACTCACCGCGAGTACGCCCCGGGGGATCACTTGAAAATTTCATTTCAAAACGCTGCTTCCGCGCCCTGGTACGGCGCCGGCGAATTCCTCTCCAAAGTGGTGCGCATCGCTCCCGTACCCGGCAGTATTGCCCTCGACGTCAGCGTTTGCCGCGCGGAATAAGCGATTCGCGTATTGCCGGTTGCATTCGGTCTTTTCTCCTCGATGCGCTAAACTGCAAATTTGCGCCTGGCGTACCGATGACCACGACCCACGACTCACGCAATTTCTTCCTGGAAGGACCTGCCGGACGCCTCGAAGCAATTCTTTGGTCGCCGTCTACTTCTGCGCGCCCGCCTTTAGCCGCCGTTGTTTGCCATCCGCATCCGTTATTCGGTGGTACGATGCACAACAAGGTGGTTTACCAGGCAGCGAAATCGCTGGACGCCAGGGGCATTCCTGTTTTGCGGTTTAATTTTCGCGGCGCAGGACTTAGCGCCGGCGTACACGATCGCGGCCAGGGAGAGAAGGGAGACGTTCGCGCCGCGCTCGATTTTCTTGCCGGAGAGTTTCCCGGCGTTCCAATCCTGGTGGCGGGATTCAGTTTTGGAGCATGGGTTGGTTTGCGCGTCGGGTGCGAACACCGGCGCGTCTCTCACCTGATCGGCTTGGGTATTCCTATCAACAGCACGGATTTTTCATTCCTGCGTCAGTGCAACAAGCCCAAGTTGTTTGTGCATGGAAGCAACGACGAGCACGGCGCCATCGGAAAAGTGGAAGCGCTCGTCGCTACGCTTCCCGGCGAAAACCATCTGCTGATTGTCGCAGGCGTTGATCATTTCTTTGCCGGGAAACTTCATGAACTTCATGCCGCGATCACCAACTGGCTAAACGACAGCGTGTTTCAGCTTCGCCATTAAGCGCCTTCGCCGCGTGAAAAAAGTTTGCTGAATTCGTCCACGGTCGCGGGAGCCACGCCCGCCAGCCGCGCGTTGGCCTTGGCGTGCTCCAAGCGGGACATTCCCACCAGCGCCGTCGTGATTCCCGGTGACGACCGCACGAATTGCAGCGCCCGCTCCGCGTCGTTCTCCAATCCCAGAGCTTGGGCAACAAACTGTGGAAGATTCTTCGCCACTTGACCTTGCAACAGGGAAGCGCTGGCGATCAGTGTGATGTCGAGGTCGCTCGCCGCTTCCATCACGGTACGATGATGACCGCGCACCGATTGATTGCCGAGCGTCAGGGCTTCCGTCATCCCCAGATTGAACGGCAGCTGAACGAAACGAAAATGATGCCTGCCACCGGCAATTTCCTGGGCGATCTGCGCGATTTCCGCAAGCTGCATAGAATCGCGCGCGCGGGCATCCTGACGGAAGCCGTTCCAGGTAGCCATGCCGTAATACTGAATCTCGCCGGCCTCCACGGCCGATTCGAGAAACGTAAATGCTTCGCGGACACGTCCCAGGAATTCTGCCTTGGAAACTTCGGAAAGCTGTGTCTCCGGATTGTGCAGGTAATAAACGTCTACGCACTCGACGCTCAGATTTTTCAAGCTGCGGCCGAGCTGGTTTTTCAGAAATTTCGGCGTCATGCAATGACTTCCCGCCGCAATATCCTTCGCGCTGAAAACTCCCGGCTGAATGTATTCGCGGAAAAAATATTCATTGGGGTCGGCGGGCATCGAACCGTCGGGCGTCAGGTAGCCGCCCTTGGTGCACACCACGATTTCGTCGCGTTCGAAGCCCTTTGCTGCTAGCTGCCGGATAGCTGTGCCGATACTTCGCTCGCTGCGTTGAAACCGGTAATTGATAGCAGCGTCGATCACGTTGATGCCGTTCTCGACGGCCGCGACGGCTGCCGCGGTATAACCCGCATCCGTTTTTTCGTCCGGCTGCCCGAGGTAGGTGCCGATTCCGAGAGAGGAAAGTACGAGCCTGTGCGCTTCCCGAAAATGGCTCTCGGCGGCGCGGCCGGCAAACTTCTGCGCGTAACGCGTGGTTCCTTCTTTGGTGGCGGCTTTGCTCATGACGCTCCTTCAGGCGATTGCGCTGGTGGTTCGGGTGCGGGATTTGCTTCCGCTTCGCTCGGCTTCGGCGCAAGTATGCGCGAGCACGCTCGAAGAATCCTACGATAGGGCCAGTCCTTTTCGCGGAAGAAAATCTCGCCTTCGCGCGGACTGCTGTAATACCAGCGCGCGACCAGCCAGAGGTGCTCGCCGAGATCTCCGTTGGTTGGCGCGGAGCTGGATTCGAATTGCTCGCGGAAGATATGTTCCGCTGAACGCGGCTGGCTGGCAATCTCCCCGAAGCGCAAAGAGAAGGGCTCGGCGAGTCTTCCCGCTTGGACTCGAAAAACGCCAATCGTTTGCTCTTCCGCGGCGCGCTGCAAAATCACGGCATCGAGATCCTGAATACGCCGCGTGAGTTCCGGCCTTCCGCGCAAGACTTCGTCGAGCTTCTCGACTTTTTTGTGCAAGGCTGCGGCGCGCTCGAAATCCAATTGCTCGCTGGCTTTCTCGCGCTCCTCCTCGATAGTGGATCGGAGCGAGCCCCCGCTTGTCTCCAGAAAATGTACTAGCCGCTGCACTTCGACGTCGTATTCCTCTTTGGTGCAGCCCGCAAAGCAGGGTGCCAGGCACATTTTCATTTCGGAGTAGAGGCAGCCGGGAAATGTGGGATCGCGGCGAATTTTAATTTGGCAACGCCGCACTTTGAAAAGATCGAGGATGCGTTCGGCGAATGCTTGCGCGGAACGACGCGAGGCGAATGGGCCGTAATACGCGCCTCCCGTGGGAATGCCGCTCTCGTCGACAGGAATGCGGCGAGTCACATAGCAACGCGGATAAGCATGGCGCAAGTTCACTTTGAGGACGGCTGCGGGGCGCAGGCGCATCAGTTCGCGATAGCGCTTGGGAAAGAGCTGCTTTGCGTGGTGGTAATACGTGAGAGTTTGTTCGAACGGCGAGGCCGTCAGCCGGTAACGGATGCCGCGCGCGAAATCGCTGAGATTCAGGCGCTTGCTGGAGAGATCGATTGGCCCTAGCAGCCGCCGCAAGCGCCGCTGTAAGTTTTGCGTGCGAATCAGGAACGGCTCGGCTTTTTCTTCGCGCGGTTCGATCAGGCAAACCGCTGCCTGCGGCAGCAGAGCAGGGAAGAAGTCTTCTTCCGCGCGAGCAGCGTCAAATTCAAGTCCGCAATTGAACTCCAACACTTGGTCAGGATACTACGGGGCGGCTAGGACTTCAGAACCCAGGAGGAGATGACGAGACGCTGGATTTCGCTGGTGCCTTCGTAGATTTCGGTGATGCGGGCGTCGCGGTAGTTGCGCTCGACGGGATACTCGCGGCTGTAGCCGTTGCCGCCGTGAATCTGGATGGCTTTGTGTGTCACGCGCGTGGACATTTCGCTGGCGAAGAGCTTTGCGATGGCGGCATCCATGGTGAAACGAGCGCCGGTATCCTGCTTCCAGGCGGCCTTTCGAATGAGCAAACGCGCGGCGTCAATTTCCGTGGACATGTCCGCTAGCATGAACTGAATGGCCTGGAATTGCGAAATCGGGTGGCCAAACGCCATGCGCTCCTGGGAATATTTCAGCGCCGCTTCAAACGCGCCTTGCGCGATGCCGGTGGCCTGCGCGGCGATCCCGATGCGGCCTCCGTCGAGCGTCGAGAGCGCGACTTTGTAGCCTTCGCCCTCGTTGCCGATGCGATTGGCAACGGGCACGGCGCAATCGGTGAAAGCCAGTTCGCTGCAGGCTGTCGCGTTGATTCCGAGTTTTTTTTCTTCCTTGCCAACCTTGAATCCCGGCGTGCCTTTTTCGACGACCAGCGCGGTGATTCCTTTTTCACCTTTCGCCGCGTCGGTGTTTGCGTACACGATTGCCGCGTCCGCCGCGCCGCCATTGGTGATCCAGGCCTTTGTGCCGTTTAGAACGTAAGCGTCGCCCTTCTTGACGGCTTTCGTTTGCAAGGCGGCGGCGTTCGAGCCGGCTTGCGGCTCGGTGAGTGCGTAGCAGCCGATCTTTTCGCCGTGAGCGTAGGGCAGAAGAAATTTTTTCTTTTGTTCGTCCGTTCCGTAGCGGTGAATGGGATCGCAGTAGAGGGAGTTCTGCACGGAGAGAATCACGCCCGTCGAGGCACAGCAGCGCGAAATTTCTTCAATGACGATGGTGTAGGCAATGTGGTCGAAGCCCGCGCCACCTTCGGATTCTGGAAACGGAACGCCCGTAAGGCCGAGCTCCGCAGCCTTCTTAAAAAGGTCACGCGGGAAGCGCCCTGTTTCATCGAGTTCCTTCGCCAGCGGCCGGACTTCCGATTCCGCGAACTCGCGCACACTCTTCTGCAGCAGCTTCTGCTCTTCTGTCAGTTCCAGGTCCACCGTTGGTCACTCCCGTTCGGCCAAAGCTTTTTTGAATTGAGTATTCTATCGCGGCCCCGCTGGCCTGGCGAATTGGACGCAAAGGTTCGCCTCGGAAAGCGGGCCCTACAAAAACCTTTCTCGCGTCACGCAAAAGCTTTGGAGAGGCGCTCGTAGGTGGTCTTCAAATCTTCCGGGTGCACGCGAGTTTCACCGGTGACGGTCATGAAATTTGAATCGCCGATCCAACGCGGCAATGCGTGCAGATGCAAATGCCCAACCACGCCAGCGCCCGCGGCACGGCCCAGATTCATTCCCAGATTCATTCCGTCAGGTTTGTAATTCGCTCGCAAAGCCGTTTCCACGCGCTGCGCCAGCCGCATCATTTCGTCCAGCGTGCCCGCCTCGCATAAATTCAATTCCGCGACATGCGCGTACGGAACGATCATCACGTGGCCGGAGGTGTAAGGGAAGCGATTCAGAATGACAAATGTTTTTTTACCGCGATGGACGATGAGCGTTTCCGCGTCATTATTGCGGGCCACTGCTTCGCAAAAAATGCACTCCGGCTGGTTTCCACTTGCCGCCTCTTTCATATACTGATAGCGCCAGGGAGTCCAGATATAGTCCATCGCGTCGCATCCTTTTTCTCAAAAGCCGCGCGCACAGCATAACTCAGAAACGACATGCGAGTTGCACACCAACTTGTATTCAGCCTGATCGTGCTTGAATGTCCGTATGATGCTTCTGTCAGGAATGGAAACGGCTCGAGCAGAAAATCTTCGGCCAGTGGGCGCGCGTCTACTCGCCGACGGCAGGTGCCGCCTGGGCCTCGGCGTTGTTCACGAAGTCTTTCAGCTCCTTGCTGGGCTTGAAGAAGGGAATTTTCTTGGCGGGGACTTCGACCTTTGCTCCAGTTTTCGGATTGCGCCCAACTCGTCCACGGCGCTCGCGGGTGCGGAAGCTGCCGAATCCCCGGATTTCGATCTTCTGTCCCTGCTGCAGGGATTGGATAATGCTATCGAAAATAGTTTCGACGATGGTTTCGGACTCCTTCCGCGGAAGCTCGGTGATACGTAAGACCTCTTCGATGAGATCGGCCTTCGTAAGTGTGGGTTGCTTGGTCATCGTCGCTATGCCTCGTCGCGCAACTCTAGTTTAAGAACCGCCTTGCTTCGTCCACCCTCTTACGGTCGCCGGGAGCGCCGGCCGTCCCCGGGTCGTCAGGAGCATCCGCCGCTTTGCGTTTTCCCTAAACAGTGGAACCAAACGGCTTACGAGGGGCTGGCCCCGCGCCGGAGTGCCCCCTTCCTATCACTAAAATGACCCGAAGGTAAATGAAATTATGAAGGCCGGCCCCCCTCCGGACCGGTATTGAACCAGCTAACGCGCCGACAGTTTGGACTTCAGCGCGTCCCCAATCGTTGCCGTCGACGAGGACTTCGACGTCGAACGATACTGTTCAATCTCTTTGCGTTCGATCTGCTTGACGGCGGCGCGATAGCTCAGACCGATGCGCCGGGTCTCCGGGCTGATCTTAATGATCTTGAAGTCGTACTCCTTGCCCGGCTCGAGGGGCCCAGCGTTCTTTAGCGCGCCGCTTGCGCTCCTCAATCTCCGTGTTATGGCAAAGCGCTTCGATGTTGTCCCCCAATTCGACGAATGCGCCGAAGGTAGCGATGCGCGAAACTTTGCCCTTCACGATTTGTCCCACTTTGTGCTGCTTGAACCAGTCGCCCCAGATGTCGTTCACCTGCTTGATGCCCAGCGATACGCGGCGGTTTTCCGGATCGATCTTCAACACTTTGGCGGTGACGTCTTCGCCCTTCTTAAACACCTCGTGCGGATTCTTGATGCGCTCCGTCCAGCTCACATCGCTGACGTGCACCAGCCCATCGAAACCCTCTTCGATTTCGACGAACGCGCCGAACTCGGCGATATTGCGCACCTTGCCGGTCACGACCGTGCCCACTGGATACTTCTCCGCGATGAGCAGCCAGGGGTCGGGTTGCGCCTGCTTGATTCCGAGCGAAACGCGCCGATCGCTTGGCTTGATGTCCAGCACTACGACGTCCACTTCATCGCCAACTTTGGCAATCTTCGAGGGGTGCTGGATCTTCTTGTTCCAGCTCATTTCGGAAACGTGCACGAGGCCTTCGATGCCCTGTTCCAGCTCGACAAACACGCCATAGTCCACGATCCCAACGATTTTGCCCCGGACCTTTCCGCCGGCAGGATATTTCTCCGCCGCTCCCACCCAAGGATCGGCCATTAGTTGCTTCAGCCCGAGCGAAACGCGCTGCTTCTCCTTGTCAAATTTCAAAATGATGACGTCGAGTTCCTGTTCCGGCTTGACCATGTCGGAAGGATGCTTCACGCGGCCCCAGCTCAAGTCCGTCAAGTGCAGCAAGCCATCGATTCCGCCAAGGTCCACGAATGCGCCGTACTCGGTCACGTTTTTCACGTGCCCGTGCACGACCTGGCCTTCGCTCAGCGTCTCCATCAACGCGGCGCGCTTGGCGTGCAGTTCTTCCTCCAACAGCGCGCGGCGGCTGACCACCACGTTGCCGCGACGGCGGTTGAGCTTGGTGATACGCACCTGGATTTCCGTGCCGGTCAGGTTGTCCAGGTTCTGCGCCGGCCGCAAATCGTACTGCGAGCCCGGCAGGAAGGCGCGCACGCCGATATCCACCACGACACCGCCCTTGATGCGGTCCACCACTTTTCCGGTAATGGTTTCCCTGGCTTTGAACGCTGCTTCGATTTTTTCCCAAGTCCGGCGGCGCAGCACTTTCAGGTAGGACAGGATCGTGAAGCCGTCCTTGTGCTCTCCCGTGCGCTGCACCTCGATGGTGCTGTTCGGCTCGGGCCGTGGAATCTCCGTGTCCGCGAATTCGGCAGCCGGAATCAGCCCTTCCGTCTTCCCGCCCAGGTCCACCACCACACCGTGTTCCGTATATGCGACAACCTTGACCTCGATCACCTCATGCGACGCAGCCGCTTCCTGCTTTTCGTCGTACTCCTGCAGCAGCTTGCTCATCTCTTCCGAGCCGGCCGCTTCTTCCTCGGCAGCAGCGGATTCGGCATCAGCAGCGGCAACATCTGTGGACGCGCCCGTCCGCTCCGGCGCTCCCGCCGAAGGCGTCTCCTGCCCGGCGCTTGCCGTTTCGGAAGATTTTGCAGCAGCAGCAGGAGTAATTTGCTCTGCCGTGTTTTCCACCGGTGAATTTGTTTCCGCGTGCGTGCTGTTTGGAGTGGTTTCGGCTTCGGGTGCAGTCGCGGCAGCCGCCGCGTTGGTCTGGTTATCGTGGTCGGTGAACATGGTTGTTGGCCTCCGGAAGTTTACTTCGCCTGGGCAGCCGCAAAGCGGCCCCGCGTTCAGTCGAATGAATTCCTTGCTGATTCCCTGTCTGGGTTTAGTGCAAGGAGGTTAACCGCAAAGCGTTTACTTGGGACACAGATGCTGCGGGCGTCGAAAACGCTGCAACCTCAAAAGGATACTCGCCGCGCGAACCTTGTGTCAATCAATCTGCGGTTCTCTGCGGTTCTCGAAAAGGCCTTCAATTTTGCATCTCTTTCAGCAATTTCCGTGTGCGCACCTTCATGGCTGCCGTGCCCGTTCGCAAACCCTGTTCGAGGGTTCGCCGCACGGTCAGGGCAAGTCGCGGCGCCATGAGCGCCAGGTGCCACCGCAACTCGATCTGTTCGGCTTCATCCAGCAGGCCGAGTAATTCCAGTTTGTGAGGCTTCAGCAACTCTGGTCGCGTGACAGTGATTTTTTCTGCCGCATCCGCGGCCCGCATCCGGACAATGGGATCTTCGTCCCAAAGACATCCGAAGAGTTCAGGGAATCTTTTCGGGTCCGAAAGAACGAGTTTCACGATTTGTTGGACTTTCCAATCGATCGCCGGTCTCCTCCTCGGAGCATGTCATCTAAACTTTGGCGGCACATTTCTCGTTTGTGGAGATTGGTCGTCAGATCTTTCCGTTACGCCCGCGCGTGGCCGGCTTGCGTTTTTTCGCGGCGAAAATCAGGAGCGGACACTTCCACGGTGCGGCACATTTCGTACAATCGCGAGCGCATGCGGGATCCGATGCGTTGTTCCAGCGAATCTTCGCGTGTGGGCGGGATCAGCTTCCCCCCCGGGAGCCGTGCGGCTTCTCCTTCCGAAGAAGGATTGTCGAGATAGTTTGTCGTGATGATGGTCGTGCGGTTCTCGTTGTACCGCGCGTTCAAGACAATTCCGACGATGTCGCGGACCCAATCAGACGGTTTGCTCGCGCCCAGATCATCGAGCACCAGGATTTCCACGGTGCGAATGGGCTCGAGAATCTTCATCTCCGTCGATTCACTTGCCGGGTTGTAGCTCGCTTGAATTTCCTTCAAGAGTTCGCGGTAATCGCAAAATAATCCGGCGTGTCCGCGATGAATGAGCTCTTTCAACGCCGCAACCGCCAGATGCGTCTTTCCCACGCCTGACGGCCCCGTGAACAGCAGTCCCTTTTCGGAGGAACCGGGATATTCGCGCACAAATCCTTGGGTGAATAGTTTGGCCTGCTTCAATGACTGCGCGTGCTGCGCCGTCCAGGTTTTCCCATCGGTCAGGTCGGTGACGTAACTCTCAAAATCGCAATGTTCGTACCGCTTCGGAATGCGTGCGCGTTCTATCACCAAGGATGCGCGCGCCTCCATCCCGCAATCACACGCCACCGCGACTTTGCCAGCGGCCCCATCCGCGCGCGGCAACAGCTTCCATCCCGTTCCTCTGCAAAGCGTACAATTTTCCAGAGCCATAGCGGATTCGTCAATGAGGGCACCGCTTTTCAGGCCGGCGCTTGTAAGTTCGAACATCCACAGCATACGAGCGTCAATCGAACAGGGCAAGGCAGCTACGTAGGGAAAACTGTGGAAGGAACTACTCAATCTCTCTGCTGATGGTTGATTACTGATTCCTGATCGCTGAGTGCTACCGCACGATCCTCGCCGTCGCCCGCACAATCGCAGTCCGCGGCATTTTCTCCCGCGTGTACGACGCCGCTACCCGCGACAATTCCTGCTGGACCACTTGCGCGAACTCTCCCATCTGCCGCTCCATCTCGATCATTTTCTCGCGCATGTTCAGAATAATCTCGATGCCCGCCAGGTTGACGCCCATGTCCCGCGCCAGCGTCAGGATCACATCCAGCCTTTCGAGATCCGCATCCGTATATAGCCGCGTGTTCCCCTGCGAACGCGACGGCTTCAGCAGCCCCACGCGTTCGTACAGCCGCAGCGTCTGCGGATGCAGCTTGTACAGCTCCGCCACCGCGCTAATCATGTAGCCGGCCTTGGCCCGTTTTTTTGCTCGAGGCGGCATCGTCGATTCCCTACACTCCGGCCTTGCTGAACAAATCCTTCCGCGGATCACCCGGCGCGACGCTCTCCAGCTCTTTCATCAGATTTCGCACGCGTTCATCCGTCGGAGGAGGCACTACCACTTGAATCTCCACGTACTGGTCGCCCCTTGCGCCATTCCTCGCGCTCGGCACGCCTTTTTCTTTCAGGCGCAGCGTCTTTCCGCTGTTCGTCCCCGGCGGAATCCTCACCAGCGCCCGCCCGTCCATCGTCGGCACTTCGATCTTCGCGCCGAGCGTCGCTTCGCTCACGGTCACGGGAATTTTGGTGTAAAAATCGTCGCCGCGCCGCTCGAAAAATTCATGCGGCTTTACCACCACCCGTAAATACAAATCGCCCGGCGGCGCGCCCATTGTTCCGGAGTTACCCTTGCCCGGAACGCGCACGCGCCCCCCATTGGAAACGCCCGCCGGGATGCGCACGTCAATCGTTTCCGACCGCCGAACGCGCCCTTCGCCGCCGCAGGTTTTGCACATGGTCCGCAGCTTGCCTGTGCCGCCGCACCGTGTGCACGGCACGTTGAATTTCATTTTGCCCGCGGATTGCTGGATTGTGCCGGTTCCTCCGCATACGTTGCAGGTTTGCGGCGACCCTACGGCGCCCGTGCCGTGGCACGTCTCGCAAGTGTCCAGCCTGGTGATGGAAAGTTTTTTCACCGCGCCGCGCACGGCATCCCAGAAATCAATCTCGATCTGGTATTCCAGGTCTCCACCGGGTTCGCGCTCCGGCTCCATCGCGGCAGCCCCGCGCCCGCCGCTGAAAAATTGGCTGAAAAGATCGCGGAAACTCGATCCGCCGCCCGCCGCGCCGGAGCCGCCGCCAAAATCAAATCCCTCAAAATCAAAATTGACGTCCGGCTCACCGCTGTGACCGCCGGCGCCGCCTGGTCCGCCCGGCGGAAGGTTTTCGCTGTAGAAGCCGTACTGGTCGTACATCTGTCGCTTTTTGGAATCGGAGAGGACGTCGTAAGCTTCCTGTAGTTGCTTGAATTTTTCTTCCGCGGACTTGTCGCCAGGATTCAGATCCGGGTGATATTTCCGGGCCAGCTTGCGAAATGCCGAGCGAATATCCTTGGCGCTCGCTTTTCGCGGCACTCCCAACAGTTCGTAATAATCTTGTTTTGCTGTCGTAGGCATGATTGCGCCGCATCCGGCGCGAAAACCTTAGCAGGGGCACGATAAATGGCGCGCCCCTGCGGTTGTTTAACTCAACTTACTTAATTCGGACGCTTCGATTCGTCCACGTCCACGTACTCGGCGTCGATCACGTCACCAGGCTTCTTCTCTTGCGCACCGCCAGAGCCCGAGGAATTTGCGCCCGCTCCCGCGCCAGCCGCCGCGCCGGCCTGTCCCGCCGCTTGCGTCGTCTTGTACAACTCCTCGGCGATCTTGTGGAGCGAACGCTCGACGTTTTCCTTGGCCGCTCGCAGCCGCGGAACTCCGCCTTCATTGACGGCCTTCTTCGCGTCTTCGATGGCCTCCTCGGCCTTCTTCACGTCTGCTTCCGCGATCTTCTCGCGATTCTCGCGGATCATCTTCTCCGCCTGATACACGACACCGTCCAGGCTGTTGCGTGCCTCGACCTCTTCCATGCGGCGACGGTCATCTTCCGTGTGCGCTTCGGCTTCTGCCCGCATCTTCTCGGCCTCTTCCTTGGTCAGGCCGCTCGAAGCGGTGATAGTGATCTTCTGCTCCTTGTTGGTGGCTTTGTCCTTTGCGCTCACGTTCAGGATGCCGTTCGCGTCGATGTCAAACGTGACTTCGATCTGCGGGGTCCCGCGCGGGGCCGGAGGAATTCCGTCCAGCTTGAATTTTCCAAGCGAACGGTTGTCGTTGGCGAACTTACGTTCGCCCTGTAACACGTGGATTTCCACGCCCGGCTGGTTGTCCGCCGCCGTCGAATAGGTTTCGACCTTGCGCGTCGGAATCGTGGTGTTCCGCGGGATCTGCACGGTCATTACGCCGCCGAGGGTTTCGACTCCCAGCGAAAGGGGCGTCACGTCCAGCAACAGAATGTCCTTTACATCGCCCGCGAGGACAGCGCCCTGAATCGCCGCGCCCACTGCGACGACTTCGTCGGGGTTGACGCCCTTGTGGGGCTCTTTCCCGCCGAAGAAGTTGCGCACGAGCGATTGCACCTTGGGGATGCGCGTGGAGCCGCCCACCAGAACCACTTCCTGGATGTCGTTAGGCGACATTTTCGCGTCTTCCAGCGCCTGCTTCACGGGCTTCATCGAGCGGTCCAGCAGATCGTTCATCATTTGTTCCAGCCGCGTGCGCGTGAGCTTCTCTTCCATGTGAATCGGCCCGTTCGCGCCCGCGGTGATGAACGGCAGGTTGATTTCTGTCTCCATCATCTGCGAAAGCTCGATCTTGGCTTTTTCCGCAGCATCTTTCAGCCGCTGCAGCGCCATCTTGTCCTTGCTCAGGTCAATATTGTTCTTTTTCTTGAACTCGTCGATCAGCCAGTCCACGATCCGCTGGTCAACGTCGTCGCCGCCCAGGTGCGTGTCGCCATTGGTTGATTTCACTTCCACCACGCCCGCGCCAACTTCCAGCACGGAAATGTCAAACGTGCCGCCGCCCAGGTCGTAAACCGCAATCGTTTCATCGCTCTTTTTGTCCAACCCATATGCTAGCGCCGCTGCCGTCGGTTCGTTGATGATACGCACCACTTCCAGGCCGGCAATCTCACCTGCTTGTTTTGTAGCTTGTCGTTGTGCGTCGTTGAAATACGCCGGGACCGTAATTACGGCCTTGGAGACTTTTTCGCCGAGAAAATCCTCTGCGGCAGCCTTCAGCTTGCCGAGGATCATCGCGGAAATCTCCGGCGGGCTGTAGGCTTTGCCCGAAATCTCTACGCGCGCATCTTGATGTGGTCCCGCGACTACCTTGTAGGGCACACGGCGGGTCTCTTCGCCAACTTCATCAAAGCGACGGCCCATGAACCGTTTGATCGAATACACCGTATTCTCGGGATTCGTTACTGCCTGCCGCTTAGCCACCTGGCCGACCAGCCGCTCGCCCGTCTTGGTGATAGCCACAACAGATGGCGTCGTCCGGGCCCCCTCCTGGTTGGGAATCACGACGGGCTCGCCGCCCTGCATCACGGCCACGACGGAGTTCGTCGTTCCCAGGTCAATTCCGATAATCTTGCTCATTGCTGCTGTTCCTCCTGAATGTTTCGCTAATTCCGTTCGCCCACATCCCTCTGAAACCAAGGCGAATGCAGCTCAGTTCTCGCGTCCTAAGCCTCGCTGGATGGAGACTATACACGTTGAGTGTGTGTCTGTCAAGTTTCTTTATAGCATATATATCTCTTTTATTTTCTGTCCGTTACAATCCCTCGATAACACTTCAGGCGGCGCCAATGCCGAAGTTCCTCTCCACTCTTGATACTCCACCGCTGGGCGGTACCAGCGCGCTAGGCCGAACAAGACTTCCCGCTACGGCGGCCACAAACCTCAGGATCGTCGCAGGAGATATGCATTTTCGGGGAGCACTGGACCGTCAGGCGACGACTTCGTCACATTCCCGCTGTTTCGAGGTAGAATTCAATTTCGTCTCCCGGAAGGGCGAATCGTTCGGATTGACTCGGAGGACCGCGTGAACCGTCGGCGCATTTTGGCAGGGATTCTCAGTGTGGGCTTGCTTGGCCTGGTTGCTCTGTTTCTGCCTTCTCGGCAAAAGACTGCTGAGCCCACGTCGTCAACCACGCAGCCGTTGGCTCAGGTACCAGCGGCCGTCAGCGCGCGCGCTGAGTCGGAACCGCCAGCGATCCCCACGCCTGTGGTCGTCGCTAAGGCTGCGCCTCTTCCGCCCGCCCCGCAGTCTACGGCCGGTCTCCCGGACGTGGATCCACACAAGGCCTTTGGCTCGAAGAATGCCCCTGTGACGATGGAAGTCTTCAGCGACTATCAGTGCCCCGCATGCAAGACCCTTTTTACCACCACCAATCGCCGGCTAATGGACGATTACGTCAGCAACGGCAGGGTCTACCTGATCCACCGCGATTTCCCGCTTCCCATGCACGCGCACTCGCGGGTCGCGGCGCGCTACGCTCGCGCCGCGGCGCAGATCGGCAAAGTCGAGGTCGTGGAACAAGCGCTCTTTCAGAACCAGGAAAAATGGGAACAGAGTGGTGATGTGGATGGCACCGTCGCCGCCGTGCTGTCCCCGGCGGAAATGGCTAAGGTTCGGGCGCTCGTGCAGGGCGGCACCGTTGATCCTATGATTGACAAGGACTACGCCCTCGGCCAGACCTATCGGGTCAACCAGACGCCCACCACCGTCTTTCATTGCAAGGGCCAGACTTACCCTTACTCCGGCGTCATGACCTACGACATTCTCAAACAATTTCTCGACCAGCTCCTTTCGCAAAAATAGTTTTCGCATTGCGGGCGAAACGATTTAAGAATCTCTAATGATGCAATCCAGCCCAATCAACTTACGCCGAGCGATCCTCTGGATCGCCCGCCTCTCTCTCGGTGGAATTTTTGTTTATGCTGGTTACGCGAAACTTTTCCTCCCCAACTTCATTCCCTGGCCATTGTTCGCGCTGCGCTTTTCGCTCTCCACGAACCTTTCGAATTTCGGCGTCCAGGTGGAGTCGTACAAATTGCTCTCTCCCGGCGGCGTTTTCTTTGTCTCGCACACCCTGCCTTTCGCTGAACTCATCCTTGGATTGCTTCTGTTGATCGGCTGGCAGTTGCGCATCTGGGCTTCGCTGATCACGCTGATCATGGTTGGGTTTCTCGGCGTGGTTTCGCGCGCCTATCTCTTGCACATGAACATCAACTGCGGCTGCTTCGCCACTCCCGAACCGCTAACGGGCATGACCGTGGTCCGCGATGCCGCGTTCACGGCTCTCGCTGTTTTAATGACCATCCTCGCGTTCGTCGAAGCGCGCCAGCCGCATCCCTGGTCCGCCCCGGAGAAAGCTTGACGCTAGCTACTTTCCTGCGCAAAAATGAGGCCCGAAGTGGCCAGTTTGTCGAAGACTACCAGGCGATTTCAAGCCCAAACGTCACTTTTCCCTTGACATTCCCGGTAGTGTGCCTAACATGTGTACATG